>AZIJ01001084.1_pt1 | contig 10149 bp, 9 predicted proteins | sample 359151 | NCBI WGS metagenome assembly AZIJ01 (sample SAMN02429718, study PRJNA222666) | marine sediment metagenome | biome: Sediment sample; isolation source: enrichment culture of sample MGS-ElMAX(UA) from oil contaminated site at the... | place: Egypt: El Max | collected 2013-01-23 | depth 9.22 m m | reverse complement strand
CAATCCGCGCAATGGCATGCGGCGGTATTCGATGTCTTCGAGGCCCAAGTGGCTGAGAAGACCCGGCGCGACTTCGTGCATCAATAGGCCTGCATCGCAGCGCCAGAGCCAGGCCGAATTGGCGTGTTCGTAGTCGCCGATCAACATGCCGATCACATCACGCTGTGCTTCTGCTTCCTCGGTGCGCATCAGCTCACCCAGGAACATGACCGTGTGTTTCGTGATCGCAATGGCCACAATGCTGCCAAAGGTAAGACAGATCACAAGATAATGGACCGAAAATGCACTGCCGTGAATGGCCAGAGACGAAACGGCGCCAACAATGATCATCGCGCTATAAAAGAAGGCCGCAAGCGGCACCGGATACAGAACCAGCGCCCCGCCGGCCATCATGACAGCCGTCACAGCCGCGATGAATCCCTTTTGTATCGGGTCAGCCGTGCCATACTCAACGGCGATCGGATAAATCCAGACACTGGCCAGCAGGACGGACTGCAAAACAACGGCGCCAGGTGCCCTGGCGCTGGCCCAACGCTTTTCGGAAGAGCGGCGATGTCTTCCCCTGATCATCCCGTACGCTGACAACAAACAACTGAGTGTGGCCCATACGACCAACCCGATGCTCGGGGCATTTTCGGACGACATGATGGCGAAAACTGCCAACGTATTGACAAAGTTAACTATGCTCACGGGTCTCGCGATGCCGGCGAGCGAGTCAACCTGGGCCCGGCGGATTCGGCCCATAAGGGTCTCTGTCACTTCGAGTCGCGGCAGTCCCGCACCATGACGGCGCAAAAACCGGATGATCAGACCGTCAGACCATTCCCCAAGCCAACTCGTGATTTTCGTCATGCCCGACATCCACTCCGCACTTCTCGGAAAGAGTATGGATAAAAACACCCAAAGATACGTTAACAAACCGTCCCGGTTACATCCCGACACCCTATGATACGAGGGTTTGGAATGGGCCGGACAACCGTGAATGCGCGCTCTCCTCATACGTGTTGGATGAATAACAGATCAACCTGAGTTTGCGAGGTTTTTGGGCAGTTTGCCAATAAAACACCTGTATGTGGTGCGCGCTTGACATAGGTTACAAAAATTGTCAGGTAAGGGGAAGCCACCTTGCGCACCGCAGGACAGCCGACCGCACATCAAAATGACCAACGAAATTGATAGGTCCAGTATGTTCAGCAAACGCAAATCCGGATGGCGTGCACACGCGCGACCAGCCACAAACATCGTTCCTCCAGTGGGCTTGTCGGTCCGCAGTGTCTGGATCGGATCCCTGTTTCAGAAAAATGAACGGGGGGCGCTAGAATGATGCTCAGCGCCAATCCGAAAAACGCCACGGAAACAGTCCCCAGTTATGATGCCCGTACATTGGTCGGACAGAATGGCCTTGCCCAGATCGAGCTGGACGGACAAACGTATTTTCTGCGTATCACGCGCCTGGGCAAACTTATCCTGACCAAGTGAGCCGTGACCGCGTCAACCCGCGTGAAACGTCGCTGCCAGGGGCGGCGCGGCGACAGCCCTGGACGCCACGCCAATGGTCGTGGGCGGTGAGGGGGCAAATTCCTGTGCCGCCATTGCTACAACCTAGCCTATGCAAGCCAGTCGGAGAGGACCGCGCGTCACGTATGTTGCGCAAGGCGAACAAGATTCGCATGGCGCTGGGCGGCGAAGCTGGTACCTCTGCATTCATCGCACGCAAACCAAAGGGGATGTGGAACCGAACCTATCAAGCGAAGGTGGACCGGATCTGCCGTGCCGAATATCAAGCGGATCAGGCCTTTCTCAGTCGCTACGGCGATAAGCTCGATTTTGACGACCTACGGGCCGTGTCGAACTGACCCCGCAGTGCAAACTTCTGCAGGATCAGAATGCACGGCACCTGCCCTTGAGGGCGGCGAAGACTCAGTCGTTGACCATTAAGTGGGGGCGGTGAACCACCTCTTCTGGCCCCACTAGGCCGGCAATCACATCCGCTTCCAAGGGAAAAAATTCCTCGACAAGATAAGTCATGAAGGCATCTCGAGACGCTTGGTCCACCCCAAGAGCGCACGGATCAGAGAGTAGTTTCTGCAATACCTCTTGACTCGTAGCGCGATAAGCGAGTCCCGGAAACGCATAGAAAGCATTTCCCATGACTATCACTGGCTTGTCGTAGAAGAATGACTGCAGCCCAACGGAAGAGTTTACAGTTACGACGCCTCTCGAGTAAGCAACTTGCTCGAAAGTATCCGTTGAGTTGTCGATTCGAAGCTTTTCGGATGCATGTTCTGAGAGCATGTTCTTGAAGGACACTTTCGCCGAAGGGTGTTCCTTTACCCGCAAATGCCATCCGTCTGGAAGCTTCATCGAGGCTGCGCTTAGCGCTTCGATTGTGTCGCTGACGGAACCGATCCAGTCCCCATAAACCGTGAGCTGGCTATCGCCCGGAACTTGCAGAGGGCAAAAAAGGTAGGGTTCCTCTTCAAGCGTCGTTGATGCGGGCATTTGAGAAACATCGCGTCTCTGGTCTGGTGACCGTGACTTCATTTGACTTGCCAAATCGCGCCAAGCACCTGACCCGATCGATTTATCGGCCATCCAGTTCCTATAAAATTCAATTTGGCGGGGCAAGCTGCAGCCATAATTCACCCCTTCGGGGTCAATCGAAACTCTTCCCGGAAGGGGCGCCTCCTCGAAAAAGAACACCTGGTTTCTTGTTCGGCCCGCCGCGTGGGCAAGAAGTCGCCTGTGGCCCTTAATACCGTTCCACAGAAGTACAATTGCGTCTGGATGCGCCTCCAGAAACCTGACGCACCAGCGATACTGCCAGAGGAGGAACAACTTCTTAAGGTGGAAGCCAATGCGCCCCCTTGCAGACCGAGTACCAGAACCGGCGGCAACTACTAACTCCGAGGTCTCGGGTGAAGGTCCGCGGAAACTTATGCCTACATCACCTAAGTCAACAGCTTTGTATTTGTCGCCCGTGAACCCATAGAGAATACTCCGGATTCTCGGGTTGCGCGACTTTTGGACAATGGCCGTCCTCGACGGTGTAGCCTTAGGGCTTCGAATAGCCGAACTTGTCATAGTCTTTCCCATAAATTTGTCGGAGGAGGGTAGCTAACTCTGGGTCAAAATAAGGCTGAACCGCTTCTTTAGACGCGTTTTTGCGCCCAAGGTCCGGGACTCTGTCTGCGCCTCGGACCTCCAACTCGCTGGCAACTTCGGGCCAGACTTGCGAGAGGCGCTCGAATTTGTGGATCTTCAAGTTCGGAGCCTGCAATGGCCGCGCAAGGTGCAGTGACTGCGGCTTGAAATGATCGTTCAAGGCCCAATCTGGCCATGCCGCTATCGCGTCGAGAAATTCGGGAAAGTCTATTTTCTTATCTATCCCCATCCTCCGTAGCGGGTGAAAGACCTCATCGCACTCAATTAGCTTGTTCCTCCATGCGCTTTTTGCACGAGTTCCAGGATCACGCACCACAGTAAAGATGTACCAATCCTCCCGCGGAACCGAAAAAAATTGCACGGAGGGCACCAGCATCTTGCGAGTTAGCTCGTGAATGCAAGTGTGCTCATCAACATGGCGCCCCATGGCCTGAAGGAGAGCAACCCTAATAGAAGAGTTCGCTGCCTTAGGCACGGGTACGAAGGCGGTCTTTATCGGTTGGCAAACCAGAACGGGCGCGTCATATGGGCGCAACCGGCCCATCATCCTTCGGGTCCGTAGCTCCAAAAGGTGCAGTGTAGCCTTCGTGTTTCTCAAGGCAGGTGTCCTTATCCGTTTTACAGGAAGAGCAGCGGATCGGTGAGTGCGTGAATCGTAGTCCGTGAAGGAGGGGCAGTTCAATCCCCCTTGCGGTGGCTTCAAGACCGCGCTGATAGAAAGAAGTTCTACACCGTCAGTTTGAAGGAGTTTTCTCGAGCACCAAGGCGAAAGGATGGCGATGACAAATCAGATAGGCGGGCGGATTGGGGGGCGAGTGCAGCCCGCAGAGGCGCAAGTCATTGCTTGCAAACAGTAATTTGCAATTAAGTGGCGGAGAGACAGGGACACTCCACCAAAAGCCTAAGTTTTTGATTAGACTGGACATACAAGAGCGAAGGTTACTCTATTGTCTCACTTAGTGCATCACTTATGGCCCGCATATTGCATTGCTGTCAAAGTGAAACTGTGAGGCAATCCAGACGTTTCTTCGCGTTTTTTTTGTTTTTAGGAGTAAATTGGAGTGTTGAGTGGTGCATAACCCATTGTTTTATATTAGTAAAATAAAGTCATCGCGTAGCGTTTGGATTATCAAGGATTATATAAGGGGACCAAATTCCGGGTTAAGTATATGATTATAAATGATTTATATATAGGGATACAACATATGGGACTTATTTGATTTTTGAACTCAAGATATAGATACCTGATTATATAAGTATTTGAAATTATTTAATATATATGGTCAAGACAGATACTGGTGCATCTATCCTCTATATGTGAGGAGGTCAGATTTGGTAATGAAAACAGATAGATACCGCACAAGGAAGGTTGCGAATTTCATGCCCCGCTTATTGAAAGAGGGAATAGCCAGAGCGCTTTCGCGGCGACATGCGAGTATGATGCTGAGTGTGCGGATCAACTGAAACATGCAAGTCCGAACAATGTCATACCATTACAGGGAGAGTGACCTGAGGCATGGGGGAAGTCGCAAGTCCAAATGTATCTGGATGGCCGCGCGGAAAAATTATTCATTTTTTTGCACTTTAGCTCTGAAGTCAGATAAGCTGAGAGCGGTATCAAGTTGGGCGGGAAGCAGACCTTCGCTGTAACAATGCAATTGGTAACCAATCCTTCAAGAGTCAGACATTGGTGCCCGAGAATTTTTGGTTTCACCTAATTTTCTCGAACATGATTAGGATTGACGGCAGCAAATTGGCGATTGCCATCGAAACAACAATAAAATTTTCTCTAACTCAATTGAAACCAAACGCCTAGATTTCAAAACGACCCTCGTTGAAATCGACTACAGAGCGAATGAACTGCGCTGCAACAAAGATATAATTGCGGCCAGTGGCTTCAGAAACATTCCACGGAGCCCCGATATCTGCATCCACGCCATGGTCCGCTGCATTCCGGATATGTCCCAAATACTTGCTGGCGTTGACCAGTTTGGGTGGAATATGCCCTGCTTGCTTCAGTGCCTCAACCTTTGCATTCAATCCATGGGAACCATCAACCGGGTGCCCCCGTTGAGCTCCATACCAGTTTAAAAATGATTCAATCGCATTGCCAGCATTTACAACGGCTTCGCGTCCAGCACCGCCGCCCGCAGCATGCCGCGCTCCGGCAGCCAATGGAGCAATAACCTCGTCATGATCGCAAACAGCAGCAGCGCTTGAGCCAATCTCTTCTCGAATGCGATACACTGCGGCCGCTTCTTCGCCGCTACCAGCCGCCAATTCTGCGAGAAGGTTGCTGATGCTTTTGTTGTCACGCTCATATGTATTACCGTGACTAACCGTAAGCGCCCCACTGAAGGTAGCTAGGCTTACCAGAGTATCCTTTATCTCTTCCCGATGACAGTCGAGTTCTAACCGCGCTTTGGTTCTAGTAGCCGCTGCTGAGGCATCCGCAGTTGCCTCTAGCTCCTCACGAAAAACTTGAAAGGGTCCAAAGGATTCAATTGTCACACGCAACACCGCCGCGCGCTCTCTTTCGTGTGGCGTCCTAAGCAGCTTGCAGAGCGGACTTGCTGGCGAGAATATTCCAGCATTCTCACACAAAAGGCCTAAATCGACAGAGAGCGCTAACGCTTTATCGGTCAAACCCGTTGGTAAATCGGTATATAGGCCGATTGTCGCGCTATCGGCCGCAGCCTTCAAGGCTACTGCGGCTTCGGACACTTTTATCACTTGCTCGGCAGTAGCCTGAGAGAATGGACGTGGCATCGCTCAGTCCGCCGCGTCTTCGGCGTCCGCTTCGTCATCGGAGTTCAGGGTATCAACCTGATTGTTGAGGTCATTGATGATCTGACGAAGTTTTTTGCCAAGGGTATCCAAGTCGCCGGAGTCACATTTTACATCAATATTGATATTGATTTTGATATCGGAACTCCCAGTCGGGACAGTCACTGAATTGGCCGATGCTTTGATTAGCTCAGTTGTCTCGCTACCCACCGTTGTCGGAGTAATTTTCTGGCGAACGATTTCACGCTCTGTGACTTCGCCGCTCAGAGGAGAAGCTAATGTTGCTCCAGATACGACAACATATTTGCCGTCTTCTGACGAAATCGCTCCTGAAATCTGTAGCATTTCGATTACTGCCCCCGCGCCAACGGTAGTTCCCCCACCTTTTTTCGCTCCGGCGCTATACGCAATATGTGAGCGGAGAGCGCTGTCATCCATCCCTTTCCTAATGCGAATTGCGCTAACAATACTCTTCAAGAACTCGTTTCCCGCAACGACTTCACCGAGTAGCCGCTTCACCTCCTCGGCCTGTTCATGCATCAATGCGTTGCCAAGTGACATACCGAGGGAAGTGGGAGCCTTGTCCCTTCCGGCTTCAAGGATTCCAATGCATACAAGAAAACCAGCATTTCTGCTGATTATCGTAGTGTCCATCCCGATAGCCTTACTTACATCGGCAAGAGATGAGGGTTTCCCAAGGCTGGCATACCCTTGGACAATTTTACCCACTTCTTGAAATGAAGAGCCTGGTAATTTGAATTCATCTGACATTTGGCACACCCGAGCTTTTGAAATACACCTCACAGTAGTCGCTGTATTTTCCTATGCAAGCCATGACGTTAGTTAATGTATCGGTCCGACACGGAGGGGCTTATGTCAAAAACGGAATTTCAAACGCCGCTTTCATGTTATCAAGCGTGAGCACCTGAGAGCTGTTTAGGCAAGAAGTCGTTTGTCCGCATCGTAGTCTTAGGCACTACAAATGTCCGCTTCGGCGAAGCTGCAGTGCGGCACGAGGAACTTGGCTAAAGGTCTGGTTTGGGCCGTAAGCGGATTGCTCAGGAGAACCTACCCTTCAACCACAAACCTCTCAATAGCCTCTTGCTTCTGGGCCAACGTATGGCCCTCTTTGAAATAGACCTGTTGCGAGACGCCTTGGCGCTCGTGACCTACGATGTCCTGATACAACGGCTCAGGGACGCCTGCCTGTCCAAGGCGTGTCACCATCGTGTGACGCAGGCTATGGAACACTAGGCCGCTTTCCTTGAGGCTCATGCCCGTCAAAAGCACGGTGTTAAACCAGCGGCCCAGATTGCGGCCATAGCCTTCTTTGGCGTTGTGGCTGAACGATAGGAACAGGCGTTGTCCGTCACGTTTGTCGGCAACCCAATCCAGAAAGCCGAGACGGATCAACTCCGAATGGATCGGAACACGGCGCTTGGCGGCGCCTGTCTTTAGGCTTTTCTTCTCACCATCGCCATTGATGTCGATATACCAGATGTCACCCTCACACCGTATGTCGGCTTTGTCGAGTTGTGCGACTTCCCGCAGCCTTGCGCCAGTGTAGAGCGCCAGCAATGCCCCCCACTTGTAGTCGTCTTTCTTGACGAGGCCACGGCGGTTTTCTGTCAACTCAGCATAGAGCGCTTTGGTCTCGTCTTGTGTGTAGCTTCGGCGTGCAGGTGGGGCTTGTTTGGCCTTTGCAACCTTCATGTCTTCAAACAGCTTCACAGGTGTGTGGCCGTGCACTTCTGCCCAGTGCCAGAAACGGCGGTATGTGTCGATATAGTTGCTGACAGTCTTACCCGTGATCTTCTTAACACCCGTTACTGCTATGGCTTCTGTAAGCGACAGGTCGCGGGTTTCAGGTCTCGTGCTACGATTGGCGGGTAGGGCGAGCAAGACCTTCTTTAGATCAGCCGCATCTTGGCGCGTGATCTCGGCCATGAGCCGATCTGGCCCGAAGTATTCCAGGAGCACCGCAAGGTAAGATCTAGCCTTTTTCTGCATTTCTTCGGACCATTGCGGGCTGTGCTCTTGCATGAAATCCTCAAGAGCAGCGCTCAGGGTCACAGGGGGGCTTGCTGGCGGCGTTTGAGAGCTTTCAGGCGCCCTTGCGAAGGAATAGCCCTCAAGGCTCTCAGCGGCGCTTAAAAGGGCTTTGATCTGATCGCGACGTGCCTTGCGCATTTCCCTTCGCAGCTTAGGCTCATTTTCGGCCCAATCCGCGTCAGTGAGGCCCGCTGAGCCGCGAAACGCAGCAACCGTTCCAGTATCAAGGAATAGGTCGGAAAGGTCGTCATGGCCACCTATGGCGTCCTCATGCACCTCTAGTTCCTGTTTCAGAAGGTCAATCGTATGATCTGACATTCCCGTATCGTTCAGGCGCTCGACATAACGGTCCAGCGAAGCCACAAAGTAGCTACGCACCATTTCCCGCATCTGATCTTGCCTGAGCCTTGCCAACGTCTTGTTATCCCGCACCAATCGTCCGCAGGATGCAAGATACCGGGCCAGATCGCCAGCCCTGTCAGGACATTTGGTTCTTAGGGAAACCCTGACGGACCTACGAGGTTGGTCCGCAGTTATGGGCAATGGCCACCGGAAATAGTAGACGCCGTGTCTTGATGGGGACAGGTATGCTGACAGCTTCATGGGCGTGTGCTCCACTTTGTGTCGCACTTGCTGCCCGAAGTCTTAAGTCATTGATTTTAGACCACTTGGCGGAGAGACAGGGATTCGAACCCTGGGTCCCCGTGAAGGGACAACGGTTTTCGAGACCGCCCCGTTCGACCACTCCGGCACCTCTCCGCGGGGGTCTTGGTGGCCGGTGGATTAGCCAAGGCAGCGGCGCGGCGCAACCCCTCATTTGTCGAAATGTGCAAAAGCGGTTGCATTGGTTCCAGTGGGCCATGGTCGCGCGCCGCCTGGCGAGGCCACGCGCAAGGTCACGCGCAAACCGTCTGCCGGGTCTTTCTTTGGGCTGTTGCACCGCTTAAGGTAACGGCTAGCCAAAGGATCTATTCGCATGCGTTCCATTCAACTTGTTCTTGTCGCCGTCGCTGCCCTGATCTGGCCTGCCATGTCCCGCGCGGACCAGGCGATTGACGCGCTGGTCGATGCGCTCAGAATAGGCGAGGTGGTGCAGGTCATGCGGGCAGAAGGGCTTGAATACGGGTCCGACATCGCCGCCGAGATGTTTCCGGACCGGGCAGGGGGCGCGTGGCCCATTCTTGTTGATCGGATCTATGCCGCCGACACCTTGGAGCAGGCGGTGCGCACGCAATTGGCAATCGAACTGGACAACGTGGATGTCGCCCCACTGACCGCGTTCTTTGCCAGCCCCGAGGGGCAGGAGATTACCGAACTTGAAATCGTGGCCCGACGGGCGCTGCTCCAACCCGAGGTCGAGCAAGCCGCCGCCGAAGCGGCGCGCAAGCTCAACGAAACCGACCCCGAGCTGGACGCGCTACTGCATGATTTCATCGCCGTGAACGATCTGGTCGAGGCGAATGTGGTGGGCGCGCTGAACGCATCCTATGCCTTTTATACCGGTCTCGCCGAAGGGGATGCATTCGAAGGAACGCTGACGCAGGAACAGATCCTGACTGATGTCTGGTCGCAAGAAGACGACATTCGCTCTGAAACCACGGAATGGTTGCTGACCTACCTGGCGCTGGCCTATGGCCCTATGGATCGCAGCGGGCTGGCCGAATATGTCGAACTGAGCGAGACGCCTGAGGGGCAGGCGCTCAACCGGGCGCTCTTTTCGGCGTATGACAAGATGTATGTGTCGATCTCGCGGCAACTGGGGATGGGCGCGGCGCAATTTCTGGCCGGCCAGGACCTGTGAGCTTGGCATACACACGATGACAGATACCGATGACAGATGCCGGTGACAGATGCCGGCCTTTTTCCTTGACCCATGGGGCGATCGGGCGCATAAGCGCGGCTCCTGCGGGTCGATTCTGCGGGAAAGACGTCAATGACGCCCTGATCGGGGCGCGCTGTTCGCGGCGGGGCTTGGCCCCAAAACGCCCGGAAACGGGGGCCACAGGACGCGGGAAAACAAGGAAGTTCAGATGTTTGCAGTCCTCAAGACTGGTGGCAAACAGTATCGCGTTCAGTCGGGCGACGTGCTGCGTGTCGAAAAGCTGGCAGCAGAAGCCGGCGAAACAGTACAATTCAACGATGTTC
>AZIJ01018734.1_pt1 | contig 10195 bp, 7 predicted proteins | sample 359151 | NCBI WGS metagenome assembly AZIJ01 (sample SAMN02429718, study PRJNA222666) | marine sediment metagenome | biome: Sediment sample; isolation source: enrichment culture of sample MGS-ElMAX(UA) from oil contaminated site at the... | place: Egypt: El Max | collected 2013-01-23 | depth 9.22 m m | reverse complement strand
GTGCAGTTGCCAGCCTTGTGCAAAGCGGCCGCCGTCGTCGGCAAGGGCAAGCTCCAGCCGGCCCGGCCAGGCGCAGCGGCGCTCACTGCCCTGGCGGTACAGCAGCGGGCAAGGGGTTTGAGTGTCATCATGCAGGGCCCAGTCCACCCAGGGTTGCAGCGAAGCGGGCACTTGCTTTGGGGGTTGGGCCGTGGCCGGCAACAGAAAAAGCAACAGCAGCAGGGTTAGCAGCGGGCGCATAAGGTTCCTTTCCGGCGGCGCGTGGAGCGTGCTTTATAGCCTAGCAGGCAACACCGGTAAGGAGCCAAACGACAATTGTTTATGGCGGTTTGTTGGTCAAACTTTGTGTATTGCGTTACAAAAATTCAACTTTTTGGTTTTTGGTTGGTTTTTTCTGCTATAAAGTTGCCCTTTCTTTAGTGTATGAGATGGATTTTTCACCATCAAAGGATGAATATGAACCAAACCCAATCCCTGATGCTGCGCATGGTCTACGGCGGCAGCCTGGTAACCCGAATTCTGGTTGGTATCGTGGCCGGCACTGCGCTGGCCGTATTGGCCCCCGACGTCGCTCAGTCTGCCGGCCTGCTTGGCAGTCTGTTTGTGGGCGCGCTCAAGGCGGTGGCCCCGGTACTGGTGTTCGTGCTGGTAATGTCGTCCATTGCCAACCACAAGAAAGGCGAGCAGACCAGCATCAAGCCCATACTCTATCTCTACTTGCTGGGCACCTTTGCCGCCGCCCTCACCGCGGTGCTGCTGAGCTTTGCCTTTCCCACCGAGTTGGTGCTGGCCACTGCCGGCGGCGATGCGTCTCCGCCCGAGGGCATTGGCGAGGTGCTGCAGACTCTGGTGTTCAACGTGGTCGACAACCCGGTCAATGCGCTGCTTACCGGCAACTTTATCGGCGTGTTGGCCTGGGCGGTGGGCCTGGGGCTGGCGTTTCACCATGCCGGTGACAGCACCAAGACCCTGCTGAACGACCTGTCCATGGGCGTGTCGGCCATCGTCAAGTTCGTGATCCGGCTGGCGCCGGTGGGTATCTTTGGCCTGGTGGCCAACACCATTGCCAGCACCGGCTTTGATGCGCTCTGGGGCTATGCCCAACTGCTGGCGGTGCTGCTGGGTGCCATGCTGATCATCGCCCTGGTGGTGAACCCCGTGCTGGTGTACCTGAAAATTGGCCGCAACCCTTATCCGCTGGTGTTCCGCTGTCTGCGGGAAAGCGGCGTGACCGCCTTCTTTACCCGCAGCTCCGCCGCCAACATTCCGGTGAACATGGAGCTGTGCAAAAAGCTCAAGCTGCATGAAGACACCTATTCCGTGTCCATTCCCCTGGGCGCCACCATCAACATGGGCGGTGCCGCCATTACCATTACCGTGCTGACCCTGGCGGCGGTGCACACCCTTGGCATTGAGGTGGATATCATGACCGCCCTGCTGCTGAGCGTGGTAGCCTCGGTGTCTGCCTGTGGCGCCTCGGGCGTGGCCGGCGGCTCGCTGCTGCTGATCCCCCTGGCCTGCAGCCTGTTTGGCATTCCCAATGAAATCGCCATGCAAGTGGTGGCGGTGGGCTTTATTATCGGCGTACTGCAAGATTCTGCTGAAACCGGTCTTAACAGCTCTACCGACGTGCTGTTTACCGCCGCGGCCTGCATGGCCGACGAGCAAAAGGGCTGAACAACCCCCTGAGTGAAAAAAGGCCGGTGAGTGCAAACTCACCGGCCTTTTTGTTTACACCACCAGCACCGGACACTTGGCGGCGCTGGTTACGCGGTGGGACACGCTGCCGAGCAGCATGCCCTCCTTGTCGCTGTGGGTGCCGCGGGTGCCCACCACAATCAGATCTGCGTCTTTCTCTTTGGCAAATTTGACGATCACCTTGGAAGGGCGGCCCCCGCGCACAAAGCCGCGCAGATGGGTGGCACCCAGCGCCTGAGCGTGGGCCTTGGCATGGTTGACCACTTCCCGGGCATATTCCGACAGCACCTTGTCGGGGATGTCCATTTCCGCCGGCCGGCCGATGGACAGGCTGGCCTCAAACAGGCTGTGGTGCTTGTAGACGCAAATCAGGAAGATTTCCGCCTCCGGCAACAATTGCTGCAACTGCACCGCCTTGTCCACCGCCCGCAAGGCGGTATCGGAGCCGTCCACGGCCACCACTATTCGCTTGAACACACTGCCTCCTTTCTCACTGTTCGGCGCCGGGCATCAGTCCGCAAAGGCCAGATCCCTGAAATAAAGCGCGATCTCCGGAAAGGCGATAATCAGCCCGGCGGCGGCCACCAGCATAAAGATAAAGGGCGGCGTGCCGCGAATGACTTCCAGATAGGGGCGCTTGAAAATGGCGATGGCGGTGAAGATGTCACAGCCAAAGGGCGGCGTGGCCGAGCCGATGGCCACCTGCAGGGTGATCAGTACCCCCACCAGCACCGGATCCAGGCCGGTGGACTGAATGGCCGGGGCAAAAATGGGCGTCAGCACCAGGATCACCACGATGGGATCCACAAACATGCAGGCAATAAAGAAGGCCACGCAAATGGCGATCAGCACACCGGTCGGGCCGGCCTCGTTCACCCCGACCGACTCCAGAATGGTCTGGGGCACCTGGGCGAACGACAATATCCAGGAAAAGCCGTTACCCACCGCCACCAGAATAAACACCACGGCGGTAATCAGCCCGGTGGACTTGGCGATGCGGTAAATGTCGGGCAGCTTGAGCGAGCGGAACACCACGAATTCCAGCAAAAAGGCGTAAAGCACACAGACGGCGGCGGCCTCAGTGGGGCTGAAAATACCGCCGTAAATACCGCCGACGATGATCACCGGAAAAAACAGCGGCCACAGGGCCTCGCGCACCGCCACTCCCCGCTCGCGCCAGCTGGCTTTGGGCTCGGTGGGCACGCCGTTTTTGTGCGCGTAATACAGGCAATACAGCGAGAACATAAACAGGATCAACAGGCCCGGTCCGATACCGGCGATAAAGAGCTCGGCGATGGAGGTTTCCGAAATGACGCCGTAGATGATCATGCCGATGCTGGGGGGGATCAGAAAGGCGATGTCACTGGCATTGATGATCAGGGCCAGGGTAAAGGGATCGGAATAGCCGGCCTTGAGCATCTTGGGGCGCAGCGGCGAGCCCACCGCCACCACGGTGGCCTGGGTGGAGCCGGACACGGCACCGAACAGGGTGCAGGAGGTGGCGGTGCTGATGGCCAGTCCGCCCTTGATGTGGCCGATAAAGGCCATCACCATGTTGATCAGCCGGTCGGCGGAGTGGCCCCGGGTCATGATGTCGGCGGCGAGAATAAACATGGGCACGGCGATGAGCGACGCCGGGCGAATGCCCCCCATCATTTGCTGAATAAAGGTGCCCATCTGGCCAAAGCCATCGAACATCATTACAAAGCCAACCACGGAGGCGGTGATCAGCGGAATCATCATGGGAAAGCCCAGCAGCAGCAGCCCAATCATGATCGACATTAACAGTGTTGCCATGGAGTTCGCCCTTTAGACTTCGGTTTCGGTGTCGCCATAGCCGTCCGGCACACCGGTCGACAGGTACACCCCCCGGCTGGTGATATTTTTGACGGCGGTCAGAAAATACTGAATGCCGGTAATGGCAAAGCCCACCGGTACCCACAGGTAAATCCACCAGATTTCAAAGCCCAGTGCCGGCAGAATGCGGCCCCGGCCGTACAGGGTTTCGATATAGCCGTAGGCGTGGTAACAGAGAAAAAACATCACCACTGAGGTGAACAGGGCAATCAGCACCATGAGTCCTTTGCGCAGCTTCATCGGGAGGGAATCGTACAGGGCCGACATGCGAATATGGCGACCGTGGCGGGCGGCGTAGCCCAGGCCGGCAAAGGTGATAAGAATGATGAGTATGCGGTTGATTTCGCCGGAGAAGAAAAAGCCTTCGCCAAACACGAAGCGGGCAATGACATTGGCGCAGGTATTGATGGCCATCAGCAGCACCCCCGCGGCCAGCATCACGGCTTCTATGCGGGCTATCCACTCGTCTACCCAGCCCAGCACACCGGGCAGGCCCGAGGTGTAGCCGGCGGTATCGTCTTCGACGGTTTCCTGTTTTTTGTCAGACATTTCGTGCTCCCTGGCCGGAATAGGGGCCGAAAGAGAAAGGGGCGCGCACGCCCCGTTGTGATTTAGTTGCTAATTTTTTCAAGGTCTTGCTTAAAGGTATTGAGCAGCTCCTTGCCGCTGTCACCGGTCATTTCAATGAACTTGGCTTCCACCTGGGGCGCGCGGGCACGGAAGGCGGCGATCTGCTCTTCGTTCAGACGGGTGACGGTGACCTTGTCGCTGCTGCTGGTGATTTTTTTCAGCGAGCGTTCGGCCAGGCCGTCGATGTGGGTGAGGATTTCCTCAAAGGCGTAGTCGGCGGCCTTTTGCACCAGTTGCTTGTCTTCGTCCGACAGGCCGTTGTAGAAGTCCTGGTTGGCCATCATGGCGGTGGTAAACCAGCCGTGACCGGTGAAGATCAGGTTGGGGGACACTTCATACAAGCCGCCGGATTCGATCCAGAAAATGGGGTTCTCCTGTCCCTGAATCATATTGGTCTGCAGGGCACCGTATACCTCGCCCCAGGGCAGGGGGGTGGGGGTGGCGCCAAAGGCGGAGTAGGTTTCCGACAGCAGCGGGTTGGTCATGACTCGTACTTTCTTGTTCTTGAGCTGTTCCGGAGCGGTGATGGGCTCGTCCAGGGTCACCACGAACTCCCCTTCCGGGTACATCTGCAGCAGTTCCAGGCCTTTTTCTGCATACAGCGCCGGGAATTTTTCATTGACGGCCTCACTTTCACGGAAGAAGGTCACCACGTCTTCCATCTCGGTCGGCATCAGGTAGGGAATGAAGAAGATTTGGGCTTCCGGGATCAGGGCACCGGTAAAGCCGGGAGACTGGTTCACGAAGTTCAGAATGCCGGCCTGGGTCTGTTCCATGATGTCATCGGACTCGCCCAGTTCGCCGAAGCGGTAGATCTGCAGCTGGTGATCTGAGTTATCTTCGATGTATTCCTTGAATTTGTAGGCGAACACATCCTGCACGTCGCCTTCGTATTCCTCGTGAGCGTAGCGCCAGGTATCGGCTTGGGCGGCGCCACAGGCGAACAGGGCCAGGGCCGAGAGGCCGGCCAGTTTGTTGAACTTGAATCCCTTTTGCATATCCATTTGATGCTCCGTTATGGTTTTGTGTTCTAACCTTAATCGCGTTTATAGACTGGCAAAATAAGCAAAAAGACGCAAGAAAAGGGGCGCGTACAAGTCCGTTTTGGTGAAGTTGCGCAAAAAGAGTATGGATGTGTTTAGTGGTTTATTTTGTGTTTTTTTGCCTTTATTTATTGGTTTTTTGATGGTTTTTGGCGTGTTTTTTCTTACCGTTCGGCAAGCATTTAACCCCCTTAAAAGATAGGGTTCAAAATGTTGTGGTGGTAACTAAATAGTTCATGGAGGCTGAAAAAAGCGTAGTCGCCGAACGGCAAAACAGGCAACCCGGGTTGCCTGTTTTTACTGCGCGGGAGCCGGGCGGGGCTCAGAAGTGGTAGCTCAGTACCATGCCCGCCAGAGCCTGAGTGGCGTCGCCGGCCTGGCGCACTATGGGGCTGTCTTTGGCATCCCCGGTCAGCTGGGTGACACCGGCAACCCCGGTGACCGACCAGTCGGGGGCAAAGCGGTAGTTGATATTGCCGCTGAACCCCAGGCGCCAGTAGCCGTCACCGGGCTCATAGCGAGTAAAGCCGCTGCGGGCGGCATCGCTGGCTGAAACCCGGAACAGGCTTTGGGTCCATTCCTTGCTGCTGTAGGTCAGGCTGGGACCGAATCCGGCGGTCCAGCCGGGGGCCAGCTGATCCCGCCAGCCGGCGCGCAGGGTCAGCTGGTAGCCATCCACATCGCCGCTCAGCGGGGTCTGGGCCTGCAGGCTCAGGCGCCAGAGGCCGGGCTGGTAGCTCAGGCGCAGGCCACCGCTCAGGCCGTCGTCCACCTTGTCAAAGCGATGCAGATCGCCGTCGTTGTCCCGCCCGGGGAGGTAGCCCACAAAGGGTGACAGGGTCCAGTTCTGCTGCCGGTACAGGTTCCAGCCCAGGCCGTCGCGCCAGTTGAGGTAAAACAGCTCCCCGTATCTGAGATTGGCATCCGGCAGCACTCTGGCCTTGTAGTCGTCGCTGCCCAGGTAATCGGGGGCCTGAGTGGCAGACACACCGATGCTGCCACTCCAGGACTGGGCCATGGCCGGCGCGGCCAGCAGTGGCAGGGTGGCGAGAGAATACATGATGGTTCGGTTCATAGAGGTGATGCTCCGAGGTTGCAAAGGGGTGTAAAGCCGCTCCCTGGCCAGGCCGAGGCAGGCCAAGGCCATTCCCGTCCTGATAAAAAAGACCACAGTGAGTCTATCATGAGCCCGTCTGCCCGGCGGGTGAAGGGCGCCCAGATTGGGCGAAGGCAAACTCCGGGCCATAAAAAAACCCGGCCGCAGCCGGGTTTTGAACAGGGAGTAACAAGGAACTTAGCCGTTCAGCTGGGCCAGAGTTTGGTTCAGGGTGGCGCTGGGACGCATCACCTGTTCCAGCTCGGCCGGGCTGGCGTGGTAGTAGCCCTGTACGCCGGCAGACTTGCCCTGCACCGCGTTCAGCTCTGCCACAATCTTGGCTTCGTTGTCGGCCAGGGCCTTGGCCAGGGGCGCGAAATGGGCGGCCAGCGCCTCGTCTTCGGTTTGCGCCGCCAGCTCCTGGGCCCAGTACAGGGCCAGGTAGAAGTGGCTGCCCCGGTTGTCCAGCTCACCGGCGCGGCGGGACGGCGACTTGCCGTTGTCCAGCAGCAGCTCGGTGGCCTTGTCCAGGCACTTGGCCAGCAGCTTGGCGCGGTCGTTGCCTTCCTTGATGCCCAGCTCTTCCAGGGAGACCGCCAGGGCCAGGAACTCACCCAGGGAGTCCCAGCGCAGGTGGTTTTCTTCCATCAGCTGCTGCACGTGCTTGGGCGCAGAGCCGCCGGCACCGGTCTCGTACATGCCGCCACCGGCCAGCATGGGCACGATGGACAGCATCTTGGCGGAGGTGCCCAGTTCCATGATGGGGAACAGATCGGTGAGGTAGTCACGCAGCACGTTGCCGGTCACCGAGATGGTGTCCTTGCCGCGCTTCATGCGCTCCATGGAGAAGCGGATGGCCTCGTTGTAGGACATGATATGAATGTCCAGACCGGTCAGATCGTGCTCCTGCAGGTAGGTGTTCACCTTCTTGCGCAGCTCGTTGTCGTGGGCACGCTCGTCGTCCAGCCAGAACACCGCCGGGGTGGCGGAGTTGCGGGCGCGGTTCACCGCCAGCTTGACCCAGTCGCGAATGGCCGCGTCCTTGGTCTGGCAGGCACGCCAGATGTCGCCTTTTTCGACCTCGTGCTGCATCAGCACCTCACCGGCTTCGTTCACCACGCGCATGGTGCCGTTTTCGGTCATTTCAAAGGTCTTGTCGTGGGAGCCGTATTCCTCGGCCTTCATCGCCATCAGGCCCACGTTGGATACCGAGCCCATGGTGCGCGGGTCGAAAGCGCCGTTGGTTTTGCAGAAGTTGATCACTTCCTGGTAGATGCGGGCATAGGTGGACTCGGGCATGACCGCCTTGGTGTCCTTCAGCTTGCCGTCGCGACCCCACATCTGGCCGGAGTTGCGGATCATGGCCGGCATGGAGGCGTCCACGATCACGTCGCTCGGCACGTGCAGGTTGGTAATGCCCTTGACCGAGTCGACCATGGCCATTTCCGGACGATGCTCGTAGCAGTCGTGAATGGCCTGCTCGATCTCTTCCTGGGTAGACTGGGGCAGGGTCTTGATCTTCTCCAGTACGCTGCTCATGCCGTTGTTGGGGTTGACGCCCAGCTCTTCAAACAACTTGCCGTACTTGTCGAACACTTCCTTGTAGAACACCTTGACCGCATGGCCGAACACGATGGGGTGAGACACCTTCATCATGGTGGCCTTGACGTGCAGGGACCACATCACGCCGGCATCCTTGCAGTCCTGCAGGGTCTGCTCAAAGAAGGCTTCCAGCGCCTTGGCGCTCATGAACATGCTGTCCAGCACTTCGCCGGCCTGCAGCGCCAGCTCTTTCTTCAGCTGGGGTTTGCCGTCCTGGCCGATGAACTCGATGCGCACGGTTTGCGCCTTGTCCATGGTCACGGACTGCTCGCTGGAGAAGAAATCACCGCCGTTCATGTAGTCGGCGTGGGAGCGCGACGCCTTGCTCCAGGCACCCATGGAGTGGGGGTATTTACGGGCAAAGGCCTTGACCGCGGCGGGAGCGCGACGGTCGGAGTTGCCCTGGCGCAGTACCGGGTTCACGGCGCTGCCGAGGATTTTGGAATAGGCTTCGCGAATGGCCTTGTCTTCGTCGGTTTTCGGCTCTTCCGGGAAATCGGGCACGTTATAACCCTGGGATTGCAGCTCCTTGATGCAGGCGCGCAGCTGCGGCACGGAGGCACTGATGTTGGGCAGCTTGATGATGTTGGCGTGGGGATCCTGCGTCAGCTTGCCCAGTTCGGCCAGACCGTCGGCAACCCGTTGCTCGTCGGTCAGGCGCTCCGGAAAGGCGGCCAGAACGCGGCCGGCCAGAGAAATGTCGCTCAGGGTGACATCAATGCCGGCGGCGTCGGTAAAGGTGCGAATGATGGGCAGCAAGGAGTAGGTGGCCAGTGCGGGGGCTTCGTCGGTCAGGGTATAGACGATGGTCGATGTTTTGTTGGTCATTATTTCCCTATTTCCCAGGTTGATGTTGGGGGAGCAGCGGCCGGGCCTGGTACCAGAGGGTATTCGGTACTGGCGCTCGACAGGAACCGCTGCGCGGAATTTCCGGCGCCCATTGTATGACACTTGGGCGGCGGGACTTAAGTGTTCGAGTTCAAATAAGAAAGAAATAGTCAGGGAGTTGCCGCGCGGGATAGGGCGCGTTTGGGTGTTTTATTTAAGTCCCGGCACATAAAAATGATATTCGGGTCAGGAAAAGCGCGGCGGGCGTCGTTATTCCTTATTATTCACGCGGGTTCGCCCGGGCGGCGAGTACCTGCAGTTGAGCAAGGATATGGCATGCGAAAAAACTTTCCCGTTACCGGCAATGAACGCACCTTTGATGCCAATGAACGGCTGGTGTCCACCACGGATATGGACGGCAAGATTCTTCACTGCAACGACGCCTTTGTGAACGTCAGCGGTTACAGCCGGGCAGAGCTGGTGGGTCAGCCCCATAACATCGTGCGCCATCCCGACATGCCGGCGGCCGCGTTCAAGGTGATGTGGGACCACCTCAAGGCGGGCAAGCCCTGGATGGGACTGGTAAAAAACCGCTGCAAGAATGGCGACTATTACTGGGTGGATGCCTATGTCTCTCCCATTACCGAAGATGGCGCCCTGGTGGGCTTTGAGTCGGTGCGGGCCTGCCCGGAGCGGGACGACGTGGCCTGGGCCGAGCGGCTCTATGCTCGGCTGCAGGCGGGCAAACGCCTGCCACGGCCAAACTGGCTCGGCAATCCCTGGGTGTGGCTGGGGGCGAGTCAGGGGGGGGGCCGCCGGCCTGTTTCTGGCCGAATACATTCATGCAGCCATGACGCTGGAACTGTTGTCACTGGCGGCCTTTGGCGGCTGGGTGAGCCATCTGCATCGCCAGACCCTGCAGCGGCTGGACGAGCTGCTGGGGGGCGCCTTTCGCCACCAGCTTGCCATGCACACTCACAGCCGGGAGCAGGGCATGCCGGGCCGGCTGAAGGTGGGTATTCGCAGCGAACAGGCCCGCTTGATGGCCATAATTACCCGCATTGAAGACGCCGCCGGCCAGGTCAGCCACCGCTCCGACCATGGCCATGTGCAGTCCCGTCAGGCCCGGGACGGCATGGCCAGCCTGCGTCAGGAAACCGAACAGGTGGCCACCGCCATGAACGAGATGACCGCCACCATCAACGACGTGACCGCCCATGTGCAGGAAACCGCCAGCCAGGCCGACAGCGCCAGCCACATGGCCCGCCAGGGGCTGGAGGTGGCCGGGGTGACCCGGGAGGCCATTGCCGGGCTGAAAACCACCGTCGACAACATCAGCGGCGAGGTGCAGCGGCTGGCGCAGCAGACCGCCGGTATTGCCCGGGTGGCGGGCATGATTGAAAGCCTGTCGGAGCAGACCAACCTGCTGGCGCTCAACGCC
>AZIJ01014666.1_pt1 | contig 10222 bp, 8 predicted proteins | sample 359151 | NCBI WGS metagenome assembly AZIJ01 (sample SAMN02429718, study PRJNA222666) | marine sediment metagenome | biome: Sediment sample; isolation source: enrichment culture of sample MGS-ElMAX(UA) from oil contaminated site at the... | place: Egypt: El Max | collected 2013-01-23 | depth 9.22 m m | reverse complement strand
TACGTTCAACTTTTGACAAATCAAACGTCAATACGCGCTCATACTCAGCGCCTGTCATGCTGTCAGCCCACAAACCAGTATGCTTCGCAAATTTCTCTACCAGTTCAATTTGCTTATCGTCGCGACCGGTAAGCTTCAAATAATCGGTGGTTTGCTGATCGATATAAAACATTGCCGCGGTGGCGCCGTATTCTGGCGTCATGTTCGAAATCGTTGCGCGGTCACCGACTGATAGAGCATCAGCGCCCTCACCATAAAACTCTAAATAAGCACCGACCACGCGCTTTTTACGCAAGAAATGCGTAATCGCTAGGACTAAATCAGTACCGGTAATACCTGGTTTTAACTTACCAGTTAATTCAACACCGATAATATCTGGCAGACGCATGTACGAAGCGCGGCCAAGCATCACGCTTTCAGCTTCCAAACCGCCAACACCGACAGAGATAACGCCCAGCGCATCAACCATTGGGGTATGACTATCGGTACCCACACAGGTATCAGGGAATGCGACGTTGTCACGCACTTGCACCACCGGCGACATTTTCTCGAGGTTGATTTGGTGCATGATGCCGTTACCCGGCGGAATCACATCTACGTTCTTGAATGCAGTCTTGGTCCAATTGATGAAATGGAAACGGTCGTCGTTACGACGGTCTTCAATGTCACGGTTCTTCTCAAACGCATCTTTTTCAAAGCCTGCATGCTCAACCGCTAACGAGTGGTCCACAATCAACTGAGTTGGCACTACTGGGTTTACTTTGGCCGGGTCGCCGCCTTTCGCAGCAATGGCATCACGTAAGCCAGCCAAATCAACTAATGCTGTCTGACCAAGAATGTCATGACAAACAACGCGAGCTGGATACCATGGAAAATCTAAATCGCGTTTGCGCTCAACAATTTGCGTTAAACAAGCTGTCAAATCTTCCGGATTGCAGCGACGCACTAACTGTTCAGCTAAAATTTTTGAGGTGTATGGCAGGCCGTCATAAGCGCCTGGCTTAATCGCTTCTACCGCGGCACGTGTATCGTAATACTGTAGCGTAGTGCCCGGGAGCGGTTTACGAAATTCGGTATTCATGGCTATGCCCCTTCATTAACATCAGTGTTTTCATTCGGAAAGCCAAAAAGAGGCACCGAAGTGCCTCTTTTTCATCTGCTTAGCGGTCTTCCAAAGCAGGTACTGGACGTGGCGCTGGGCCAGTATAGTCGGCACTCGGACGAATAATACGGTTATTCGCGCGTTGCTCTTTCACGTGCGCAGTCCAGCCGGTTACGCGTGACATAACGAAAATCGGCGTAAACAACTTGGTCGGAATGCCCATATAGTGATAAGCCGAAGCATGGAAGAAATCAGCGTTCGGGAATAATTTTTTCTCGCGCCACATGACTTCTTCACAACGAACTGACACATCGTACAAACGGCTGTCGCCGAACTCTTTCGAGAGTTTCTCAGACCATTCTTTGATAATGTCATTACGTGGATCGAACTCGCGATAAATTGCATGACCGAAGCCCATGATTTTCTCTTTGCGCTCAAGCATGCCCATCAGCGTTTTTTCTGCATCGTCAGCATCTTTCATATTCTCAATCAATTCCATGGCTGCTTCGTTCGCACCACCATGCAATGGGCCACGCAGTGAACCAATGGCGCCTGTGACACATGAGAAAATATCTGACAAGGTTGACGCACAAACACGTGCTGTGAAGGTTGATGCATTAAACTCGTGTTCTGCATACAGAATCAATGAGGTATTCATCACGTCGGTGTGCAGTTTCGACGGCGCCTTGTCATGTAATAAGTGCAAGAAATGCGCGCCAATTGAATCGTCATCTGTTTGCGTTTCAATACGCTTGCCTTCATGGCTAAAACGATACCAGTACAGCAAAATGCTTGGGAAAGCCGCCAACATGCGCTCAATCTTTGCGTCCGCTTGGTTGAAGTCTTCTTCTGGCTCAATGTTACCTAAGAATGAACAACCAGTGCGCATAACATCCATCGGGTGTGCGTCAGCTGGAATACGCTCAAGCACATCTTTAAGCTCTTGTGGCAAGCCACGCTGCTTCTTCAGGCGAGCTTTGTATTCAGCCAGTTGTTCTTTGGTTGGCAACTCGCCCTGTGATAGTAAGTAAGCCACTTCTTCAAAGCTCACTTTGTCAGCTAATTCTTTAATGTCATAGCCATAATAGGTTAGGCCTGAACCGCTTTTGCCAACGGTACATAGTGCTGTTTCGCCTGCTACTTGTCCGCGCAAACCCGCGCCCGTCAATTTCTTATCAACCATCTCTCACTCCTTATTTTGAAAATCTAAGGCGATATTAGCAATTGGATATTAGATATTAGTGTCCCGTGTTTTCTAATATCCAATATCTATTATCTAATAGCGCTTTGGTTTTTATTTTTTGAATAACTGATCGAGTTTGTCTTCGAACGCATGATAATTTAAGAAGTCATACAACTCCGCGCGCGTTTGCATGCTATCGACAACATCTTTCTGATGGCCGTTTGCCAAAATACTCTCGTAGACATTGAGTGCTGCTTTATTCATGGCACGGAAAGCGCTCAGCGGATACAACACTAACTCGATGCCAACTTCCGCTAATTCGTCTTTGCTAAATAATGGCGTGGCACCAAACTCGGTAATATTCGCAAGTACTGGTACATCTAGCGCCTTGGTGAACGCTTGGTAGTGCTCAAGCGTATGGACCGCTTCAGCAAAAATAGCATCAGCGCCAGCTTCCACACACGCTTGTGCACGTTCAATAGCAGCCTCCAAACCTTCTTGTTGGAAGGCATCGGTACGCGCCATAATGAAGAATTGATCGTCAATACGCGCATCAACAGCTGCTTTTACGCGATCAACCATTTCTGCCTGCGAGACAATTTCTTTGTTCGGACGGTGTCCACAGCGTTTCTGCGCAACTTGGTCCTCAATATGGAAGCCCGCCGCGCCAGCACGCGTCATTTCTTTAACGGTACGAGCAATATTGAACGCCCCGCCCCAGCCGGTGTCTGCATCCACTAGTAGCGGCACATCGGTTGCGCCCGTAATACGGCGAATATCTTCGCACACGTCGTTCAGTGACGTCATGCCTAAATCTGGCAAGCCAAACGATGCGTTGGCAACGCCTGCACCCGACAAGTATAGCGCTTGGTGGCCAACACGCTCCGCCATCATTGCCGTATACGCATTAATGGTACCAACAATTTGTAATGGTTTATTGTCGGTAATCGCTTGGCGGAATTTTGCGCCCGCACTGTGAGTTTGTGTCATGTTACTTCCCCAATTGTTGCAGTTTCAATTCGATGTTGCCACGCGAGGCGGCAATGTGACGACGCATCAAAAGATCCGCCAACTCGCCATCGCGATTGGCAATGGCGTTAATAATAGCTTTATGCTCATCAAAGGCACGTGAAACACGCGGGCCATTCATCCCCAACTGCACGCGGTACATACGCACAAGAAAATAGAGCTCATCGCACAGCATATTAATCAAATATGGATTTTTACTGCCGATAATGATGCGGTAATGAAAATCTAAATCGCCGGCTTCTTGATAGTAGCTTTCTCCTTCGCGAACCCGCTGAGTGTTTAAATGTTGGTCAAGCAAACCGCGTAACTGTTCAATTTCTTGCTCATCCATATTTTCTGCCGCGAGTCGACATGCGAGCCCTTCGAGTTCCTCCCGAATTTGATACAACGCACGTAACCCTTCCGTAGATAATTTCACCACGCGTGCACCAGCGTTCGGGATACGTTCGATCAAGTGACAGCGCTCAAGTCGCGCCATGGCTTCGCGCAATGGGGCTCGACTCACGTTGAATTTACGCGCCAATTCTGGCTCGCTAATCTTACTGCCTGATGCTATTTCGCCTTCAACTATCGTCCGCTGCATCTCGAGTAAGAGTCGATCGGATGAAGTGACAGGCGAGCGCCATAATGGACTTTGTGGTGAATCGGTCATGATTGTCGACATATTTTATGAGTTGAACGAATGATACGCTCATTAACAGCCAATTCCAAGTGGAACACAAAACTTATTGTCGACAATTTATTTTTTTGAACGGTCTGCTATATTTTCCCGTAGTATGTTGATACAAACGACAATACCTACGAGAAATCGACAATAAAAAGAGCAACAAGAAAAATATGGAATTATTCTTCGATTTTGGGCAGGCGACACAACCTATTATTTTCGGCCGTCATAATTTATTTCTCGTCTTTTTATCTTATGCTGTTGCCCTGCTCGGCGCCTACACGTCTTTATTAACACTGACTCGCGCTGGTTCTTACAAACAAACCACCTTTCGTCATGTGTGGCTCATTGTCAGCGCCGTGATTGCTGGCTTGGCTGTTTGGAGTATGCATTTTATTGGCATGCTGGCATTCGAAATACCGTTAGAAATTTCTCATCAGGTCGACTTAACTTTGTTGTCGGTCATTCCAGCAATTATCGCCAATTGGTTTGCGCTGAAAACGCAAGTTGCTGAAAAAGCCCCTTATACGGCACCACTTTCATTAACAGTGGTTGCCGGTATGGTTTTGGGGTTAGGCATTGGCACTATGCATTATGTTGGCATGGCGGCAATGCAGTTTAATGGCACGTTACTTTATGATCAGGGATGGTTTGTTGTTTCAATAGCGGTCGCGTTGGGCCTTGGTGTCATTGCCATGCTGGCATACCGAGTGATGAATCGCTGGTCACGAAAAACGCCCGTATCGCGTTTGTTAAGTCGCATCGTATCTGCCGCCTTAATCGCTCTCGCAATTAGCGGGATGCATTACACTGCGATGTTTGCAGCACGATTTTATGGTGTTGTTGACGTCAATGGTCAACATCAGCACGACCATTGGCTCGCTTATTTCATTGGAATTTGCGCGGTCGTCGCCATTCTAGTTGCTGTATTTGGTACCTTTGTCGATAAACGTTTGTACGCCCAAGCTAAATCGCAAAAAGAAGCGCGTTCAATCATTCATAATCTCGCAACACGCGATAGTTTAACCGGTCTGGCCAATCGGCAAATGCTGATTGAGCAATTAGAAACCATTGATCATGCCATGTATGCGCTAGCAATTTTCGATCTCGACAAGTTCAAAGCGCTTAACAATAACTTTGGAGCAAGTAATGGTGATTTGGTATTGCAAGAAGTCGCCGATCGATTACAGCAACATTTGAGTCAATTGACCGATAAAAAAACTTTCATTGCTCGCTTAGCCGGAAATGAATTTGCTGTCGTGCTACCGTGCTCGATGCACGCTGATGATCATCGTTCAAAAGTTGAGACATTCGCACTCATCAAAGCCATCCAGTCGCGACTTGAGCAACCATACAAGTTGGGGCATTTTACTCATCTGCTCACAGTATCCGTTGGAATCACCCGTTTCGACAAACAGAGTTTACCCGACTCTATTCTTGGCGAGGCCGGCTTAGCCTTGGCGTATGCGAAGTTGAATCATCATCACAGTGGTGTTGAGGTTTTCCATGCAAACATGGCTGAACAAGCAAAGCAACGAGCGAAGCTCGAAAAAGATTTACGCAGTGCTCTGACACGGAATGAGTTGCAGCTGTTCGTGCAACCTCAGGTAAATCAGCATGAGGACATCGTCGGCGCTGAAGCTTTGTTGCGTTGGCATCATCCCGAACAAGGTTGGGTCTCCCCGGCTGAATTCATTCCAATCGCTGAAGAGTCAGGTCTAATCATCGAAATCGGTGATTGGATTATTCAACAAGCCTGCGTGATTTTACAATCCTGGAGCAAATCCCCAGAGACAGCATCCATCACACTCGCCATTAATGTCAGTGGTCGACAATTTCAACAGCCTGATTTTGTCGACAAACTCAATCAAGCATTACAACGTAATGCCATTGATGCATCGCGTCTCAAACTTGAGATCACAGAGAGCCTGATGCTGCATGATATTGAAATTGTCGCAGAAAAAATGCGTCAGCTTACAAAATTTGGCGTGCAATTCGCTATCGATGATTTCGGTACGGGTTACTCGTCACTCTTATATTTGGCGGAATTACCATTTGAGACACTCAAGATTGATGTGCAGTTGGTACGCGATATGCTTCATCAGAAATCAACAGCGACGATTGTTCAGGCCATCATACAATTGGCACAAAGCTTAAAACTCTCGGTCATTGCTGAGGGTGTTGAAGAACCTGAACAACGTCAATTTTTAACCCAATTGGGTTGTTACATCTATCAAGGTTATTTATTCGGCCGCCCCGTTTCTGTAGATGAGTTCAATCAAGCATTTAAACATGTTAGAACACCGTAATCTTAAATTGGTGTTGTTTATCATATTTTACGGTATACCCGACTGCACGACTCACTTCGTTATTCAAATAAGCATCTTGTAAGGTCACCTTCGCTGAACACAACACTTCGCCAGTTGCGAAGTTGGTTCGCAATGTGGTGATCCCCATCGATTTAAACTCAACGTGTCCAGGCAATTGGGTCATAACAAACTGACGGATTTCGCGTTTCGCTAACGCCGCATCACATGAAGGACTAAGATCACTGCATCCTGCCATTAAACAGCAGCTGCCACTTAAAATAACACAACGAATGGTGTTCAAACCTACCCCTTCACATGCAACTCATATAAAAGGAATCCCTTCCTGACCACCTTTCCCTGAAGTATCTATCGGGAGATAGATAACATTTAAAAAACATTTAAATATGTCGATTGACTTTGAATAGAATAGAAAGCTCTGCAGCGAAAGGCAATATAACATTCGCTAATTCGCTTGATTTATCTGGTGGAGGGATCCCTACTGCGTCGGTACTTCCGATTTGAGTTGCTTGGTGCTCGGAGTAAAGTCATTGTGCTGAAACACATCATTGAGAATAGATTGTTCCATGAAGCTACGCATTCCGGACTTGCATGGGAACCGAACGATAAGGTGAATTTCGCCTGCCGCCGGAACCGAGATGGTTACACGTGGATCAGCTGATGGAACATCAATGCCACGGTGATCACTCATGCGTTGCATATACCGTCGAGCTTGCTCAACATAGTCGGCACAATGACGATTCGCTGACTCAAGCAACGCTTGTTGTGCGGCATGCCAATTGTCTTCGCGTTTGAACGGCACGGTAAAAACATGCAGCACGAAATCATGAGTGTAACTTTCGTTCACTACTGGTTCGGAGACAAACAATGAATTTGGAATGGCGATCATACGACCGGTGCGTTGATGTGAAAATTTTCCAGGCCCTACTTCCAAAATAGTTGTCGTTAACAAATTTTGGTCAATTACATCCCCGCGAAAATCTTTGATTTGAATTCTATCGCCAATGCTAAATGCGCTACCGCCCGATTTTACTAAGCTCCCGGTCAAACACATAATGAGCTCTTTGGTTGCCACCACAAAGGCTACGGCGATTGCGACAATACCGAGCGCAAGCGTGCGCAGTTCCTCAGCCCAAATCAGCATGAGTCCGACAACCATTAACAGCAACAAAGCATTACGGGTTTGTACAAACCAACGACGACGTAGATCGGTCGAGCGAACGCTCTTACGAATGAATTTTGACAAGATCGCACGGATAATGACTATCGCTGTCACCAGTATCAAGGTGGCGATAACCGGCCGCAATAATTGTTCCGAAAACTGAAATTCGTTAAACAAATTTGTCAATGTATCCGTATACATAACATACCTAATTAGTTTTTATTTTTTATGACGGATATCTTACACCAGTTTCGTAAATATTCCGTCTGCATCTCGAGTAAAAATGATGTATATGCTATCTTTTATAGCCCAACAGGAGGAGTAACTGTATGTCTATTAAAAATATTTTGTTTGCAAGCATGTGTACAGCCGCATTATTCGTTCCATCGGTCAATGCCGACACATGGCAACTCGACAGCGACAACTCCGTTCTCAATTTTGTCTCTGTAAAAAATAATCATGTGGCTGAAACGCATCGGTTTACCGATTTGCAGGGTACATGGAACGACAACCGCGTCAGCATCGAAATACCTGTCGTAAGCCTCGACACGCAAATTCCAATTCGCAACGAACGCATGCTCGAACATGTATTCCAATCCAGCGAGTATTCTGTCGTGACCGCAACCGCAACATTGGAAGATGATGTGTTAATGGCCATGGCTGTGGGCGAATCGGTACCGCTTGCCGTTGAACTTGATGTGTACATCGCCGGTGAGAGTGAAACGTTAAGTGCTTATCTGCAATTAACTCGTCTTGCTACCGATCGCTTTTTAGCAACGACCACGCAACCTGTGATTATTGATACAAAAGCTTTTAGTCTCGTTGCCGGTGTCGATAAACTGCGTGAAATTGCTGGTCTATCGCGCATCGATTACAGCGTACCTGTTACCTTTAGTGTGCAATTCACACAATAATGACCATTCATATTCGCCCGGCCATTGCCGCCGATATTGAGTCATTAGCTGCCCTCGAAAGCAGTACATATGCTGACGAGGGCTATCCCGCCCCGTTATTCTACCAAGCGCTTGCGCAATGGCCGCAGTGGCTGCTTATCGCCGCAAGGGATGATGTCATCGTCGGTTATGTCTTAGCAGCTCCAGGTGCCGACAATTCATTGTGGGTCATGTCGCTATTAGTCGCTGAATCGGCGCGTGGTGAAGGCGTAGGGTCGAAATTAATGAAGGCATTACTTACAAACGTTGGCAATCAGCCCAATTCATTTTCCAAAATAGCACTCACGGTTTCACCGAATAACCATGGTGCGGTTCATTTGTATCATCAGCTAGGTTTCGAAAAAATCAAACAAATCAACGATTTTATGGGACCAGGGCAACACCGTCTATTCATGCAGATGAAAGCCTGTTGACGGTACGATTAATTCTTTCATATAGTGACTTCATAATAATTAATCAAAAAATTTAAGGCACGAAGTCCTTTGTCGAAAATTCGGATCAATCCATTTGTTGTTTCGGCAACATTATTCACAACCCTCGTAGCGACCTTCACAATTGGTGCGCTCGGCCTCGTCATGAATGCGATCGTCGAGCCGCAAAGCTTGTTTGAACGCATGTTGTCGAATAATTCCTCACTGATCTGCATCGCGATCAGCCTTGCCACCGCAGGCTTACTCTTCAAACGTCGATTCATCCAATGGTTCGGAGCTGGCATTATTATCCTTGCTGCTCTTCATAGTTTATTAGTGAACACCAGCCTACATGACATTTTGTTTATGTCTTGGCTTGCTGAATACGAAGCCGCGCTGTATTCACCCATGATACTTCTGTTCATAGTCCTTGGCGTCATGCTGGGGATGAACCCGAAGCACCCCGTACAACGCATTTGGATGCGCGTGACGTCAACTGTGGTAACAATTGCCGCAGCAATCATGTTAGTCCTACATGTTGACCCAAATGGTTTTATGTTGCTCGGGCCTCATCCCGATATCACCAGCGTAGCTGCCGTACTCTTGCTGTTTATCGGTGTCGGCTACAACTTACTGTCGCGGCAAGAGCGTTTTAGTTCATCATTGCCGGGTAAACAGGCCATGGCGATTGGTTTTGTCGCAGTTTGCTTCACCAGCGCAGCTTGGTATTTCATGGGCTATTCCAGCCTAAAAGAAATTCAACAACAAGCTGAACGCGAAGTTGTGCGCTTAGCGAATGCTCGCACCACCATGGCAATGGTGAATGTGCAGTTAATGCAACGGATGACCGAACGGTGGGAAAAAGCGGCTGGCAACGGATTTCAATTTGATCGCCGGTCTGACGTGCAGGCATATCTTCGCGATATTCCTCACTTATTGAGTTTATCTGCGCTTGATTCGAATAAACGTACGTTGTGGACGGAGGATCGTCCGGATAGTCATATGCCCAGTTTAGAGGTTATGGCAATCCCCGAAGTACAGCATTGGTTAGTTGAACATCATGTTGAAATTAATTTCATAATTCCTGAACTACAGTTTATGCAGGCTGAGTCCCCTGCTGTCGCCTTGATGATTTTACCGATTGCCGATGTTGTTGATGATATGCGCTATTTATTAGCGGTATTCAACTTAAACCAAATGATGAACCCTGCTACGCGGCTCACGAACGAAAGTATTAAGGTCTATACCAGACTCTCTGATCAGGCCGAACGTAGCTTCGAAGCAGATAAACACACTCATGAAAATGAGCTCGCGCTCGCCTCCACCATTCTATCGATACCTTTTGGGCCTGAATTAAAACTCCACGCAACGTTATATGACTTTAAAGACCTT
>AZIJ01016642.1_pt1 | contig 10291 bp, 9 predicted proteins | sample 359151 | NCBI WGS metagenome assembly AZIJ01 (sample SAMN02429718, study PRJNA222666) | marine sediment metagenome | biome: Sediment sample; isolation source: enrichment culture of sample MGS-ElMAX(UA) from oil contaminated site at the... | place: Egypt: El Max | collected 2013-01-23 | depth 9.22 m m | reverse complement strand
TTACCCCGCCGATGTGGAGCATTGCGAACGGTATGTGGCAATGGCCAAAACCCAAGATGGTTTCGACGAATATGTTGAAAAATACGTCCTCAATAAGAACATGGCAGCAGAGTAACAGCACATGAATCATAGCGTTTATAGCAAAACCGAATTTCTGATTGCTCTACTAGCTAACATGCTGAAGGGCGGGCAGCATGTGGTCGTTGGTAACACGTCTCCAATCCCTGCGGCCGCCGCGCTTCTTGCGCGAGCTAAGTCCAAGAATGAACTTGAAGTTACCATATTGGGTAGCACCAAGTACAACCGGCACTTTACCGGCGGCATCAGAGAGCTTTATGATTTTACCTCTGCCGGCCGTGTCGATTTCCACTTTTTTGGCGGTGCCCAGATAGATGGGTCAGGTAACATCAATTTGGTTGGTGTTGGTGGCTATCCACAATCCAAAACACGATTTACGGGTTCGTTCGGATCCGGTCTGCAGTTTTACATGGGCCGCAAGACCATCCTATTTCGCGAAGAGCATAGCACACGTGTGCTTGTTCCGAAGGTCGATTTTATTAGCGCACCGGGTGTCACCCCTCCCAATGTCTATCGTTTGGGTGGCCCTGTAGCGCTCGTCACTTCAAAGGCTGTTATGAACTTCGACCGGGACCGTTGCCGGTTTGAACTGAAAAGCACTCACCCGGAGGTTTCGGTTGAAGAGGTAATCAAAAACACTGGGTTTGAGTTTGATCGCCAAGAGAACGTGCCCGACACACCGGCACCTACAGTGGAAGAGCTTGATCTCATCCGGGGCGAAGTACGTGAGGAGGTTTCCGAGGTTTATCCGAGGTTTGCAGGTAAGATTCTTGGGAATGCAGCGTGAGCAGTGGGAAGAGCTGTTAGCGCCGTATGAAGATAGAAAGTCATTATGCATGAACTAAAAACGATCAAGGCAAAGACCTGTGTCAAGGGCGTCAGTTCCGGGAGGAGTTGGAACTGAACCCAGATTGACAAAAACAAATAGAGGGAAGAGGAAAATGAAAAATATTACACGCCGTAGTTTGCTCACGTCGGGGGCTGCCGCCGGAGCTGTTTTCGCCGGTCCATGGAAGCATAATCGCGTATATGCCTCGGCGACCGACAAACCGATCAAGATCGGTCTAACCCACGACGGGAGCGGTCTTTATGCAAATATCGGCCAAGCAGAGAAGCGCGGCACGATCCAGGCCATTGATGAAGTCAACGCAAAAGGCGGTTTGCTCGGCCGAAAATTGGAATACATCTGGCTCGATGCAGAAACCACACCCGCGACCGCATCGCGCATCGCAGAGCGTTTTATAACTCGTGAAGAAGTAACTTTCTTGGCAGGTGCAGTTAACTCTGCTTCTGCCAACGCGATCTCGAGCGTCGCGCAGCGTTACGGAACCATTTTCCACAACACCAACTCCAGTTCGCCCACCGAATCCGGCAAGAACTGTCACCGTGTCAAATTTGTTTGGGATGCAAACGCCACTAACTATGCCAATGCCCTTGTTGCCAGCGCCGCCGAACGCTTTGGAAAAAAGTGGGTGACTATCACCACCGATTACGTTTGGGGTCGTGCGGCCACTAGCACGACAAAAACAATCGGCGAAGAAATCGGTGTCGAATTTGTGAAAGATATCATTGTTCCTGTGGGCATGCGCGATTTTGCGGCTGTCCTGCTTGAGATTCAGCAGTTGGAGCCGGATGTCGTTTCAATGCAGGTTGGTGGCGAAGACCTGAAATACATGCGCCAGCAAGTAATTCAGATGGGGCTTGATAAGAATGTCAAGTGGTTGGGCAACCAACTGGATTGGGCTGACATCTATGGTTTGGGGCAGGACTCAATTTTTGAGGTTTTTGGAACCAACTGGTATCACAAGCTTGATCTGCCCGGGGTCGCTGACCTGGTGCAACGCTATCGGGAGCGCTGGCCTGTCACCCGGATCGAAGTGCCGGGCAATGATTTCTACAATGGTTACATAGCTATGTCGGAAATGCTCAAGGTCATCGAAGAAACCGGAACCACCAATAACATCGCCAACATCAAGGCTCTCGAAGGGCGTGTGATGTCTGCGGAGAGCCGGTATCAGCACTTTGATGCATATATTGATGCAAATACTCACCATGTGGAGCAGACACTTTACGTCGGTCAGCGCAACGGAAACCCCTCCGATGAAACCGACTATTTCGAGATCATAGATCAGCGCAAACCTGAGTCAGTTACAGACACAGCATCCGCAGCGGAATGCTCTCTGGAATCCTACGACGACACACCAACCTATGAAAACTAGCTCGTCGCGATCCCTGCATACTTAGTTCTGCTAGGCCTCGATTGTCCTCAAATTGGGGCTTAGCAGCATTGCTCAATCCTCCTGGTGGTGCCTATGGAAACAATTTTGATTTACCTCCCCTACCTTATCAATGGTGTGACCTTTGGTCTGTTGCTGGCTTTGGTGGCCCTAGGCTTCGTACTGATTGTTGGGGTGATGGAGGTTGTGAACATGGCTCACGGTTCCATGTTCGCCTTGGGTGCGTATATTGCGTTGCTGATAATGTCGCCGGATGGCGGGTTGCCACAACAGTTCGGATGGCTTTTTGATTTCCCCGTTGCGGTTCGTCTCGGGATAGCGCTTGTGGTGGCACCGCTCATCGTCTTTTTAGTAGGCATGGGGCTAGAGTTGTGCGTACGCCGCACATACGGAAAAGACCACCTTTATGGGTTGTTATTGACCTTTGGGGCGGCATTCGTGCTGGAAGAGCTTATCCGAATATACTGGGGATCGAGCGAACGCTTCCTGCCGATGCCTGCAGCGATATCTGGTGGGTTCATTGCCGATGGCATTATCTACTCGACATACAGGTTCTATGCCGCAGGCTTCGCAATTGTTGTGACCCTGCTCTTGTGGTTGTTTCTTGAGCGCACATCTTACGGTGCGATCATCAAGGCAGGCGTGTACGACAGCGAGATGGTCCGAGCACTCGGCATCAACATTAAGCTGCTTCGCACGCTCGTTTTTGGACTTGGTGCCGCGTTGGCAGCACTTGCAGGGATCGCCATGGTGCCCCTCTGGGGATTAAGGCCACATATTGGCCTGGATGCGATCATCCCTGCTTTTGTCATCGTTGCCCTGGGCGGCATCGGCAGTTTCTGGGGCGCGGTCTTAGCGGCAGTATTGATCGGCGCGATAACTGGTTTGACCGCCGCATTCCAATCTGGTTGGTCGATGGTTTCAATGTACTTTTTGTTGGTCATCGTAATGAGCTTCCGCGTAAGGGGCCTCTTTGGCATGAAAAGTAGTCTAGAATGAAGTGGAATGACGCTATGCAAAAGATGGGTTATTGGTTGCCCAAAGAGATGATCGGTGTCTTCCTGTTCTTCGGGACCATGCCATTTTGGATCGAGGCTGTCGGACTCTATCAATACTTGGGTCTGGAGATCGTGATTCTGATCATCTACGCACTTGGGTACAACATTTTGCTCGGCTACACTGGTCTACCGTCCTTTGGGCATGGCGCGCTGTTCGGCGTTGGCGGCTATGCAATAGGCATTAGTCAGTTTGAACTGTTTCCCAATCTTTGGCTGGGATTGCTGTCTGCGATTCTGGTTGGTGCCCTGTTCGGAGGGATAATGGGACTGTTCATGTCACACCGCCGCGGGATCTATTTCGCGCTATTGTCCATTGCGCTCAGCCAGATCATCATGTTCGCCGGAATGCAGGCTTCTGACCTGACAGGCGGCGAAGACGGGCTGCTTGGAATCGATCGTTTACCCGTTGATTTCGGGTTTTTCTTGATTGATATCTCGACCACCGAACGCTTCTACTATTTCGTGTTCGCTGTCTTCGTCATCATAACATTGTTGCTCTACCGGCTGATCCACTCCCCGCTCGGGAAGATCCTGATGTCAATCAAGCAGAACGAGCAGCGCGCTCAGTTTCTTGGGTATAATGTACGGTTTTACAAATGGCTGAGCATTGTATTGTCCTCAGCCGTTGCCGGCCTTGCCGGAGGGCTTATGGCAATGGCGCAGGAGGCCGCTTTCATAAATGTGATGTCATTGCAATGGTCTGGAACCGTGGTTTTCATCGTTCTGATCGGTGGCGGACTGGTCAGTTTCTGGGGTCCGGTAGTTGGCACGGTCATCTATATTGGAGCACGTGATCTGCTGGGGCTTCACACCGAAGCCTGGATGCTATGGTACGGATTATTGTTCATGCTGATCGTGATGTTCAAACCTGAAGGCATAATGGGAAATTACCATGATATCGCCGCTGGCCGTAGTGTGTTCAGTTTCAGCAGTTTCCGGCGAAACGCTAGTTCACAATCGGGAGAGTAGACTTGGCTTTGCTCGAAGTAACTCATTTGCATAAACGGTTCGGCGACCACGTTGTCCTTGAGGACATTTCGCTGAGCTTTGCGGAAAACAGCGTCAGCGGCATCATGGGACCCAACGGGGCCGGAAAGTCGACCTGTTTTAATGTGCTGACCGGTTTGCACAAACCAGACCGCGGCCGAGTCATTTATGATGGGCGCGACATAACCGGACTTCCACCGCACAAGATCGTGCAGATGGGAATCTCGCGTTCCTTTCAGATCATGAGCTTGTTTCAGGAATTTACGCCTCTAGATTGCGTTCTGGCCGGATTGCCAGAAGTGCGGCGACGAGGCACAAATATGTTCCATGACCTCCGGCAGGATAGTGCGGCACAAGACAAAGCCGCGGAAATTCTCAAAAAGGTTGGACTTCAGGGAAGAGAGCAAAACGATATCAACGCTCTGCCGTATGGTGAAAGGCGAGCATTGGATATTGCGATTGCCTTGTCCGGAAATGCGCGCCTGCTGTTTCTGGACGAGCCGACCGCGGGGATGGGAACGGACGGACGCAACGCGCTTGCCAATCTCATCGAGGCCATTCAGAGCGACATAACGCTCGTTCTCATTGAACATGACATGGAGTTTCTACTGAACGTCGCTTCGCAGGTTTTCGTCATCCATTGGGGACAGGTTATCGCTCAAGGTACGCCTCAAGAATTGGAGCATTTCAAATGGTTGCCCTCCATGCCCAGCGAGACCGTGCAATGATCCTCAGTGTTGAAAATGTCGATGCTTTCTATGGCGAAACTCAAGCGTTGTTTGATGTTTCACTGAATGTCAATCCAGGTGAGGTGGTAGCGCTGCTTGGGCCGAATGGCGCTGGAAAAACGACCACGCTGCGTTCCGTGCTTGGATTGACGCCGCCCAAAAGGGGGCGAATTACCTTTGATCAGGAAGACATCAGTCGAACTCCCACACACATCATCGCTCGCCGGGGTATTGGATGGGTGCCGGAAGAACGACGTGTGTTCCCGACCTTATCAGTCGAACGCAACCTGTCGATAGCCATAAAAAACACTCGTTTCAGATCCTGGAGCATGAATGAGATCTTCGATCTGTTGACACCCTTGCGCTATCTGCGCAATCGCGAATGTGAAAATCTGTCTGGTGGTGAATTACAGATGGTAGCCATCGCCAGAGCGTTGCTGGGGGCTCCGGGTTTGATGCTTCTAGACGAACCGAGTCAGGGACTGGCCCCCAAGATAGTGAAAGATGTTCTCCAGCTTGTTCAGCATGTTCGAGAAGAAGGAATTTCGGTCCTAATTGTGGACCAGAACACGACAAACATAATGTCAATTGTGGACCGCGTTTATGTGATGCAGCGAGGCGAGATCATTCACAGTGGACCCGCTCGCGAACTTGCAGAAGACCACGCGCGCCGCGAAGAGTTGATAGGGGTTTAGTTCAATATGTCGACGCCTATACTGGCCCTGAATCAGGTCAAGAAAATATACCGGCAGGGCGTTCTGCGTCCTCAGATTACCTTCAAGCTGGAGGCGGATGTTCTTTTTGACCGACCGCAAATCGTGGGTTTGATGGGAGCAAACGGGGCTGGCAAAACCACTTTATTCGAGCTGATAACTGGCAGCAACGTTTTGTCTTCGGGAAATGTACTCTGCATGGGGCAGGATATTCACAAGGTGAAGTACAGCGAGCGCGACCGTCTGGCCATTCACTACCATCAATCCTATCAAGTTCGTCAGCTTAGGCGCAGGAAACCCAACTTTCTTCTGGAGCGTTCCCTGACAGATTATCCGCAGGTGCATCTGTTCGACGAACCCCAATTCAATCCGCAGGATGGTTACATAGGTTTCATGCTAAACTTTTTTCGAAAACTGCGTGACGAAGATCGCTTGGTTTTTGTTTGTCTTCACCCGACTGAACGCTACCACATGGAGATTTTCCGCGATTTGTGCGACAGTTTCGTCTTTGTGCATTCCGGGCGGCTGCACACTGCGCAGGATTTCAATTCGTTGATTTCCAACCAGCATGTTAGCGAATACCTAAGCGCAGCGCGTCCCCATGCTTGAACTTGGAAACTTCGCGATCCTCGGAAACCTGCCCACAGACAAAAGTCGGCGAGCAGCCGAAGTTCTGTACCAGCGCCGCTGTGGCTTTTGGTCTTGCCCGCCGAGATCCCGAACCTCGATGCGGTTGAAATGGCCTTATCCGGCACTAAAGCGCAGCAGCGTCGACCCGCCGTGAGAAGTTTTTACTACGGGTCAAAGGCACACAAGTAATTCGTTGGACCCGAAAGAATACCGTAACTCTCTGAAAGCTGATGGAAGCTATTTTGACTAATAATATGCACTTTGTCTCCCAGTTTCAGAGATGTTCTTTTAGGTGTGGCCGGGCAGTGATTATGCAAAATTTCTGAGCAAGTATTGATTTTGAACAACAGCACCTCTCGGAGTTGGGTGGCGGAGGGAATTGCATGGCTTATAAGTCTTATTTTATAGTGCAAGAGGCAACCGGTGTTGTGTTCAGGATGAAGCAATTCGTCCCCTTAATTCGGGAGAGATTCTCACCCGGACGGACCTGAATGCTAACCCGTTTCGGGCCGGGTTTATCATAATACGGTATTTAATTCTGTATGCTGTAATGTTAACTCTAAAGCGTAATTATGGAGGTCTACATGGAGTGTGAAAATGGACGTTAAGCATGATTCAGTAGAGACCAATGAAGGGCCCCTTGCCGGTCTTAGAGTTCTGGAATTCTGCCAGGTTGCTGCCGGTCCATTCTCTGGTCTGCTTTTTGCAGACATGGGGGCCGACGTCATCAAGGTTGAAGCAAAATTGGGCGATAGTATGCGTCAATGGCCTCCTTTCAATAACGGGTACAGCGAAAATTTTGCTTCTCTCAATCGCAACAAACGTTCGATTTCCCTAGACTTGAAAAACCCCAGCGATCGGCGCGATGCTTTGGAACTTGCCCGTCGGTCCGACGTGATCCTGGAGAACAACCGCCCCGGCGTCATGAAGCGCCTCGGTCTCGATTATGAAAGCTTGTCGGCCGATGCTCCTGCGTTAGTGTATTGTTCCATCTCGGCGTTTGGTCAATCGGGCCCGCGCGCTGAACAAGGCGGCTTCGATCTTACGATCCAAGGCATTGCAGGCATTATGAGCGTGACCGGAGAAGAAGGCCGCCCACCGGTGAAATGTGGTGTACCCATCTCGGATTTTTCTGCCGGGCTATACGGTGCTTTTTCGGCCCTCGCCATGGTGTTCGAAGCAAGGCGGACCGGGCAAGGAGCGCATGTGGATGTTCCCATGATGGGTGCGACCTTGGGTATCAGCGCGCTTCAGACCAGCGAGTATTTCGGTCGCAACGTCGATCCAAAACGTCTTGGATCAGCTCATCCACGAAACGCACCATACCAAGCATTCTCAGCTAGCGACGGTTACTTCGTGTTAGCGGCAGGGAATGAGAAGCTCTGGAAAGATGTCTGCGACGTCATGAACAAGCCGGAATTGCTGAAAGACCCACGTTTTAAAAAGCAGGCTGATCGTGCAACGAACCAATTTGCGCTGAAGGAAATACTCGAAGTAGAATTTCAGAAAAAGTCTGCGGCGAACTGGATTGAGCTCTTCTCGGATATTGGCGTTCCGTGCGCGCCGATCAATAACATTTCCAGCGCACTTGCAGATCCCCAGGTTGAATATTCTGGATGGGTCGAAGAGTTGGAATTGCCAGGTGGCGGCAATACCAAGACATTTGGACCGCCGGTTCGAATTCTGAACAGGCCGGGTAGAAAACTGTGTCGGCCGCCTGCTCTTAACGAACATGCAGAGGAAATACGCGAAGAGCTGCAACAAATGAAGACGCATTCAAGATCAGTGAAGTCCTAATTCGTCGCGCTGGATGACAACTTCAGCTTTGAACAGGGTGGGCGAAAACCATGATGCTCATGAGCTGCAAAGAATCTAGAGAATACAGGAATATCTCGAAACCCAGTAGTCATTGGTGTAAAATAAACCTAGTGTGAGCTTTGTTCCGAGCAGAGTTGTTAGGAGTAACCTCACTTTCATCTCAATATTTCTAATACCTTACGAATAATGGTCTTTTTGGGTGAATATCAATCCGGGGAAGCAAACGATGAGTTCCAACGACAAAACAACGCCAGTATTCGCGCCCGAGCACGATCGGCCAATCCCGTATATGAAACGTACGCGTGAGTGGTATCTGACACTGGGATATGACAACCCGTACACTTGGGCGCATTATGTAGACACTCCTTACCAGCCGCTGGAAAAACCACTCGAAGAAACCAGGATTGCGATCATCACCACGGCTGCGCCCTATCAGCCAGACAAGGGACCGCAGGGGCCCGGAGCGCCTTATAACGCATCAGCGAAATTCTTTAAAGTCTACGCCCGCGATTCAGCGCAGGACCACGATCTGCGTATCTCGCACGTCGGCATTGACCGGGTCCATACCAGCATGGAAGACAGCGGCACATGGTTTCCCATTGAGGCATTGCGCAATGCCGCTGCGCTGGGGCGTATCAAAGAAGTAGCACCGCGATTCTTCGGTGTTCCCAGCAACCGCAGCCAGCGTCATGTACTGGAAGTAGATTGCCCCGATGTGCTGGCGAGGTGCCAACAGGATAGCGTTGACGCGACAATCCTCCTGCCAAATTGCCCTATCTGCCATCAGACACTGAGCTTGGTCGCCCGGCATCTAGAAGCCAATGGCATTTCGACTGTGTTAATGGGTTGCGCCAAAGATATTATGGAGTATTGCGGCGTGCCGCGCCTGCTGTTTAGCGATTTCCCGTTGGGAAACCCTGCGGGACGCCCTAATGACCCAGTTTCACAACAGGAAACGTTGGATCTTGCGCTCAAGGCTCTGGAGGCTGATCTGGGGCCACGCGTGACGGTGCAAAATCCTCTGCGTTGGAGCGATGATCCCGATTGGAAGCTCGACTATTGCAATATCGAACGTGTTTCTGAGGCGAGGATTGCCGAACTCCGTGCCGACAACGATCAAATAAAGAAAGTGGCACACGGAATTCGGGATGCTTCGTTGCAGTCGCGTAGCGCCTAATTATGAGATGAGAAATTCAATCGACTGAACTGCTAATGTCCAGCGATCAGCAAAGCGATCTTTCTAGCCGAATGTAATTTCCATGCTTTGAAAATGAAAGTGGAGGTACAAGTGAAAGACGAACATTCGATGTACGACTACATTGTCGTGGGAGGCGGCAGCGCGGGAGCCGTTACGGCTGCGCGCCTTTCCGAGAACCCTCAAAACAAGGTTTTATTGCTTGAAGCTGGAGCCAAAGACAAAAGTCTTTATCTTCGGATTCCTCTCGGTCTGGGGCGCGTACTCGATGATGAAAATTTTGTCTGGCGGCCCAATACTTTGCCTCAAGCCAGTTTGCACAACAACGCAATGTACTGGCCCAGCGGTAAGATCCTTGGCGGATCAAGTTCGGTCAACGGCATGCTTGCCGTAAGGGGGCACCCCTTACGCTATGACGCATGGGCGGCGGCGGGTTGCCCAGGCTGGAGCGCCGAAGATGTTCTGCCGGCTTTCAAAAAACTTGAAAGCTATGCAGAGGGCGATCCCAAATATCGGGGCAAGGATGGGCCAATCAAAATCACGAAAGCAAGCCCGCACCCTATATCTGAAGCCTTTATCGCCTCTTGCGGTGAAGCCGGTTTCCCTCTTTGTGAGGATTACAACGATGAAAATGCGGAAGGCGCGTCTCGGATGCAGATGAGTATCTGGCGCGGGAAACGGTGCAGCGCATCGCGTGCATACCTTCGCCTCGCGCGCCGGAGGCCCAATCTGCGGATAAAGACCAATTCAATTGTTTCTTCGGTCAGCTTTGATGGGGATAGGGCGACTGGTGTAAAATATATTGGCCCTGACGGAACACAGCATAGTCAATCCGTACGAAAAGAGG
>AZIJ01008529.1_pt1 | contig 10320 bp, 11 predicted proteins | sample 359151 | NCBI WGS metagenome assembly AZIJ01 (sample SAMN02429718, study PRJNA222666) | marine sediment metagenome | biome: Sediment sample; isolation source: enrichment culture of sample MGS-ElMAX(UA) from oil contaminated site at the... | place: Egypt: El Max | collected 2013-01-23 | depth 9.22 m m | reverse complement strand
CGCGTGATAACATTGGTATTTATGCTGAAGTCGAAAACATGCTGACAAGCCAGTTCCAATGGGGCGCGGCAATTCGCTATGAAGACTATTCTGATTTCGGTAGTAACACCAGTTGGAAATTATCTGGACGTTACGATTTCACCGATAGTTTTGCGGTGCGCGCTACGGCTAATACAGGCTTTAGAGCGCCAAGTGTGCAGCAGATATATTTTACCAACATCTCAACACTGTTTATTAATCGTGATGGCGTGCTTGTTCCAGAACAATCAGGTACGTTCAATAACATTAGTCCAGTCGCACAATCACTGGAACTGGGCGCTCTCCAACCAGAAGAATCGCAAAGTTTCAGTTTCGGTTTCGTCTGGCGTGGTGCTGAAGATTTAACGTTGACTGTCGACGCCTTCCGAATTGCGATTGATGATCGCATCATTCTATCGAGTTCGTTAGTGCCGGGAGATTCTCCAGCAGTTGCCGAAGCCCTTGCGCAAGCAGGTGCGGATAATGCACGATTCTTTATCAACGCCGTAGACACCACAACACAAGGTGTTGATGTCGTTCTCACCAAGGATTTCCAATTGGAATATGGTGACTTGCGTGCGCAGTTTGCTTATGGCTATAACAAAACCGAAATTGATGGCGTCAATCTGCCACAAATTCTTGATGGCTTAGAGGGCAAGTTGTTTGATGGTGTCGAACGCACACGTATGACGCGCTCAGTCCCGCGCAATAGCGGGTCACTCGCATTGACCCATAGCATCAATGATTTCGAGACGCGCTTGGCATTCAACTATTTTGGTGACTACGTGCTCGAGAATAATTCAGGTTTGCAAACGACGTTCAGTGGTAAATGGGTTACCGATTTGTCGATGCGTTACCAGGCCACCGACAATATGAATGTGAGTGTTGGGGTACAGAATCTATTTGATGAATATCCAGACGAACAAGATCCGTCGAATCAGTTCAATGGCATCTTTATTTATCCAAACACGAACGCGCCTTTCGGCTTCAACGGCGGCTATTATTTTGCTGAGTTAACCTATTCGTTTTAAATTAAAAATCTAACGAAATAGTTGTCAAAGCCACTAACTCCAAGTTAGTGGCTTTTTTATTTTCTAAATTAAACACAATAAAAACAAGTAGATAAAAGTAGGCACGACAATTGCATAGTAAATATCAGACACATAATTTTTGGTTTGATCAGTTACTCGGATTTATTAGGAGATTTACTATGCAACGCAAAACAAACATCGTCTGGATTATTCTCGCTATTGTCGCGGCTTTATTCTTTGCTGACGAAATACTCGGCTTTGTTGGCGCAATTCTTGGCATTGTTTTTAGTATTGGATTAACCGGGTTATTGGTTCTGGCCCTTGCCGCAGGTGCGTTTGCATTAGCCGTTTTTGTCGGCTGTAGTGTTGGACTTGCTCTAACAATTGCGGTGGTAGCATTGGTGATGAGCTTGTTCGGTTGGCTTCTGCCCTATTTAGTCGTCGGATTCTTGGTGTACTTAGCGGTTCGAAAAAAGCCAAATACTGTGTAAACTGCAATCATCAATGGTTGTGGAGACGATGATGCAAGTATTAAAGATATTATTGGCTTTGGGATTGTTATTACCGATTTCGCTCAGTGCTGCTGAAGTCGAAATCTCCAATCCGTGGGTTAAAGAGTCGATTCCGGGTACAGAGAATGGCGCTGGTTACTTTACGATTACTAATACTGGCTCGTCAGTGATTAGTATAGTTGGAGCTACCACTGCTGCGTCACGAGCTGTTGAGGTGCATCAACACGTGATGCGCGATGGCATGATGCGTATGCGACGGGTACCAGAGTTAACGCTTGAACCCAGCGCAACGGTGGTTTTTCAGCCGGGCGGCTACCATTTGATGCTATTTGGTGTAAAGAATGCGTTTAAACCGGGTGATCAAGTTGAATTTACGCTTCAATTCAGTGATGGTGATAGTGTAAGCTTCGACGCCGAAGTTCGATCAATCCGTTAGAAAGGATCATATACATGAAAAAGGTTGCCGCAGTCATTCTTGCTCCAGCTATGTTGTTATCAAGTGCGGTTCAGGCCGATACCTTGCTCGGAGTTTATGCAGGGGGGCAGATTTGGGATACGGAAAATACCGGGAGTTTTGGATCTGGTGCAGGAAATCAATCATTTGGATTCGCGGATGAAAAGCAACAAAGCTTTTATATCGCGTTAGAACATCCAGTTCCGTTGTTGCCAAACATTAAAATTCGCGAAAATGAATTATCGACGCAAGGCTTCGTGACGCTTTCGGAAGATTTCGTCTATAACGGTGAAGGTTATAGCGCTGGTACATCGCTTGCGAGCGCAATCGACTTAAGCCATACCGATGTCACCTTGTATTATGAAATTTTTGACAACGATTTACTGTCATTCGATATCGGTGTTACCGGTAAAAAAGTTGATGGCTTATTGGCCGTGCGCGATGCGCAATCAGAGAACTCATTAAAGAGTGATGGATGGATTCCTACCGGTTACGCTCAATTGCGAGTAGGCATACCTGCCACACCATTAACGGTTTATGGTTTAGCAAACGCAATCAGCATCGATGATAGCAGTGTTCGTGATATCGAAGCGGGCATCGAATATCGTTTAGTAGAAAACTTAGCAGTCGATTTGAACTTACAGTTAGGTTATCGCGATATCACTATCGAACTTGATGATCTTGATGGTATCTATTCAGACTTGCAGTTCAAAGGGCCTTATCTCGGTTTAGAAGTCCATTTCTAAACCCAGCACAAAAAGGTTTTTTAGTAGTAAGGTGTCACTGTAGCGGCGGTCATACGATAGCCGACTACAGCGACATCGCCTTCCACTCGTTTGACTTCAATCGTACCCTCTACCCACACGGCATCGAAGGTATCTTCGTATTTCACGCCGTCAGCAAAATCGACTAGAACGATCTGATTCGGTGGTGGTGGCGGCACGTGCACACAGGCACCAAAATATGGAACCAACAAGAATTGTGTGACTTTTTCAGCATCACCTTCTAATTGAACAACGTAACCAGGAATCTTGATCTTTTTGCCATCCAAGCTTTCAACCATGGGCGCATCCAATTCTGGTTGGATGGCTAACTCTGGGTTCGCGTCATAAAAAGCCTGACTGCGCACGGGTGGTGGTTTATAGCCTTCTGGAACTAGCTCTTTCCAATGCGTTGTTTGATATTCATCGGCAAGTACTTGTGGCGCAATTAGGCTAAGTATCGCAGTCAAAAATACAGCAGAAATTAATCTCATAATCGAATCGTCAACCCATCAGCTAAGGCATTGCGATAAGCTCGCCATGCCGGAATAAAACTTAATAATATGGCAGCGACAAGAACTGCCCCTGCAAATAAAAATTCAGTGGTGGTAAGCGGTGTTGCGCGTAACAACATACCTGTATTCACCAGTAACCAATCAGAACCCACTGCTAAAATTATAAATAGGAGCCCGATACCAAGCGTGACGCCAGCGATAGCTAATAAAAAGGCTTCGCTCACTAACAACCCAAATATCGTAAACGGGCCGGCGCCAATGGAACGTAAGACCGCCATTTCTCGACGTCGTTCCCGCAAGCTAGCAAGTAGTGTTGTTAACATACCCAGCAACCCTGTGGCAACGACCAATGCTGAAACTGCAAAGAGTGCTTTTTCGAAAAGATTCAGTGTTCGCCATAGTTCGGTTAAGGCAAGACCCGGCATGATAGCTGTTAACGGCTCACCTTCATAGGTATTGATTTGACGCTGTAATCGAAGCGCCAAGGGCTTATTTGATAAACCCAATAATACCGCACTGAGGGTGTAAACCGGCTGCTCATGGACAAGTTCGTGCTTGTGGTCATGATCGTCATGTTCGCTCGCCATGATTTCACCATGCACCAAGCCAAGCCCAGCTAATGGGACATATAGGGCTTGATCGGCAGGCGTTGCGGTTGGCGCTAATATGCCTTGTACAATGAATGGATGAGCATCATGCTCACTAAAGCTAATACCACCTGAGCCATGCGCGATTGTCAGTTCGTCACCCACATTGAGGTCAAGCCGACGTGCAACTTCTGCACCTACAACAACAGCTTCTTGTTGAGCGTCAGTAAACGCGGTGCCCGCGCTGAGCTGTAAACGCTCACGATTACCATATTGAAAATACTCAAAGAAAGCTGGTGTGGTTCCGACTACGGGATAGCTGGCAAAACTATCACCAAGAGCCATTGGTATATGCCAGGCCACGCCGGGCAACTGTTGTAAGTATTCGTAACTTTGCCAGCTCAAACTGTTATTCATAGCACCGATATGAAACACGCTGCTTAACAGGAGTTGAGTTGAACCGGTGCGTGCACCGACAATGAGGTCGGTACCTGATATTGTATTGGCGAAGTTTTCTTGAGTTTGTGTGCGCACACGTTCAACACCTAATAATAATAGAGTGCTGACAGCAATAGCGAGTATGGTTAACCACGCACTCGCTTTACGGTTCGCCAAACTGGCGATGGCGAGCCGAATCATTTTGCTTCCCTCCGCGCAGTATTGATTTCATTGAGCTCAATGGCACGGTCGAAATGATGTGCCAAGCTTCCGTCATGCGTAACAAACAGCAGCGTTATATCATGTTGCTTACAGGCGGTGAAAAGTACTTCAATGAAGTTATCGCGATGGTCAGCATCGAGTGCTGATGTTGGTTCATCGGCAATGATCAGTGCTGGGTTTCCAAATAATGCGCGCGCCGCTGCCACCCGTTGTTGTTGCCCAACACTCAGTTGATGAGCAGGACGATCGAGATCTTCGGTGTTTAGCCCTAACTGTTGCAGTAGTTGTTTCGCTAACTGTTCGTGGTTCTTTGATTGCTGAGCGAGTCGTTGACGTCGCACAGGAGAAAACTGTTGTGCGAGAACGACGTTTTGCCAAGCTGACAAATATGGAAGCAAATTAAACTGTTGAAAAATATAGCCGATTTCGTTAGCTCGGAGTTTGTCGCGTTGGCGTTGTGAGAGCTTGCTGAGGTCTTTTCCTAAAACAAAAACTTGTTCTGGAGCGGCTTGGTGAATACCGGCTATGAGACTGAGTAAGGTTGATTTACCTGAACCGCTCGCACCGCGCAGTAACACATGTTCACCGCGATGGATGGTTAATTCAGGAATGTGCAGGAGCGGGCTTGTGGCACCTGGCCACCGAAACTCAAGTTGTTTGAGTTCAATACAGGTGCCACCCATAGGGCTTATTTCTGCTTCGCGCGCTCGAATGAAGTCATGATCTCTTCTTTCGCAGCGTCGATGTCACCCCAGCCTTCAACTTTTACCCACTTACCTTTTTCAAGCTCTTTATAACGCTCGAAGAAGTGAGTGATTTGGGCTTTCAGTAACTCAGGAAGGTCGTCCACATTGCTAATGTGATCATATTCCTTGGTTAATTTGCTAACTGGAACCGCAATAACTTTTGCGTCTTCACCAGATTCATCGGTCATCTTCAATACGCCAACAGGGCGACATTTAATGACAGAGCCTGGTTGCAATGGATAAGGTGTTGGCACTAAAACGTCCACTGGGTCACCATCAAGCGACAAGGTTTCATTGACAAAACCATAGTTACATGGATAGAACATTGGCGTCGACATGAAGCGGTCTACCCATAACGTGCCGGTGTCTTTGTCTACTTCATATTTAATCGGATCTGCATTAGCAGGGATTTCAATGATAACGTTTACTTCTTCTGGCAGATTTTTACCTGCGCTAACGTGACTTAAGCTCATGTTTTTTCCTGTTTCAAAGACGATAAAATTATGGGGCAATATTATACGGTCTTGTCGCCCGATTGCGAACCCTCTAAGTACCGCAAACACGTTTCAACCTCGTGCTTGGCACCAAGAATAATGCCGACGCGCTGATGAATATCAGTGGGCTGAATATCCAAAATTCGCTCTTCGCCACTGTGCGCAGCGCCGCCAGCTTGCTCAATGAGCCACGCCATCGGGTTGCCTTCATACATTAACCGCAATTTATACGGTTTGTTGGCCGAACGCGCATCCCATGGATAAGCAAATAAACCGCCCCGACATAAAATACGATGCACATCAGCTACCATTGCGGCAACCCAGCGCATATTAAAGTTTTTCGCGCGCGGACCGCTCGTGCCAGCTAACAAGTCATCAACATACAGTTGCATACCTTCTTGCCAGTGACGGAAATTAGACATGTTAATGGCAAATTCTGATGTTTCCGGCTCGATTTTCAAATCTTTCTTCGTGAGTAAGAACTCACCAACCGTTTGGTCTAAGGTAAATAGACGTAAGCCTTGACCAGTGGTAAAGGCAAGCATGATAGACGGGCCGTATAAGATATAACCGGCGGCAACTTGGTTTTTACCAGGTTGCAAGAACATATCAACATCGCCGCTATTGTTTTCAGGTACCGGCAAAACTGAAAAAATGGTACCGACCATGCTGTTGATATCAATATTCGAACTTCCATCAAGCGGGTCAAAGGCAACCAAGTACTTACCTTGTTCGTTGCCAAGCACAATGCCTTCTTCTTCTTCCGATGCAACGGCACGAACATGTTGACATTCCAGCAAGATCTCTTTGATCAGCTGATTCGACAAAATATCCAATTTCTTCTGCGTTTCGCCTTGAATATTTTCCGATAGCGTCGAACCAAGCACGCCGGCTAACTCGCCCTGCCCAACACGAAAAGAAATCTCCTTCGCACAAATTTGCAAGGAATTAATAACTGATATCAGAGCTTCGTCGACCTGATCATGGCGTAAGGTCGGAATTAGGCGTTGCATGGAACCCTCGTGAAATTACTTGTTAGTTGCGAACCGAGTTTTAAACGCGGCTAAGTTTACCGCAAATTTAAGCAAATTGCCTGCTCAGATTGTCGTCGTGTGAATGTGCCGTGATACACTAAGGTTAATATAAAAAATTGAGTGAAACCCATGCATATTCATATTCTTGGAATCTGTGGCACCTTTATGGGTGGTATTGCTGCACTGGCGAAGCAACTTGGACATAAAGTGACAGGTAGTGATGCTCAAGTGTACCCGCCAATGAGCGACCAATTGCGTCAACTTGGTATCGAACTGATTGAGGGCTACGAGCCGAGCCAGTTGGAACCGCGTCCTGATTTAGTGATTATCGGTAATGCACTGAGTCGTGGCAATTCGGCGGTCGAGGCCGTGTTAAATCAACGTATTCCCTACACATCTGGCGCACAGTGGCTTCACGATGCGTTACTGCAACACAAATGGGTGCTGGCGGTAGCTGGTACCCATGGTAAAACCACGACTTCTAGCATGTTGACTTGGTTGCTCGAGTACGCTGGTTTGAAACCTGGCTTTTTAGTCGGTGGCGTATTGGCGAACTTTCAGCAATCAGCGCGTTTGGGTGAGAGCGACTTTTTTGTCATTGAAGCAGACGAATATGATACGGCGTTTTTTGATAAGCGCTCGAAATTCGTTCATTACTGTCCAAGCACGTTGGTGCTGAATAACCTTGAATATGACCATGCCGATATTTTTCCTGATTTAGCGGCCATTCAGCGGCAGTTTCACCATTTGATACGAGTGGTGCCAAGCTATGGACGAATCTTTTATCCAGAACATGAACAAGCGTTGTGTGAAGTACTAGCGCAAGGTTGCTGGAGTGAAAAAGTCACAATTGGTAAGGATGGAGAGTGGGTTGCTCAGCTCGTTCAAGCGGATGGTAGTGCCTTCGAGGTTTTCTACCGTGGCGAAAAACAAGCGACTGTGGAGTGGTCTTTAATCGGTCAACACAACGTATATAACGGTCTGATGGCAATCGCAGCCGCGCATCATGTTGGGGTGCCAGTTACGGTGAGTGCGGAAGCCTTTACGCAGTATAAAAATACCAAGCGTCGGCTCGAATTGCTCGGCGAGGTAGCAGGCATTAAAGTTTATGATGACTTTGCCCATCACCCGACGGCAATTACCACAACATTGGCCGGTATGCGCAAGAATGTTGGTGATGCGCGTATCATTGCCGTGCTAGAGCCGCGCTCGAATACCATGAAGCTTGGCACCATGGCTGATGCGCTAGACGGTGCATTAGCTGATGCGAATGAAATTTTTATGCTGCAACCAGACAAGGTACAATGGTTGGTTTCTGAGAAAGTACCGCGCGCTCAGGTTGGCAATTCGGTCGAACAGTTAGTCGAGATGATAAGTAATCAAGTTCGTGTTGGTGACCATATCGTGATCATGAGTAATGGCGGTTTTGGGAATATTCATCAACGATTGCTGGCCAGCTTAAAAGCGTCGTAACCAATGAACTGATAAGGACAAAGCATGACTCGGTCAAGCGTTACTGTAGCCATTACTGGTGCGTCCGGCGCGCCATACGCTGTGCGCTTATTGGAATGTTTGTTAGCACAACAGCAACAGGTTCATGTGCTGATGTCGAGTGCGGCAAGAGTGGTATTTGCAACCGAGTTAGATTGGCAACTACCAGCATCGCCGCAAGGCATGAGTGAAGCATTACAACAGCACTTTGGTGTGGGCGCAGAACAATTGCGTGTCTACGGTAAAGAGGAATGGTTTTCGCCGGTCGCCTCGGGCTCTGCTGCACCAAAGAAAATGGTTGTCTGCCCATGTTCAACCGGCACGTTATCAGCCATTGCCCATGGTAGCAGTGATAATCTTATTGAACGGGCTGCCGATGTCGTAATGAAGGAACGCGGGCAACTTATTTTGCTACCGCGCGAAATGCCCCTTTCAGCAATTCATCTCGAGAATATGCACAAGCTCGCGCTTTTGGGTGTCACGATTATGCCAGCAGCCCCTGGTTTTTATCACAAACCGGAATCAATCGATGACTTGGTCGATTTCGTGGTGGCACGCATCTTAGATCATCTCGGCTTAGAGCAAACAATACAACCACGCTGGGGATACGGCGAGGAGTCAAAATAATTTATGAAAGCACTTTCTATTCGTGGATTAAAGAAAACTTATAAAGGCGGACATGTTGCCCTTAAGGGTATCGATTTAGATGTTGAGGAAGGCGATTTTTTCGCGCTACTTGGGCCAAACGGTGCCGGCAAATCAACCACCATCGGTGTCATTTCGTCGTTAGTGAACAAAACTGAAGGACAAGTGAATGTTTTTGGTTTTGACCTCGACACGCAACTGAGCGATCTGAAACGCCAAATTGGTCTTGTTCCGCAAGAGTTTAATTTCAACCAATTTGAAACGGTACAACAGATTGTGGTGAATCAGGCTGGCTACTACGGCGTACCGCGTGAAGTCGCAAAACAACGCTCAGAAAAGTACCTGAAGCAATTGAGTTTGTGGGATAAGCGCAACAGCCCTGCGCGTATGCTGTCTGGCGGTATGAAACGTCGCTTAATGATTGCACGTGCGTTATTGCATGAACCCAAACTATTGATTTTGGATGAGCCAACAGCAGGCGTCGATATCGAATTGCGACGTAGCATGTGGGATTACCTTGAAGCGATTAACAAACAAGGTATTACGATCATTTTAACCACACATTATCTAGAAGAAGCAGAAACCTTATGTCGCAATATTGCGATTATTGACCAAGGCACCATTATTGAAAACACCTCAATAAAGCGCTTGTTGGCCACCCTGAATATGGAAACTTTTGTATTCGACCTAGCGCCAAATGACGTTGATGATGTCGCGCAATCGCTGCAGCTAGAAGGCTTTAATTGGCGTGCTGTTGATGGCCACACGATTGAAGTGGACGTTGAAAAGAGCCAAGGGCTTAACCGCGTTTTTGAGCAACTAAGCCAACAGAAAATCACTGTATTATCCATGCGGAATAAAGCAAATCGCTTAGAGGAATTGTTTGTGAATTTAGTCGAAAAGGGCCGTCAGCCAGCGGCTGCGGGAGCGTAATATGACATCTTCTATTAGTTACATTGCACTCAAAACCATTTGGATTAAAGAATGCACCCGGTTTTTGCGTATTTGGGTTCAAACCCTGGTACCGCCGGCCATTACAATGACCCTATACTTTGTGATTTTCGGTAGCATTGTTGGTGAGCGTATTGGCGAGATGGGCGGACGTCCGTACATGGAATTTATTGTGCCAGGATTAATCATGATGTCGGTGATTACCAACTCCTATTCAAACGTTGCCTCGTCGTTTTTTAGCGCGAAATTTCAACGCAATATTGAAGAGATGCTTGTAGCACCAGTATCTCCAGCCGTCATTATTGGTGGTTATGTTGGTGGTGGCCTAGCGCGAGCGCTGATTGTCGCGGTGATTGTTACCTGCGTGTCGTTTTTGTTTGTCGATAACGTCAGTATTCATAATCTATTGATTTTAATTTTG
>AZIJ01002605.1_pt1 | contig 10339 bp, 8 predicted proteins | sample 359151 | NCBI WGS metagenome assembly AZIJ01 (sample SAMN02429718, study PRJNA222666) | marine sediment metagenome | biome: Sediment sample; isolation source: enrichment culture of sample MGS-ElMAX(UA) from oil contaminated site at the... | place: Egypt: El Max | collected 2013-01-23 | depth 9.22 m m | reverse complement strand
ATAATTAAAAGATTTCTCTACAAAATAAGGTACAAGATCTTGGATAGGTTGCAATGGATCAACCGTTACAACACGACGACTCATAATTTGTTTTACATAGTGTTGCCATGAATTTCGTGGATCAGTTGCGCCTTTGAACCATTCCACAACCTCATACAAAGCCAACGTCCCCACCAATTTCTCTTGCACATTAACCACAGGCAAACTCATTAAGTTAACCGACTTAAATTTATCTAATGCCTGATAAATATCATCCTCTTCATGTAGTCGAATCACATCTCGACTCATGATGTCTTGGCAAACAAAAGTACTCATCGAACGTTCATTGGCATGAACTTGCGCTTGTAAAATGATTTTTTCTAAATCGTACTGACTAATATCCAATAATTCAGTGTGATGATCTAACGCATATTCAATATCTTTAGGTTGAATCGAAACCTTCTGTGTCGGCGTTGGATCTTTCGAACGTTCATTTAAATGTGCTGTCAATGGGTAATGTCTGCCAATCAATCGATTAAAAAATATTGCAAATACCAGCAATAAAATCGAATTTAACAACACAGGATACAGAATGAAGTGAAACCCTAAACGATGTACAGCATCACCGCCGAGTACTGCAGTAATCGCAACAGCCCCGCTCGGTGGATGCAAAGAATCAGTGGTCATCATCATAAAAATAGCAAAGCCAACCGCGAGACTAAACGCAGTGGTTGAATCTGCAAGTAATTGCGTGCAAGTAACACCAATCACACCAGCCAAGATATTGCCAATAATCACATTCCACGGTTGCGCCAAAGGACTATTCGGGACAGCAAATAATAAGACCGACGAAGCACCCATCGGTGCGATATACCAAGCATTGATCCCACCCAAAACATACCAACTAATTAATGAGGAAATTGCGAGACCACAGAGCGCGCCCACACCTGACAAAACTCTTTCTTTGACAGGGAGAACTTTATAATTTGGTTTTAGAAAATTAAGCCAGTCTGATTGGGTATAGCTCACAATGCACCTTGCTGGAGAGTATTGTTTTGATTGGTGGCGCTAGTATACGCCGAAACAGCCATAAGGTACATTTTAGTTACATCTTAAAGTTAACAGATATTCTGATAATCTACTGTTCAAGTAATTTCTTGTGATTTTATCCGATAGTTGAATTCCAATATTGTTAGAGAACAATACAATTCACGCTTGGTTTTATTTTCACTCCTGTCAAGGAACGATTTTGCATAAAACAGAAGTATTGACCTTACTCTTATGTGCATTTGCAGCACTTTTACATGGCTTAAGCGGCTTTGGCTTTCCCATGGTCAGTACGGCTGCCTTATCCATGTTCTATCCCCTGCAAACTGCCGTGGCAATGGTCATTATTCCTTGTATTATTCTGAATCTCAGTCTATTGCAAGCAGGCAAAAATCAAAGTTTTTTCCAAAATATTCTCCATTATTTAAAGCAATATTGGGGGTTAATTGGAAGCAGTCTGATCGGCAGCTTTATTGGCGTGGGATTACTTTTATATGTCAATGAAGGCTATCTCAAACTCATCATGGGTTCAGTCATTTTACTGTATGTGCTCGATCAGTTTAGATCACAACCTTTTCAAGTCAGTCGCTCATTGAGAAATATGCTGATTTTTGGTTTTCTCGCAGGTGTAATCGGCGGGGCAACCAATGCCATGGCACCCTTTTTGATGATGTATTTACTCAGCACTCGCCATGACAAAACCGATGTGGTCATGATTAGCAATATGAGTTTCCTTGCCAGCAAATTAATTCAACTTTCGCTGCTGTATCCAACACTTTACACCTTCCAACCCTCACAGATTTATCTGTTGATTGGTGTAACCATTTTATCTTTATTATTTGTTTATCTCGGCGCAAAAATCCGTTCTAATATTTCCCAGCAAAAATTCAATTTGATCATTTTTACCATTTTAATGCTGCTCGGCTGTAATGCATTATGGCAAGGCATGGAGCTTATTTAGAACAGTGTTTATTGTGATCGTTGAACTTGGATTTTACCCAAGATTGACAGATATTTTAGGTTATCTGGCCACTAGATTTAAGTGGCAATAACAACTCAAATAAGGATATTTTATGAATGTTCCTCACCTTGAAACACCCACCAATGCAATGCCTAAGGGTCTGTTGCGCGGTTGGGTAATCATTGCAATTGCAGCATTGCTGTCTTTCGGTTTATATGAAATTCTCCCTTATGAGCAAAATGCCAATAAGGGGCTAAGCTTACTCTTATTCATTGGTATTCTTTGGCTGACTGAGGCTATTCATATTACTATTACTGCGCTATTAGTTCCTGTGCTTGCCGTCCTTGTCGGCATGCCAAGTGTTGGCAGTGATGGTGAAATCAAAGCCATTACCACTAGCAAAGCGCTGAGTACCTTTGCAGATCCAACCATCTTCTTATTTTTTGGTGGTTTCGCACTTGCAACAGCCTTGCATGTCCAAAAGCTTGACCGAAAAATTGCAATGTGGATTATTGCCATGTCTCGCGGTCATTTAGGAGTTGCCGTCTTGGCGATCTGTTTAGTGACTGCTGTGCTTTCAATGTGGATTTCCAATACTGCAACAGCGGCAATGATGTTACCGCTTGCACTAGGTTTGCTTTCTCATTTTGATGTGCAAAAAGAGCGTAAAACTTTCGTTTTCATCTTATTGGGGATCGCCTACTCAGCCAGTATTGGTGGTTTAGGTACAATGGTTGGTTCTCCGCCGAATGCCATTGCAGCCAAAGCTTTGGGCTATGATTTTGCCGACTGGATGAAAGTTGGCTTACCCATGATGCTTCTTATTTTCCCTGCAATGTTAGTCAGTTTATATCTGATCTTGCGTCCGAAATTGAACCATCGTGTGGAATTTAAAACAGAAAATATCCCTTGGAATCGCGACCGTATTTTGACTATGTTATTGTTCATGGTAACGGCATTGGCGTGGATCTTTGGTAAGAGCGTCAGTGAGCATTTTGGTATTAGCCAACCTGACACTTGGGTTGCTGTTTTTGCTGCCTGTCTAGTGGTGATTCTTGGTATCGGGACATGGAAAGATATTGCTGACAATACTGATTGGGGCGTGTTAATGCTCTTTGGTGGTGGCTTAACCCTAAGTGCTGTCTTGAAAGATTCAGGTTCATCACTGGTATTAGGTCAAACACTTGCAAATGCTTTCGGTGACGCCTCTCCGTTCTTGGTCATTGTGATCGTTGCAGCCTTTATTATTTTCTTAACTGAATTTACCAGTAATACCGCATCTGCTGCGTTGCTCGTGCCTGTATTTGCTGCGATTGCAGATCAAATGGGCTTACCAAAAGAGATTCTGGTGATTGTTATTGGTATCGGTGCTTCATGTGCATTCATGCTACCTGTTGCAACCCCACCAAATGCCATCGTATTTGGTACAGGACATATTCAACAAAGCGAGATGATGCGCGTCGGTTTCGTGCTAAATATTCTTTGTGTTGCACTAGTGTCTATCTTTATTTATTGGTTCTTTGTTTAAAGCAAATTAAAAGCGCTTCGGCGCTTTTTTTTATTCTGTTAAATCAACTTTTCATTCAGATAACGCCAATAACGTTTCGGTAAATATTGCACATGCAATTTAACGTTTTGACGTTCTTTAATGTTGATACTATTAAAATAATCTTTCCACAGTTGATCATATAATTCTTCTTGCTCATCAAGCTGCAATTGAAAACTTTGGCTTGCGCCATTTTCAAGATTTCGATCAATTTCATTTGCCTCTAATGACACCTCATGAATTTCATGTAAGTCATAGTACAAACCATATTTTCGTTGCTCATCATAAATCAGCCAGCATTGATCTTGATAACGTCGTTTAAAATGCGGTTGGATCAAAGGCAATACATTAAAATCAGGTCGCACCAAACTTAAAAATAATCCATCTGTGGTTTTCTTAAAACGGACAAAAGCTTCCATACGATGCTTTTCACGACCGACTTTTTTGGCCCATTGTGCTATCGCCAATACACTCGGATGCGCATAATTTTTTTCGACAGAATGTTGATGACGAAAAACGTATATACAGTAATTAAATAAATGCTGAAACGCGTCTAAAGACTCAGATAAATAGGCAAAGTAAAATTGTCTTAATGAGGATTGACTCAAGCGCTGCTGTATCGCCGACCAAACTCGCTGCGCATGATGTTCATTATTGGGAATCTCAACAACTGTGGAAAATAAACCATGTTGCGCACCTTCATTAAAACAAAGCTGAACTTGAAACTCTTTAAATTGAAAGGCACGAAATACACAATTGAGCAAACCAACCATCGAACCATCAAAATAATAATAAACCATACCATCAGCAGACATGATCAAAATCCTAAGCTCAGCTGAGGTGACAGTTGTTTAACGTATTTGGATGAACCCTGCGTCAAGATTTGTTGGCGAATATGATGAGATGACAACTCTTTTTGAAAACGAGGACTATCTTCGCAACGAATAAAAAATTTTGCTCTCGAATACGCCACACCGAGCTGTTTCAGCAGATCAATATGCACCTTACCAAAACGACGCGCCTGCACGATTTTTTTGGCTGATTTCACGCCGATGCCCGGAATTCGCAAAATCATATGATAATCAGCACGATTCAAATCGACAGGAAACTGTTCAGGATGACGCAATGCCCAACTGAGTTTTGGGTCGACATCTAAATCAAGATGTGGGTATTTTTCATTGACGATTTCATTGACCTGAAAACCATAAAATCGCATCAACCAATCACTTTGATAAAGTCGATTCTCTCTTAGCAAAGGTGGTGCTGAACCGACAGCAGGAAGATAATTATTTTCTGTGTTGATTGGAATGTAGCCTGAGAAATAGACACGCTTTAACTTGAACTCTTTGTAATGCCGATCTGCCATAAATAGCACATCTTGATCAGTCTCTTGATGTGCGCCAACCACCATCTGTGTAGTTTGTCCTGCGGGTACATATTTAGGGACATGCTTAATAATTTGGCGTTCATCTTTAAGTTGAATCAGTCGATCTCGAACTAGACCTAAATCTTTTTGTACTTCTTGATGTGATTTTTCAGGGGCAAATTCTTTTAACCCAATCTCGGTTGGCATTTCTAAATTGATGCTCATACGATCAGCATAAAGTCCTGCTTCATGAATCAACTCAGGCGATGCTCCCGGAATAGTTTTGAGATGAATATAGCCATTAAAATTTTCTTCAAGACGTAATTTTTTCACCACTTGAAGCATCCGCTCCATCGTATAATCAGCAGATTTAAAAATGCCTGAGCTAAGGAATAATCCCTCTATATAATTACGACGATAAAAATTAATGGTCAGGTCAACCACTTCTTGTACGGTAAATGCAGCACGTTTGACATCATTAGAACGGCGTGACACACAATAAGCGCAATCAAAAATACAGACATTACTGAACAGGATTTTCAACAAAGAAACACAGCGACCATCTTCTGTATAGCTATGACAAATCCCTGCCCGACTGGCATCGCCTAAACCTTTATCTTTATTTTTACGGTCACTGCCACTGGAGGAACAGGACACGTCATATTTGGCAGCGTCCGCTAAAATTTGTAGCTTTTCACGAATGCGATCAGACATATCAAACGACCTGATGAGAACAGAGAATATTGTTTTAAAATTAGCATTTCAAAGTTGTGAAATTAAGCGCATGTGAGATGCAATACGTCATGAGCTGACGTATAGTTATAGACCGAGGATTTGTTATGATCAAAAATTTATATAATTCAACACAATAGCTCACTAACCACCAAAAACCAACATAAACAACTGAAATAATTAATGATTTAAAAAACCATGAAAGCAAAACTTCTAAAACTTGCTCAACCATTCACTCAAAAACTGATTGTCAGTAAAGCACAAATTTGGCGCTGTTTGATTCAAACACCATTCTATGCCTGTATCCCCATTTATTTTATATTGCTGGCGTTTTTTTTGCCTCAAGATTATTTTTCTGTTCAAATATTTAAAGTCTGCTATGAGATGTTTTTGGTTATCCTGTACATTGCAATGATCTATTTCATCTTGGTTTTTCTTCCAACCTATTTTGTGCAGCTACTACGAAAATACCAAGTGCTGTATTTCTTTTCCATTATGGCCTATGCACTTTTATTTACTGTTGTTGTCCCTAGCCTAATCATTATTTTCAATACCGCTCAAATCAATATTATTCCACTCAGATTCTTTGTTCTTCTCTGTTTTTTCTCTCTTACATTTGCTATGACTAATTGGATTCTATTAGTCAGAACAGCGAATAAATCTAAAACCTGTTCAAAGCTGAAATTCCCCAACTAGCCTTTGCCACTCCTCCACAAAATCCTTATACTTAACCACAATTTTTGTTTGATTCCAGTGGATGCACCATGAGTCGTGCTATATCGCATATTGATACATTTCAGGGCTTAATTCTTGCCCTACAAAACTATTGGGCGGAGCAAGGCTGCGTCGTATTACAACCATATGATATGGAAATGGGCGCAGGGACATTCCACACTGCAACCTTCTTACGTGCATTAGGGCCAGAAACTTGGAACGCGGCTTACGTTCAACCTTCACGTCGTCCGAAAGACGGTCGTTATGGTGAAAACCCAAACCGTTTACAACACTACTATCAGTTCCAAGTGGTACTTAAGCCAAACCCAGATAATATCCAACAGCTGTATCTTGATTCATTAAAAGCAATCGGCATTGATACACTGACTCACGATATTCGCTTCGTAGAAGACAACTGGGAATCTCCAACACTGGGCGCTTGGGGCTTAGGTTGGGAAGTTTGGTTAAATGGTATGGAAGTGACTCAGTTCACTTACTTCCAACAAGTCGGTGGTGTTGAATGCTATCCAGTTACCGGTGAAATCACATACGGTTTAGAACGTCTGGCGATGTATCTTCAAGGTGTAGACTCCGTTTACGATCTGGTTTGGACCAAAGGTCAATTCGGTACAGTCACTTATGGTGATGTATTCCATCAAAATGAAGTGGAACAATCGACCTATAACTTCGAATATGCACCAGTCGATAAAATGTTTGAGTTATTCGATTTCTATGAAACTGAAGCATCTCGTTTAATCGAAGCTGAACTGCCACTCCCTGCTTACGAACAAGTGATCAAAGCATCGCATTGCTTTAACTTATTGGATGCACGTGGTGCGATTTCGGTAACTGAACGTCAGCGTTATATTTTACGTGTTCGTACTTTGGCGCGTTCTATTGCACAAAGTTATGTGGCTGCGCGTGCCAAACTCGGTTTCCCAATGGCAGAACCACATTTGCGTGATGAAGTATTAGCGCAGTTAAAAGCACAAGTTGAAGCAGAAGCAGCCCAAGCTGAAAAAGCGAAGGAGAATAAATAATGACAAAGCATACTGTTTTATTCGAACTTGGCTGTGAAGAACTTCCACCAAAAAGCTTAAAAACTTTACGTGATGCTTTAAAAGCTGAAACAGAAAAAGGCTTAAAAGATGCAGGCTTAAACTTCACTGCAATTGAAGCTTATGCTGCACCACGTCGTTTGGCATTGAAAATTGTTGATATTGATGCAGCTCAAGCAGACACACAAAAACGTTTTGACGGCCCTGCGGTACAAGCCGCTTATGATGCTGAAGGCAAACCGACTAAAGCACTTGAAGGCTTTATGCGTGGTCAAGGCATTACGGTTGACCAACTTTCAACTTTCCAAGCAGGTAAAGTTGAAAAAGTTTGCTTCTTGAAAGATGTCAAAGGTCAAAGTCTTGATGTTTTACTACCACAAATTTTACAAACTGCATTGGATAACTTGCCAATCGCAAAACGTATGCGTTCAGCGGCAAGCCGTACTGAATTCGTTCGTCCAGTAAAATGGGTTGTATTGCTTAAAGATGATCAAGTGATTGAAGCAAGCATTCAAGATCACAAAACAGATAATGTGACTTATGGTCACCGTTTCCACGCGCCTGAAGCTGTAGTTTTGGCACATGCAAACGACTACTTAACAACATTAGAAAATGCGCATGTTGTTGCTGATTTTGAAAAGCGCAAAGCGACGATTCAAACACAAGTCAAAACTTTGGCAGATGAAGTCAATGCGACTGCGATTGTACCAGCAGACTTACTTGATGAAGTCACAAGTTTGGTTGAATGGCCTGTTGCGTTACGTGCAACTTTTGAAGAGCGTTATTTGGCTGTTCCTCAAGAAGCTTTGATTACCACCATGCAGGATAACCAGAAGTATTTCTGCTTAATCAATGCTGAAGGTAAATTACAACCTTACTTCATTACCGTTTCAAATATTGAATCTAAAGATCCGACTCAAATTATTGAAGGAAATGAGAAAGTTGTTCGCCCACGTTTGTCTGATGCAGAATTCTTCTTCTTACAAGATCAAAAGCAACCACTTGCATCTCGTAAAGAAAAACTCGCGAATATGGTATTCCAAGCACAATTGGGTACGCTTTGGAATAAATCAGAACGTATTGCTAAATTAGCTGTGGCATTGTCTCCAATTACAGGTGCAAATGCAGCCGATGCGGAAAAAGCAGCGTTACTCGCTAAATGCGATTTGACCTCTGAACTTGTAGGTGAATTCCCTGAACTTCAAGGTATTGCGGGCACTTATTATGCGCGCCTTGAAGGTGAAAATAGTGAAGTTGCTGAAGCTTTAGGTGAGCAATACTTACCAAAATTTGCGGGTGATGTTTTACCACAAACTAAAACAGGTACAACGATTGCGCTTGCAGATCGTTTAGATACGCTTGTTGGTATTTTTGGTATTGGTCAAGCGCCTACGGGTTCTAAAGACCCATTTGCATTACGTCGTTCTGCAATCGGTATCTTACGTTTGATCATTGAAAATGAACTTGATGTGACGATTGAAGAACTGGTTAACTTTGCGCTTCAAGGTTATGGTGACGTGGTTAAAGATCATGACAAGACGCGTGCCGATGCCGTTGCCTTTTTAGAAGGTCGTTATCGTGCTAAGTATGAAGACCAAGGTGTATCAGTTGATGTGATTCAAGCCGTTCAAGCGCTTGCGCCAAAATCACCGCTTGATTTTGACAAGCGTGTGACTGCGGTGAATCATTTCCGTACTTTGCCAGAAGCGGCTGCATTGGCTGCGGCTAATAAACGTGTTGCCAATATTCTTGCTAAAGAAGCAACACCTGAAGGTGCTGTGGTTGAAGCGAATCTGGTTGAAGCTGCTGAAAAAGCACTTTATGCAGAATTGTCTGCCCTCACGCCAGTGGTTCAGCCTTTACTTGCTGCACGTAACTACACAGAAGCGTTGTCTAAACTTGCTGCACTTCGTGCGCCAATTGATGCTTTCTTTGAAGGCGTAATGGTTATGGCAGACGATGCTGAGTTAAAAGCGAACCGTTTACGTTTATTGGCTCAGTTGCGTGATTTATTCACAGCAATTGCAGATGTAAGTGTATTGCAGGGTTAAGCCTTTAGAATACTTGATCTTTCAAATAGACCCCGCTATAAATTGGCGGGGTTTATTTTTATAGGCAATAATCATACAAACTTTATTGCAAATTACCCTTCTGTAATTTATCTGAATATATTACTGATACATAACGCCCGGCTCACCAGCGACAAAACCGGAGCACTTTTTGTGTTAAAGTGTAGCGCAGCGAAACCACAAAAACCGCGTAGGTTTGTGCGTCTGCGTGGAGCCGATTGTTATGAATCCTCAACTTGTAACTTGGACCTTTTTATATAGTCGTCTAGTGTGTTTGTTACGTCATGGATTTGAGCAATCCTGTAGTTATAAACTTTAATCTTGCCAGTTTTAAAATCTGGTGGCGGCAATAATGCTCGTCCATCGTCCACTGCTACAAGTATCACTCTATCGATAAAAGCGCCGTCATAATATAAGTCATACCAATACCCAGTCGCATGCGAATTCGGATGGCAGTTAGCCCACGGGTCTTTGAAGTCGTTATTTTGTATCCCCTCATCATCGAATCTAGCACGAAACCTTAACCTCGGATCTTCTTTTAAAAATCGTTCACTTGACCAGACTTTTGAAATTCCGGACCAATCAGCTTTCGCATCTGTTGTCGGGATAAATTGTAAAATCTCATCGAAAGTCATTTCTTTAATTGGCTTACGACTCGGAGCAATATATTCGGCCACCGAAGGGGCCGCCAAAAACGCAGAACTTATTAACCCGAGGACAAAGGCTAATGGCTCTATTTCTTTCCCGTACATCCAAAAAATTCCAGCGATGAGAGCCAATAAAAAGAACATCCCACCAAAAATTCGAGCCGGATGAGCATACTCCAGAGGTGGTCCCACTTGTTTGAACAACTAAAAGCGTATTTAT
>AZIJ01023158.1_pt1 | contig 10376 bp, 7 predicted proteins | sample 359151 | NCBI WGS metagenome assembly AZIJ01 (sample SAMN02429718, study PRJNA222666) | marine sediment metagenome | biome: Sediment sample; isolation source: enrichment culture of sample MGS-ElMAX(UA) from oil contaminated site at the... | place: Egypt: El Max | collected 2013-01-23 | depth 9.22 m m | reverse complement strand
GGGCGCATTATAGGGAGCCGCGGTTTTTGCGCAAGGGCTTTTTGAGGAAAAATCACGTTCGCTGCATCGTTCGGTCATTTTTCCCACAACAACGTATTTTCCCTCTTTATATGCCTCAACTTATACTCAACGTTCGAGCTCAATCACGGATGCAGCCTTCTGGGGCTTTGAGGTAAGATAGCGCCCCTTTTTTACGCCCCCTTCAGCTTGGAGAATTGAATGCCTTTTTCCCTCGGCCAACGTTGGATCAGCGATACCGAAACCGATCTGGGACTGGGAACCGTGGTCGCCATTGACGTGCGCATGGTCACCATGTTGTTCCCCGCCTGTGGTGAAAACCGCATGTACGCCATCAACGATGCTCCCGTTACCCGAGTCATGTTCAACCCCGGTGATGTCATCAGCAGCCATGAAGACTGGGAGCTGGAGGTGGAGTCGGTGTCCGAGCAGGACGGCCTGCTGGTCTATCACGGTAAACGTCTGGATACCGAAGAGGAAACCAGCCTGAAGGAAACCTTCCTCAATCATTTCATCAAGCTGAACAAGCCCCAGGAGCGGCTGTTTGCCGGCCAGATCGACAAGATTGGCCGCTTCAACCTGCGCTACCAGGCGCTGATGCACCAGTTCAATCAGCGCCGCTCTCCCCTGCGCGGCCTGGGCAGCGGCCGTATTGGTCTTATTCCGCATCAGTTACATATTGCCCATGAAGTAGGTAACCGCCATGCCCCCCGGGTGCTGCTGGCTGACGAGGTGGGACTGGGCAAAACCATAGAAGCGGGTATGATCATTCAGCAGCAGTGGCTGTCAGGCCGCGCCGCGCGCATTTTGATCCTGGTGCCCGATGCGCTGATCCACCAGTGGCTGGTGGAAATGCTGCGCCGCTTTAACCTGCACTTTGCGCTGTTTGACGAAGAACGCTGTGTCGAGGCCTTTGCAGACTCCGCCAACCCCTTTGATACCGAGCAGCTGGTGCTGTGCAGCCTCGATTTCATCACCAAGAAACGCAAGCGCTTTGAGCAGCTGGCCGACAGCGACTGGGATCTGCTGGTGGTGGACGAAGCCCATCACCTGGTATGGGATGCCGAACGCCCCAGCCGGGCTTATGAAGTAGTGGAAGCCCTGGCCGAAAACATTCCCGGGGTCCTGCTGCTCACCGCCACGCCAGACCAACAGGGCCATGAAAGCCACTTTGCCCGACTGCGCCTGCTCGACCCGGAGCGGTTCTACGACTACGACGCCTTTCTGGCGGAAGAAGAGGAATACCAGCCCCTGGCCGAGGCCGCCGAGGCCCTGCTGGGAGATGCGCCCCTCGATGCCGCCGCCCTTGAGCGACTGACACCCTTTATGGACGGTGAAGCCGCTGCCCGCCTGGAGACCCCCGAGCAACGCCGGGCGCTGCTCGCCCGACTGCTGGACTACCACGGCACCGGTCGTCTGCTGTTCCGCAATACCCGCCAGTCCATCAAGGGCTTTCCGTCACGTCGGTTGCACCTGCACCCGCTGCCCCTGCCTTCCCAGTACCAGACCGCCATTCGCGTGGCTGGCATGATGGGCTCGCATCAGGACACCGCCGCCCAGGCACTACAGGCGCTGTATCCGGAAGAAATCTACCGCCAGTTTGAAGGTGGCGACAGCAGCTGGACCCAGTTCGACAGCCGGGTCGACTGGCTGCTGGGCTTTCTCAAGGAAAACCGCAACAACAAGATTTTGATCATCACCGCCAAGGCCGGGGTGGCACTGGCCCTGGAGGAAGTGCTGCGCACCAAGGAGGGCATTCGCGGCACCGTGTTCCACGAAGGCATGTCGCTGCTGGAGCGGGACAAGGCCGCCGCCTACTTTGCCCAGCAGGAAGGCGGTGCCCAGGTGATGATCTGCTCTGAAATCGGCTCCGAAGGCCGCAACTTCCAGTTTTCCCACCAGCTGGTGTTGTTTGACCTGCCGCTTAACCCGGATCTGCTGGAACAACGCATTGGCCGCCTGGATCGCATCGGCCAGAAACACGATATCGACATTCACGTGCCCTACCTCGAAGGCACCGCCCAGCGCGCCCTAACCCTGTGGTATCAGCAGGGCATGGACGCCTTTGGCAAGCCCAATGCCGTGGGCCAGCCGGTCTACCAGCAAATGGCCGACCGGCTGCTGGAGCTGCTCGCCAATCACGGTCAGGATGAGCAAGCACTGGAACAACTGATTGCCGATACTCGCGCCCTGACCGACCGCCTGACCAGCCAAATGGAGCTGGGCCGGGATCGCCTGCTGGAGCTCAATTCCAGCGGCGCCCTGCAGCACCATAATCTGGCCGAGCAGCTGGCCGAAGCCGACGAAGATCCCACCCTGGCCATTTTTGCCATCAAGCTGTTTGATGAAATTGGAGTCCATCAGGACGACAAGGGTGAAAACGCCATTGTGCTGCGCCCCACCGAACAAATGCTGGTGCCGAGTTTTCCCGGCCTGCCCGAGGATGGCGCCAGCATCACCTTTGATCGCAACACCACCCTGAGCCGGGATGATCTGCAGTTTTTGAGCTGGGATCATCCCATGATCCGCGGCGGCATCGACCTGGTGCTGGGCTCAGAGATCGGCACCACCTCGGTGGCCATTCTCAAAAACAAGGCGCTGCCGGTGGGCACCCAGTTCGTGGAGCCCATTTTCGTGGCCGAATCTGCCCACCATGCCCAGCTGTACCGCTTTCTGCCGCCGGCCCCCATTCGACTGCTGCTCGACAAAAACGGCAACAACCTGGCCGACAAGGTCAGCTTTGAGGCCTTTGACAAGCAACTCAGTCCGGTTAACCGTCACCTGGGCAGCAAGCTGGTGAATGCATCCCAAACCCTGATCCATCAACAGTTGCAAAGCGCCCTGCCGCTGGCCGAGCAACAGATGGAGCAACTGGTGGCCGAGGCCCGTGACCGCATGCATCAGGCGATGGATCAGGAGCTGAGCCGGCTGCAGCAGCTGGCGAAGGTCAACCCCAATGTGCGCCAGAGCGAGATCGACCATGTGCAGGAGCTGAAAACCGAGCTCGACAGCCTGCTCAGCCATACCCGCTTAAAACTGGACGCCATTCGGTTTATTGTGGTCAGCCATCAGTAAAGAAGAGCCAAGCCATGGTATTGCTGCGTTACGATCCGCCACAGGATCCCCAGTTTGAAATCCTGTATCAGGATGACAGCCTGATCGTGCTGAACAAGCCCAGTGGCCTGCTCAGTGTGCCCGGGCGGGATCCGGTGCACTTTGACAGTCTGTCGCTCAGGGTGTCGCGGGTGTATCCGTCGGTGCAGGTGGTACACCGGCTCGACATGGCCACCTCGGGGGTCATCGTCATGGCGCTGCATCCCAAGGCACACCGGGAGCTCAGCCGCCAGTTTCGCGAGCGGGAAACCGAAAAACGTTACTATGCCTGGGTCTATGGCCGACCGACGCAAGACGAGGGCAGCATCGATCTGCCCCTGTGCTGCGACTGGCCCAACCGGCCCCGGCACATGGTCAGCCTCGAGCACGGTAAAAAGGCGCTGACCCACTGGCGTTGCCTGCGCCGTGAAAATAAGCGCACCCTGGTGGAGCTGACCCCGGTCACCGGCCGCTCTCATCAGCTGCGCGTGCACATGCTGAGCCTGGGTCATCCGATTCTCGGCGACAACCTCTATGCCGAGGGGGAGGCGCTGACCATGGCGCCTCACCTGCAGTTGCACGCCGCCCGGCTGGTGTTTCACCACCCCAGATACAAGCACCGGCTGGAGTTCGATGCCCCGGCGCCCTTTGAGGTGAGCTGATGTTACGGGCGGGGGTGCTGATGCTGGGCTGGCTGGCGGTGGCCACGGCCAGCGCCCAGGTCGACTGGACCGCCTACCGGGAATTTCAGGCCGACAGCCGGCAACTGCGCTTTGACGCCGAGCGCCCCGAGGCCCTCGGCACCTTGCTGATCTGGCCCGAGCAACAGCAGGCCCATCACTGGCTGGCCATGGCGCCCTGGTGGCAACAACGCGGCTGGAATCTGGTGCTGCTGCTGCCCGACCCGCAACAGCATCATTTTAACCCGGCGGACGAGCAGGTTTCCGAGCTTCGGCAACAGTGGCTGGAGCAGGTGGCCAGCCGGCTCGCCGCCTTACAAGACGATAACCCCGAGATACCGCAACTGGTGCTCACTCAGGGCAGCGCCAGCCTCTGGTATCAACAGCTGGTGGAAACGGACAGCTTGCCGCCGCCTACCGGTCTGGTGGTGGTGGACGCCACTCCCGCTTCGGCCGAGCAACAGCGCATGCTGGCCATGAGCCTGTCCCGGGCAGGCTGGCCGGTGCTGGATCTGTTCAGCAGGCAGGATGACCTGACTCAAGCCAACCGCAAGCAGCGCCAGCACAAGGCGGCCCGTCAGGCCGCGGATTACACCGCCGAGCAGCTGGCGGATCCGTCCCGACCCGAACGCCAGATTGCCGCCTGGCTGGTACGCCGGGGCTGGATGCCCCTGCCCCCCGGCGCTCCCGACTACCTGAAAGGAAGACCCCTGCATGAAACTGGTATTTCTCGACCGACAGACCCTGGCGCCGAGCGTGACCCTGCGCCGCCCGGCCTTTGACCATGACTGGCAGGAATATGCCGAAACCGCTCCCGACCAGGTGGTGGCACGCCTGCAGCAGGCTGAGGTGGCCATCGTCAACAAGGTGCACATCGGTGCTGCCGAGCTGACCAGGCTGCCCGGCCTGAAACTCATTGCCCTGGCCGCCACCGGCAGCGACAATGTGGATCTGGCCGCCTGCCGCGCCGCCGGGGTGGCGGTGTGCAATATTCGCAATTACTCACAAAGCGCCGTGCCCGAGCACGCCCTGTCACTGATGATGGCACTCAGCCGCAACCTGCCTGCCTACCGGCGTTCGGTGGCTGACGGCCGCTGGCAGCAATCGGGACAGTTCTGCTATTTCGACTATCCGGTGCGGGATCTGAAAGGCCAGACCCTGGGGCTGATTGGCTATGGCACCATCGCCCAAGACCTGGCGCGGCTGGCCCGAGCCTTGGGCATGGTCGTAATCGTGGCCGCCCGCAAGGGTCAGCCGGCCACCGAGGGCCGCCTGCCCTTTGAGCAAGTGCTGGCCGAGGCCGATGTGCTCAGCCTGCACTGCCCGCTCACCCCGGAAACCCGGCATCTGATCGGTGCCACTGAGCTGGCGATGATGAAACCGGATGCCCTGCTGATCAACGTGGGCCGGGGCGGGCTGGTGGATGAACACGCATTGCTGCATGCCCTGCAGCAACAACGCATCGGCGGCGCCGGTTTTGATGTGGTCAGTGCCGAGCCGCCGCCCGCCGATCATCCGCTGATGCAGGCGCTGCAATACCCCAACTTTATCCTGACACCGCACATCGCCTGGGCCAGCCGGGAGTCAATGCAGCGGCTGGCAGATCAGTTGATCGACAATATCGAGGCCTTTGCCAAAGGGCGGGAGCAGAACCGGCTGGTATAAAATTCGGGAATTAGGGATTAGGGATTAGGGATTAGGAAAATCGAATCCCTGATCCCCAGTCCCTATTCCCGGTTTTTCAGCGGATATTACGGGCGGCCTTGATGGTTTCCCAGGCCTGTTGAATGTCCTGGGCCTTTTCCTTGGCCATCTCCATCATCTCCTTGGGCAGCCCCTGGGCCACCAGCTTGTCGGGGTGGTGTTTGGACATCTGCCGGCGGTAGGCCCGTTTCACGGTGGCGTCGTCGGCCCCCTCTTCCACCTCCAGAATACGGTAGGCATCCCGCAGCCTGTCTTTCGGCGGCGTGGCAAAGCCCCCCGCCCCCTGTCCCCCGGCCCGGCCCTGGCGGTACATGTGCAGCTGGGCCTCGGCAAAGGCCAGCAGTTGCTCCAGCTCCTGCTCGGAAAACCCCAGCTCAACCGCAATGGTGCGCAGCAGCCGGCGTTCCGCCGGGTGCAGTTCGCCGTCGGCAAACACCAGTTGCAGCTGCACTTCCATAAAAAAACGCAACAGGTTGCGACTGTCTCTCACCTGAGTACGAAACCGGCGCAGGGTGTCGGTCAATGGAAAATCGCTTTCCTTGCCGTCGCGAAACGCCTGCTGAGCCTCGGCCTTCTGCTCGGGACGCAGCCGCATCTGCACCATCAGCTGCTCCGCCAGCCGAATCTCTTCACTGGTCACGCGGCCGCTGGATTTGGCCAGGTGTCCCATGGTGGCAAAGGTGGCGTACAGAAACTCCTGGCGGGCATCCTTCACAAAGCCCCAGGCGCCGGCCAGCTTTTTATCCACCAGGTGCCCCAGCCAGAGTCCGAGCAGGGCGCCGGGAAGGTTGCCGATCAGCAGACCAAACAAAAAGCCGATGATTTTTCCCTTGATGTGTGCCGGCATTTAGCGTTCTCCCCGCTCAAACAGCAAAACGAAAGGAATGGCGGTACGGGTCTCGGGCAAGGGGCGTAATGTCATGACGTCGATTTTCAAGGGTGGATCCAGTCGGGCCGAGCCCGGCATAGAGCTGGCAGCGAGAATGCTTTATCATAGCGCGCTACCATAAAAGAATGACACCAAAAGCTCAACCAGCCCGCGGGACGCCGGGCGGTGTCGCCAACACCAGGAACGAGAGCATCACCCCATGAGAATACGGATTATCGGCCTTCCCCTGTTGTTCGCTTCCGGCCTGGCCCAGGCCCAGTATGCCGGCACCGAGCTGCTTGACGAGGCGGCCGTCGGCGCCGATCCCCTGCCCTTCAGCCGCTGCTTCAGCCATGTGCCGTTACGGGTGGAAGGGGACAAGGATCCCAATGCGCCCATTACCGTGACCGCCGACGTGCTCAACGCCACCCGGGACGGCAAAATTCTCTACCGGGGCGACGTGGAGGTGATACAGGGAGAGCGTCGCTTCCGTACCGACTATCTGGAGCTGGAGCAGCAGAGCCGGGACGTGCGGGCCGAGGGCAATATTCATCTCACCGACGGCACCATTACCGTGGAAAGCGATACCGTGCTGACCGGCAACCTCACCACCAAGGATACCGACCTGGATCAGGCCCGTTATCAGCTGCACGGCGATCCGGGCCGGGGCGAAGCCCGCCGGGTGCAACTGGCCGGCGAGCGCGGCGAGGTGGACTTGCAGGGTGCCAGCTACACCACCTGCCCGCCGGGCGAGGAAGTCTGGCAGCTGAAGGCCAGCACGGTGGCGGTGGAGCAGGACGAGGTCTTTGGCGAGGCCTGGAACGCCGTGCTGTGGCTGGGGGAGATGCCGGTGTTTTATTTCCCCTACATCAAGTTCCCGGTAAAGAATGAGCGTCAGAGCGGCTTTCTTTATCCGTCTTTTGATATCAGCAACAGCAACGGCACCGACGTTCGCCTGCCCTATTACTGGAACATCGCTCCCAACTACGACGCCACCATCACGCCCCGCTACATGGAAAAGCGCGGCACCATGGCCCAGCTGGAGTTCCGCTATCTGCCGGTGGAAGGCCAGAGCGGCGTGCTGTACGGCGAGTACCTGTCCCAGGACGACAGCCTGGCCGAGGATCCCAACTTTGCTGATGAAGAATGGCGGGACGATGCCCGCTGGCTGTTCAGCTGGCGGCATTCTGCCCGCTTCGACGCCGACGGGCACTGGCGCGGCAACGTCAATTACACCCAGGTGGCCGGCTGGGATTACAACTATCTGGACGACTTTGCGCCGCCGGTGGGCGCCCTGGTCGACAACCAGTTGCTGCAGTCGCTGCAGGGCGGCTATTACGACCGGCACTGGCAGCTCACCACCGAAGTGCGCGATTACCAGATACTGCGCGGAGACCTCCCCACCCAGCCATTCCAGCTGATGCCGGCGCTGATGCTGAACAGTTACCGGGGGCTGGGCGATTTTGATCTGGCCCTGGACTCGGAACTGTCACGCTTTGAAAACGCCAATGAAAACACCTATCAGGCCAGCCGCTTTCACGCCGAGCCCCGGCTGATCTATTCACTGTTCGACCAGCCCGGACTGCAGCTGAAGGCCGATGTGGGCGCCTACTACACCCATTACGAGCAGGATATTCCCACCACCCTGGCGCCCTATTACCGCAATACCTGGGGCTTTGACAGCGACACCCTGGACTCCAGCGTAGACCGCCTGCTGCCCCGGCTGCGCGTCAACGGCGGCCTGGTGTTTGACCGCCATGCCCGCTGGTTCGAGCAGGACTTTACCCAGACCCTGGAGCCGCAAATCCAGTACCTGTATGTGCCCTATGAAAACCAGGACAACATCGGCCTGTACGACAGCACCACCATGCGCCAGGACTACTACAGCCTGTTCAGCGACCGTCGTTTTGCCGGCCTGGATCGCATCAGTGATGCCAACCAGCTGACCGCGGGCTTTACCAGCCGTATCTACGACGACACCGGTACCGAGCGGCTGCGCCTGGCCCTGGCCCAGACCTTTAACTTTACCGCCCCCCGGGTCAAACTCTATCCCGGCGAGCAATTGGACGAGACCAAACGCTCCTTCCTCACCTTTGAGGGGGACCTCAACCTCGACAACAACTGGTTTGTGCATGGCGAGGCCCAGCAGGACACCCGCAACCAACGGCTGGCAGCGGGCAACCTCACCCTGGAGTACAACGAGCAGGGCAAACTGGCCCAGCTCGGCTTCCGCCACCTGAATCAACACTATTTTTCCGACAGCCTGGAGGACGATCTCAACCAGCTGGGCGGTACCGTATTCTGGCCGCTGGCTCCCCAGTGGGGGCTGATCGGCGGTCATTACCGGGATATTGAACTCCATCGCAACATCGATACTCTCATAGGACTGCGCTACGACTCCTGTTGCTGGGCGGTCAGCCTGGTATGGGAGCAGTGGCAGAAGGAAGACAAGCTGACGACCCCGACCATCACCGAGCAGGAAACCAGCATCGGGCTGCGCTTCGAGCTGAAAGGGTTCAGCTCCCTGGGTACCGGCAGCGGCGAGTTCAAACCGGGCACCCAGCTGTTGCCTTACTATCGCCCGTTCAACCTTAACAACTGATTTTTCATTGCGCACAGGATTTGTCATGAACCAAAGATGTAAACAATTGCTGATGGCCACCGCTCTGGGCCTGCTGTCGGTAACCGGCCAGGCCGCCGAGCTGCTGGACCGCACCGTCGCCCAGGTCAACAACGCCGTGGTGCTGGAAAGCCAGCTCGACGCCCTGGTGAACCAGGTACGCCAGAGTGCCCAGGCCGCCGGCCAGCCCCTGCCCGATGATCAGCGCCTGCGCAAACAGGCCCTGGAGCGGCTGATCCTGGAAAGCCTGCAACTGCAGCTGGCGGAGCGGCTGGGCCTGCGCATTACCGACACCCAGCTGGAGCAGGCACTGGCCAATATCGCGCAGGCCGAAGGCAAAACCCCGGAGCAACTGCGTGCCGGCATCACCGCCAGCGGCCAGAGCTGGGCCGGATTTCGCGAGCAGGTACGCAACGAGATCCTGATGAGCGAGCTGGCCCGCAACCAGGTGCGCCGGCGCATCAACATTTCCGATCAGGAAGTGAAACAGGTGGTGCAGATGATCCGCGAGCAGGGCCAGAGCGCGGCCCGTTACCGGGTGGGCAACATACTGCTGCCGCTGCCCGCCAACCCCAGCGGTGAACAACTGCGCCAGGCCAACCGCCAGGCCGAACAACTGCTGAGTGAGCTTAAAAGCGGCGCCGACTTTCGTCAGCTGGCCATTGCTCACAGCGCCGGCCCCAAGGCCCTGGAAGGGGGCGACTGGGGCATGATGAGCATGGGGGAAATGCCCTCCCTGTTCAGCGAAGCGGTGAGAAATCATGCAAAAGGTGATATCATCGGCCCCATTCGCTCCGGCGCCGGCCTGCACATTCTTACCATCCTCGACATGGAGGGCGGTAAAGCCCAGGCGGTACAGGCGCTGGAGGTCAGGGCCCGGCACATTCTGATCAAGCCTTCCGTGATCCTCAGTGAAGACAAGGCCAAGGCCATGCTGGAAGGGTTTGCCCGCTCCATTGCCGATGGCGATGCCACCATGGCGCAGCTGGCCGAGCAGTTTTCTGACGATGCCGGCTCCGCCGTTAATGGCGGTGATCTGGGTTGGGCCTCGCCCGAGCTGTATGTCAGCAGCTTCCGTGACACCGTCAGCCGGCTGCAGCCGGGGGAACTGAGCCAGCCATTCCGCTCCGAGCATGGCTGGCACCTGGTGCGGCTGGAAGACAAGCGTGTGCTGGATGCCACCGAGCAGGCCACTGAACAGCGGGCCTATCAACTGATTTTCAATCGTCGCTTTACCGAAGAAGTGCAGACCTGGCTCGACGAGCTCAAGGATCAGGCCTACATCCGTATTGTCGACGCTCAATTATTCGATGGTGATTCGTGAGTTGTAAACGCATAGCCATAACCCCGGGCGAGCCCGCCGGCATCGGCCCCGAGCTGATGCTGGCGCTGG
>AZIJ01017624.1_pt1 | contig 10444 bp, 9 predicted proteins | sample 359151 | NCBI WGS metagenome assembly AZIJ01 (sample SAMN02429718, study PRJNA222666) | marine sediment metagenome | biome: Sediment sample; isolation source: enrichment culture of sample MGS-ElMAX(UA) from oil contaminated site at the... | place: Egypt: El Max | collected 2013-01-23 | depth 9.22 m m | reverse complement strand
CAGGGTGCGCGAAGCGCTGCTGCGCCGCCAGCGCGCCTTTCGCGCCCGGCCCGGTCTGATTGCCGACGGGCGCGACATGGGCACAGTGGTGTTCCCGGATGCGGAGGTCAAAATCTTTCTCGACGCCAGCGCCGAAGAGCGTGCCCGCCGGCGCCTCAAGCAGTTGCAAGACAAGGGCTTTGATGTTAGTTTTGACCGCCTTTTAAGCGAAATACAGGAACGTGACGACCGGGACAGAAACCGGGCCGTGGCGCCTCTCAAGGCGGCCGATGATGCCCTGGTCATCGACTCCACCACCTTATCCATCACCGAAGTGCTGGACAGGGTGCTGAGTCATACTAAGGTTAAACTTGGTCGTTAAGCCATTTGGCAATGCCGCCCTCAGGGAAGAAGGGCGGAATGTGTTAGTCACCCCACGAGCGCCGGATTGCCCCGTGGATGTTCAACTTAAACAGTGTATTCATTAAACATATGACTGAATCTTTTGCTCAACTCTTTGAAGAGTCCCTGAAAGAACTCGAAACCCGTCCGGGCTCCATCGTCAAGGGCACCGTTGTTGCCATTGAAAACGGCATCGTGCTGGTTGACGCCGGTCTGAAGTCCGAGTCCGCCATTCCCGCCGAGCAGTTCAAAAACGCCCAGGGCGAGCTGGAAATCAGCGTTGGCGATGAAGTAGACGTAGCGCTGGATGCCGTGGAAGATGGCTTCGGTGAGACTCAGCTGTCCCGTGAAAAAGCCAAGCGTCACGAAGCCTGGCTGCAGCTGGAAAAGGCCTACGAAGACGAAGAAACCGTGACCGGCGTGATCAACGGCAAGGTCAAGGGTGGCTTCACCGTGGAAGTGAACAGCATTCGCGCCTTCCTGCCGGGCTCCCTGGTAGACGTGCGTCCGGTTCGCGACACCACTCACCTGGAAGGCAAAGAGCTTGAGTTCAAGGTCATCAAGCTGGACCAGAAGCGTAACAACGTGGTGGTTTCCCGTCGTGCCGTGATCGAAACCGAAAACAGCGCCGAGCGCGAGCAACTGCTGGAAAACCTGCAGGAAGGCCAGGAAGTCAAGGGTATCGTCAAGAACCTGACCGACTACGGTGCTTTCGTGGATCTGGGCGGCGTCGATGGCCTGCTGCACATCACCGACATGGCCTGGAAGCGCGTTAAGCATCCTTCCGAGATCGTGAACGTTGGCGACGAAATCAACGTTAAGGTGCTGAAGTTCGACCGCGAGCGCACCCGTGTGTCTCTGGGTCTGAAGCAGCTGGGCGAAGATCCGTGGGTAGATATCGCCAACCGTTACCCGGAAGGCACCCGTCTGGCCGGCCGCGTGACCAACCTGACCGACTATGGCTGCTTCGTTGAAATCGAAGAAGGCGTAGAAGGCCTGGTTCACGTGTCCGAAATGGACTGGACCAACAAGAACATCCACCCGTCTAAAGTGGTTTCCGTTGGCGACAACGTAGACGTGATGGTGCTGGACATCGACGAAGAGCGTCGTCGTATCTCCCTGGGCCTCAAACAGTGCAAGTCCAACCCGTGGCAGCTGTTTGCAGAAACCCACAACAAGGGCGACCGTGTTTCCGGCAAGATCAAGTCCATCACCGACTTCGGTATCTTCATTGGTCTGGATGGCGGCATCGACGGTCTGGTTCACCTGTCCGACATTTCCTGGAACGCCAACGGTGATGACGCCGTTCGTGATTTCAAGAAAGGCGACGAGATCGAAGCCGTTGTGCTGCAGGTCGATCCGGAGCGTGAGCGCATCAGCCTGGGCGTGAAGCAAATCGACGAGGATCCTTTCAATAAGTACCTGTCTGACAACAAGAAAGGTGCTATCGTTAAGGGTACCATCACCGCCGTTGACGCCAAGGGCGCTGTGGTTGAGCTGGAAGAAGGCGTGGAAGGTTACATCCGCGTTGCCGACATCTCCCGCGACCGCATCGAAGACGCCTCCACCGTGCTGAACGCTGGTGAAGAAGTTGAAGCTCGCTTCATGGGCATCGATCGCAAGAACCGCACCGTCAGCCTGTCCATCCGCGCGAAGGACGAAGCTGAAGAGAAGGCCGCTATCGACACCCTGAACCAGCAAGACGAAGTTGTTGGTCTGAGTGCCATGGCAGAAGCATTCAAGGCGGCAAAAGGCGAATAAGCCTGACCGTATTGAAACAAGGGGCCTCATGGCCCCTTTTTGTTTTGTGTTCCGGAGACTGAATCATGACAAAATCCGACCTGATTGAACGACTGACCGAGCAATATGCTCATCTTTCTGCCAAGGAAGTGGAAAACGCCATCAAGGAAATTCTGGAGCAAATGGCGTCAACGCTGCAATCGGGTGACCGTATTGAAATTCGCGGTTTCGGCAGTTTCTCCCTGCATTATCGGGCTCCCCGCCTGGGCCGCAATCCCAAGACCGGTGAAAAGGTGGAACTCAACGGGAAATACGTTCCCCATTTCAAACCGGGCAAGGAGCTGCGTGAGCGGGTAAACCCGGCGTGAGCTCACTTTTCCCAGTGGCTGCGCTGGCGAAGCCCGGGCTTTTTCGGGATAATGCCAATTACTCTAAAATCAGGATGTTGAGAGGGTAAGGTGAAAATTGTTTTTGGCCTGATAATTCTGGCGATCCTTTTTGCGGTGGGTCTGACCCTGGGCTCCCAGAACGACCAGCTGGTGCACGTTAACTATTTGCTGGCCCAGGGAGATTACCGTCTTTCTTCCCTGCTGGCGGTGGTGTTTGTGGCCGGCTTTCTGATTGGCTGGCTGGTATTCGGCCTGGTCATGCTGCGCCTTAAAATGACCAACAAGGGACTGAATAAAAAGGTGGAACGTCAGCAACGGGAACTGGAAGAGCTCAGGGCGCTGCCGGTTAAGGACTGACGAACTTCATGCTGGAATTGCTGTTTCTGCTGCTTCCGGTGGCAGCGGCCTATGGCTGGTATATGGGCCGCAGAGGCGTTCGCCAGGACGTGCAGAAACAATCCAGTCAATTCTCCCGGCAATATGTTGCCGGGTTGAATTTTTTGCTTTCCGACGAGCCCGACAAGGCGGTGGACCTCTTTATTCAGCTGTTGCAGGTCGACAGCGAAACCATTGAAACCCACCTGGCACTGGGCAACCTGTTCCGCACCCGCGGTGAGGTGGACAGGGCCATCCGCATTCATCAGAATCTCATTGCCCGGCCCAACCTGTCCCTGGAGCAACGCCACCTGGCCATGCTGGAGCTGGCCCGAGATTTTTTTGCTGCCGGCCTGCTGGACCGGGCCGAACAGATCCTGAGCGAGCTGAAAGACGATCCCGACTACGAGCAGGATGCCCTGGAGCTGCTGATGACCCTCTATCAGCAGTTGCGGGACTGGGAGCAGGCCATTGTGGTAGCCACCCGCCTCAAGAAACGCCAGGGCAGCAAGGCACTGGTGCCCATGGGACATTTTTACTGCGAGCTGGCCGAGCAGAAATGGCAGCGCCAGGATGCCAGGGGCGCCATAACCGATTTGAAAAAGGCGCTCAAGGCCGATCCCGGCTGCGTGCGCGCCAGCATGCGGCTGGGCGCCATGCACATGGCGGCCGGCCAGTGGAGCCAGGCCGCCGCTTGCCTGCAGCAAGTGTTTGAGCAGGATAGGGGCTTTGTCAGCGAAGTGCTGGCGGACCTGCAGCACTGTTATCATCAGCTGGGGCAGGACGACGCCTTTACCAGCCTGCTGGAGCAGTGGGTGGCGGCGGACAGTGGCGCTACCGCGGTGTTGATGCTGGCGGAGCGGGTGGCGGCCAGGGAAGGGCAGGTCAGCGCCGAGCAACTGGTGCTTGCTCATTTGCAACGGACTCCTACCATGAAGGGGTTTTACCGGCTGATGTCCTACCACGCCGCCAATGCCGAGCAGGGCAGGGCCAGAGCCAGCCTTGAGATGCTCAAGGCGCTGGTGGCCGAGCAGATCAAGGCCAAACCCAGCCATCGCTGTGGCCAGTGCGGATTTTCGGCCCGCAGTCTGTTCTGGCAGTGTCCGTCCTGTAAACAGTGGGGCACCATCAAGCCGGTACGGGGACTGGACGGGGAATAAATTACGACAGGGGTGAAGCGTGAGGAGTGAGGGGAGAGAAACACCGGGTTTTTCTCCTCACCTCTGACTCCTCACCCCTCACAAAAAAGAAAAGGTAATCCATGCAAACATCACACAATGGCGATCCCAAGGTACTGATCGCCCTCGATTTTGCCGATGAGCAGCAGGCTCGCGCCCTGGTAGCTCAAATGAGTCCGACCCAGTGCCGGCTCAAAGTGGGCAAGGAAATGTTCACCCTGTTTGGCCCCGACTTCGTGCGCCACCTGGTGGCTCAGGGGTTTGATGTGTTCCTGGACCTCAAATTCCACGATATCCCCAACACGGTAGCCAAGGCCGTGGCCGCCGCTGCCGAGCTGGGGGTGTGGATGGTCAATGTGCATGCCAGCGGTGGCAGCCGCATGATGGAAGCGGCCAAGGCGGCTCTGGCACCCTACGGTGACCGAGCCCCCCTGCTGATTGCGGTGACCGTGCTCACCAGCATGACCGCCGAAGAGTTAACCCAGACCGGCGTGCTGCGCTCGCCGGCCGAGCAGGTGCTGGCACTGGCGCGGCTGACCCAGCAGGCAGGGCTCGACGGTGTGGTGTGCTCCGCCCAGGAAGCCAGCTTGCTGAAAAGCGAGTTGGGCCCGGATTTTAAACTGGTGACCCCGGGTATTCGCCCGGCGGGCAGTGAGGCCGGCGATCAGCGCCGTATCATGACGCCGGAGCTGGCGCTGAAAGCGGGCAGTGACTACCTGGTGATTGGTCGCCCCATTACCCAGGCCGCGGATCCCGCCGCCGCCTTGGCGGCCATCAATGCCAGCCTGCATGGCTGAGTCGGTTCTGCCCGGCCTGGATCAGGCCGGGTTGCTTCGCATTATTCGCAAACCCATGCCCTATGGTAAATACCGCGGCCAGCCGCTGTTGCGGCTGCCCCTGGCCTACCTGTGCTGGATGGAACGCAAAGGCTGGCCCGAAGGCGCCCTGGGCGCCGAGCTGGCGCTTATTTACGAACTGAAACACAATGGCCTGGATCAGGCTCTTTATGGGTGGGTGCGCCCTGAGCAACAGGGATGATGGCCAGGGCGTATTTATGGTGGTGAAGGCAGCGATAGCGGGATGATGGAAACGCGCCCTGCGCCATATTCCGGCGCAATACACGCTAAGGGCATTAGGAACAGGGTTGTCACCCGATTTTCGGTAATAAAAAACGGGGCCATTTGGCCCCGTTTTGACAACCCGTGTTGTATTACTGGTTGATCAGAAATTGCTCCAGGGAGCCGCCATTTTCGATGGCTTTTTTGATCACGGCGGGCTGACGGCCCTGGCCGGTCCAGGTTTTATATTCACCGTTGTCATCGGTGTAGGCGTATTTGGCAGGACGCTTGCTGCGCGGCGCAGAGGCTTTCTTGGCCGGCTCAACCACGCCGGCCAGTTCACTGATATCAATGCCGTCGGCAGCCAGCATATTGGCGTATTCCTTGAGCTTGCGCTCTTTTTCTTCCGCCTTGGCGCGTTCTTCTGCTTCGGATTCGCGGCGCTCATCTACCACTATAGTCAGTTTGCTCAGGGCTTCTTCCAGCTGCTCCATGGTCAGTTCGCGGGCGGCGGCGCGCAGGCTGCGAATATTGAGCAGGGTTTTCAAAAAATCGGTCATCTTGTTCACCTGTAGTATCTTTGTAATCGTTCTAATGGTTTAAATTTACCGTCATAAGTGCATTGTTGCAAGTAAATTGATTTTATCTTTTCCATTTCAATCCATATTGTACGGGAACTTTTCAAAATGGATTTTATATCTATTGCAATATGCAAAGGTATTCTCTGCCTGAGAGTCATATTAAATCTATGGAATCAGTAGGGCAGCACAGAGAGCGAGAGGGTAAGCAGCACAAGATGTTAGCCTTAAGCCGAGTTGAAGGAAATCTTTATCATTATATAAGAAAAACACACCATTTCTTATAACAATTCGCTCACAAAGTAGCAGGTTCTGTTGATCTTTCATATTTAGGCAGTAAAATCCGCCAACTTACCTGCGTAGAGGCGCAGCGCTTATCAGTAGACCGGAACAGGGTGATGCCGTTGACCCCGGTTGAAAGGAAGCGTTGCCGAAGTGGCGGTTTTTATCGAGAACCGGCTGCTGGGATCAGTGCTGAAAAGGCTGATACTGTCACGATGGCTGATCGTGATGCGCTACTGCTGGGAAAGATAGGACGAGACAGCTCGGTTTCCTGCTCCTGGTGGTTTTTTATTACTCAACATTCAGGGGCCGCTGTGGAAGCTCATCCGTTTATTCAAAGTGTCTGGTCGTTGTTACCTCCCGTGCTGGCCATTCTGCTGGCCATTGTTACCCGTCGAGTGCTGTTATCCCTGGGGCTGGGCATTGTGTTGGCGGCCTTGCTATTACAGCAATTCAATCCGCTGACAGCGCTTTCCCATGTGGCAAGCAAGGTGTTTTCCCTGCTCTGGAGTGAGGGGGAGCTGAACGAATGGAACGTCAATATATTGCTGTTCCTGTTGTTGCTGGGCTGCATTATCAGCATGCTGAGCCGCGCCGGCGCCACTCATGCCTTTGCCGAGTGGGCCCAGGCGAAAATTAAAAGCCGCCGTCAGGCCAAGGCCATGACAGGTCTGCTGGTGTTTGTTTTTTTTATTGACGATTATTTCCACAGCCTGTCGGTGGGCACCATTTGCCGGCCGGTAACGGATCGTTTTGGCATTTCCCGGGCCAAGCTGGCCTATTTGCTGGACTCCACCGCTGCCCCCATTTGCGTATTGATGCCGGTGTCGTCCTGGGGGGCTTATATTATTGCGCTGATCGGCGGCATTCTGGCTGGCTTCGGCCTGACCGGGCAAAGCCCGCTGGCGGCCTTTATGACCATGGGCGCCATGAATTTTTACGCCATTTTTACCCTGCTGATGGTGATCCTGGTGATTCGGGGAAAATGGGATCTGGGGCCAATGAAACATCACGAGACCCGGGCCCTGGAAGGGGAGTTGTTTGATACTGCCAAGGGCACGCCGCCCGGTGTACACGATCACGAGATATCCGGCGGCCGGGTATCGGATTTGCTGCTGGCCATTGGCGGGCTGACGCTGGTCACCGTGGCCGGTCTGCTGTGGACCGGCGCCCTGGCGCTGAGCGAGGCCGGACAGCCCTTTACCCTGCTGGGCGCGCTGGAAAATACCAACGTGGGCCGGGCGCTGGTGGCTGGTGGCCTGGCCGGACTGGTGATCTGCGCCATTGCCCTGGTGCGCGAGCGTACTTCGGGTCGCGACTGGCTGCATACCCTCAAGGTGGGTCTCAAGGGCATGTTGCCGGCCATCTATATTCTGCTGTTTGCCTGGACCATCGCCGGCCTTATCAGCGAGCTGGCCACCGGCAAGTACCTGGCGTCTCTGGTGCAGCAAAACCTGCCGCTTTACCTGCTGCCGGCCATGCTGTTTGTACTGGCGGGCATCATGGCTTTTGCCACCGGCACCAGCTGGGGCACCTTTGGGGTCATGCTGCCCATTGCCGCCGACATGACCATGGCCATTGATGCCCAGATGCTGCTGCCGGGCATGGCGGCGGTGATGGCCGGTGCCGTGTTTGGCGATCATTGCTCGCCGATTTCCGATACCACCATTCTTTCCTCCACCGGGGCGTCCTGCCATCACATCGATCACGTGATGACCCAGCTGCCCTATGCCCTGTCCATGGCCGTGGTCAGCATTGCGGGATTTCTGGCCCTGGGGGTGACCGGCAGCCTGCTGGCGGGCTTTATGGCGGCGGCCATGGTCTTTGCCCTGGTACTGGGATTCTGGGCACTGACCCGGCGCTGAGTAGCCTGTGAGCATCAAAAAACGGCCACCCTGGGGTGGCCGTGCTGGTTTGTACCCAGGCGCCATGTTGCGCCTGGCGCCGGTGTGACAATACGGGGTTAGGGCCGGTTGGCATCAATGCGATTGCTCCAGCAGACGGCCTCTTCATAGCAGCGGGCATTGATCTCGGGTTTCATGCCCAGGAAGTCGAGCCGCCGTTGCAGCCTGGCCCAGTCGGCCTGCTCATGTTCACGCACCATGCCAAGCAAAAAGCCCAGCTGGCCCTTGCCGCTTTCTAGGGCCTGGCGTACCGAGTCCGACACCGGCAACTGGGGCAGAATGTCCGCCAGTGGCCGCTCCAGCAACACATCCAGCAGAGAAAACAGGCCGCACATAAAGGCGTCGTCGGCCATGTCCTGGTTGATGTGCCCAGCCAGCAGTTCGCACCAGCGGGCGCGCACAATGGACAGCCGGTACAGCTCGCGATTTTTCTTTTTGCCGATATAGGCGGTCATCACCATGGCGGTAAACCGTTTGAGCTGCTCCTGACCCAGGTACACGATGGCATTACGCAGGTTTTCGATGCTGCGGCGTTTGTAACCCAGGTGCAGGCTGTTGACGTAACGCAACAGATTATAGGTCAGCGGCAGATCCCGGCTGAACAGCCCGGTCAGGCGGTCGTAGTTGATATTCTGCTCGCTGACCGCGGCCAGCAGTTCAAAGGCGGTGGTTTCATCGGTGGTCAGCAGCCGGCGTCTGATGACCTGGGGCTGCTGAAAGTAATAACCCTGAAAATAATGAAATCCGGCCCGGCGCGCCGCTTCAAATTCTTCCCGGGTTTCCACCTTTTCCGCGATAAAACGCAGCGCCTCAAAGCGGGAATACTGTTCAATGAGCTGGCGGCATTGCGCCAGGGGCAACTGACGTAAATCCAGTTTGATAAAGTGGAGATACGGCAGAAATTCGTACCAGTCGTCTCCCGGAATATGATCGTCCAGCGCCACCTTGATGCCCATGGCATGGAGCTGTTTTACCCGGTTCAGCAACCGCAGGGTGGGTTTGGCGTCTTCAAGGATTTCAATCACCAGGTTGTGCTGCCTTAGCCCTTCGGCCAGCCCTTCTTCCAGCAAGGTTTCGGGAAAATTGACAAAACACATGGCAGCGCCGACCAGATCGTCGATTTTCTCACTGAGAAATTGCTCGGCAATCAGTCTGCGGGTGGCCTGTTCGGCACAGATATCAGGAAAACGATTTTCAAGGCCAAGCCGAAACAGCAGTTCATAGCCCAGCGGGTTACCATTTTCATCAAGAATGGCCTGGCGCGCGACAAAACTGTAATTGTCCATGAAAACACCACAATAAAACCGAACGCCGTAATATACAGGAAGCAACTGGGCTAGACCAAGTTTCATACAGCCACATTAAAAAATAAAAACGCCGGTTGGCGTTTTTATCGACAAAAAGGGAGTGTTGACGGCATTCAGAATTGATAGTTCATCTGCAGGCCCAGCAGCCAGGCGTCGCCGCCGGAAGTAAATTGATAGGGGGTTTCGTTCACCTCCACCTGGCCACCATGCAGAAACGCCAGGGCGGCATCCAGGCTCAGCGCTTGGTTCACCGCAAAGGTGGCGCCCAGGGTGTACCAGGTGCGATCCACGTCCGGAATGGAAATGCTGCGGGTTGCCGCCGGCACCGGTGACTGGTCGTAGGCCAGGCCACCGCGTAGGATCCATTGATCGTTCATCAAATGCGTAACCCCGGCGCTGACCCGCCAGCTGTTTTTGAACTTTTCATCTTTCTGAAAGCAGTCAGGGGTACAACGGGGGTCATTACTGATCGCTTTCAGCTCTTCAAAGCTGCTCCATTCGGTCCACATCAGACCATAGTGCAAAGCCCATTCGGGATTAACCTGATGGAAGCCTGACAGTTCCGCAATGGCGGGCAGTGTCAGGTCAAGAGTAGCCGGTGTTGGTTGACCGCCTGTATTAATACCTGAATAGTCTCCCGCCATTGTGAGGTCGATTTCAGAACGGTAAGTCAGGGCCCAGCGATTATGTTCGTCCGCCTCCAGCAGCAGGCCGATATTCCAGCCATAACCCCAGTCATCGCCTACCAAGCGGGCTACTTCGTCGGTGGCATTACCGCCAAATCCTTGGGGTGGCGGTTGAAGGCTGGCAATCCCTTTATGCCTTATCAACTCCGCATCCGCATACACCGCATTAAACCCCGCCCCCAGCGACAGATGCCGATTCATTCGATAGGCAATATTGGGGTTGAGGTTAAGGGTGGTCAGGGCGGTTTTACCCGCCACCGGCCCGGCGTAGTGATTATCCTGATAGCTGGTAGACAGACCGTAATTGGTAAAGGCGCCAATGCCGGCGGCCCATTGTGCATTAATGGGCTGCACATAGTAGAAAAAGGGCACGACCGCATCGTCGGCAATATCATTAGACTGGGTGGGCAAGCCTGCCTGACTGGCACCCGCAGCCTGTTGCTGCGTGGGCTTGCCTTCCACATCAATTTCCGGGTTCACATACACCGCCCCCGCCGCCAGCGCCGGACGGTGAAATAACGTCATGGCGGCCGGGTTGCGGCCCAGCACCGCGGCATTGTCGGCGG
>AZIJ01018821.1_pt1 | contig 10454 bp, 14 predicted proteins | sample 359151 | NCBI WGS metagenome assembly AZIJ01 (sample SAMN02429718, study PRJNA222666) | marine sediment metagenome | biome: Sediment sample; isolation source: enrichment culture of sample MGS-ElMAX(UA) from oil contaminated site at the... | place: Egypt: El Max | collected 2013-01-23 | depth 9.22 m m | reverse complement strand
ATATAAAAACCTACCGACAGCACCCACTAGATTTTATTTTTTATCGCGACCTTTCGCTGCTACAAACGTCAGCGATCGACACAAACAAGGTGTCTGATCACAACCCGCTATATGCGCGCTTTAAGTTATAGCGATAATAGATTAGCCGGTAGCGCTTCAATATTCTCAATCTGCGTCGACAGTGCTTTTTCAATATCTGCCATAGCTTTTTCTGCTAAATTCGCTTTTTGCCGGCTAGCTGCCGCATAAATGCCGTAGTCGTTTCTGTTAATTGTGGTAGTTTTGTAGCTATTGGTTAGGCACTACAAGGAGTGGCTACAGCATGAATATTAATAGCGACAAAGTAAAACAATTGCGTGAAAACAAAGGTTGGTCACAAGAGCAGTTAAGTGAACTGTGCGCTGTAAACTTAAGAACAATTCAGCGCTTAGAAAAAAGAGGTAGCGCATCACCAGAAACACTAAAGGCGTTAGCTTCGGTATTTGAAGTTAGCCCAGATTCACTATTGAGCCCTTCAGACAGGGTTCCCAAAAGCGCAGTAACTAGCGTACTTAATACGCTTAAGAACTTCGATAACTTTCACAGCTACTCGAACCGTTACGAATTTTGGTGGTTTTTCATATTCTTTGTCATGGTGCTGGCCCTAGCCGAAGCAATACACATGATGTTGGCTACTATTGTCGCTATTATATTGCTTATTCCCTTTTTGGCGGTTTCTACGCGTCGGTTACGAGACGCAGGCCAAAGCATCTGGTGGCAGTTGATGTATCTTGTGCCATTTGGTGTATTGTTGGTGCTTTATTTTTTGGCAATGCCGAGTTTGAAACGCTCGCCTTAACACGCCTCCCGTTATCACAACCATCCTTTTTGGTGCGCAATGCGTGCCGCTTCGACGCGATTACTAGCATGTAGCTTGCTAATGGCCTCGGAGAGATAATTACGCGCAGTACCTTCGGCGATAAACAATGCCTCGGCAATGGCTTGCGTGCTCATCCCCTGTCCTGCTAAGCGTAGCGCTTTGCGCTCTTTCTCGGTAAGCGGGTCGTGTTGGCCTAACGCTTGTAACAGAAGCTCGTTACTAATCACCCGCTCACCAGCGCATACCTTTTGTAATGAACCAATGAGTGTATCGATGGGCGCATCCTTCAACAAGAAGCCACTAACGCCGGCATCAACGGCACGCTTGATGTAACCTGCGCGATTGAACGTAGTAATAATCACGGTTTTAAGTTGTGGCTGATGCTTTTGAACCCATTGCACTAACTCAATGCCAGACAGGTGCGGCATTTCGATGTCGGTCAGCAGAATATCGTATTGCTCTTGCTGCAGCTGTTGCTGCGCTGCAGCGCCGTCAACTGCCTCATCGACTTGGTAGTCAGCCTCTAAGCGAAGCAAGCTGGCTAATGCGGTACGTACCATGGTTTGATCTTCGGCGAGCAAAATTTTCATGTCGCTGCTCCGTCGGTATTCGCTAATTCACGCTTCGGTAGCTGCAGCGCCACTACGCAGCCCCGTGCGGTAGAAACTTCGACGGAGCCGCCGAGCTCTTGCATGCGTTGTTTGACACCTAATAGTCCGTTACCACTTTGAACTTCAGCATGGCTACCATCATCGGTAATTTGCACCCGATAGACATCGGCGCTTTCATCAAAATGAATGGTGCAGATTTGGCCTGAACTATGCCGTATAACGTTCGTAACCAACTCGGTTATGGCAAGCACTAAGGCGGTTTCACGAGGTGCATCCAACAACGGTGGTTTACCTAAAATCTCGGTGCGAAAACCGGCGTCATGCAAGCGTTGTTCTAAGCGTTTTAATTCAAGCGCAAGCCCGCTATGTTTATAGCCCGACACACTCTGACGCAACTGCGATAAGCTGTGGCGCGCTATTTCGCTGAGTTCTTGTAACTGTTGCGCTGCGCCCTGGTACTGCTGCTTACCGAGTTGCGCTTTGGCCAAATCCGACTTCAATACAATACTTGAAAGTGTATGCCCCAAGATGTCGTGTAAGTCGCGCGCGATGCGCTCGCGCTCAACACTCGTTGCTAGGCGTTCAATTTCGTCCGCACTGCGACGTTCAGCGGCGGTGTGCCGCTGCCGTAAGCGCTCAATCCGACCAAAAATTGCAACGGTGATAACGATGACACCGCCATAATGAAAAAACAGGTCCCAATGGGTACCCACATGCCACTGAAACACTGCCAAGGTGCCGATAAGGCCCAACACCGCAGCTAAGGCATACGACCAACGGTAGGCAAAACCGACGAAAAAACCGACGTAGCTGAATAAGGCGACGGAACCAGGGTTCCACGGCGTGACCGCGCAGGAAATAACGTACATACCGATAATCGGCCAAAACATGCGTTGGTAAGGCAAATAGAAGCAATAAAAATACAGCCCGACAAATACCAACATAGCGAGCAACAGCAACACAATCTCGCTTATCGTATAGGGGAATAGCACCATCGGTAGGATGTAAAAACCTAAGTTAAATAGGTAAACCCAAGCATGTTTCGCTTCTTCGTTAGAGGCTTTTTGTTTGGTTTTTTCGCTGATCATCATCTGCTTCTTTGGCTCGAAGTTACCTCATTATGGCCATTACCAGCCCATTCGACCAGTGACATTTGTCACCTTCAATTGCTGACAAAAGCTACTGCCGCGTAAGCACTTGTCTCCCTAAACTTGGTGATAACACTATTCACTGGAGATCGCCCATGGCAATCGCACACTTATCTATACACGGCTTAAGTAAAAGCTATGGCCAGCATCGCGCGCTTCACGATGTGGATCTCACCGCTTACAGCGGCGAGGTTCTTGCAGTACTTGGTAAAAACGGCGCAGGCAAAACCTCACTGATTAACAGTGTGCTTGGCATGCATTCCTATCAAGCGGATCAGCTCGAGCTATTTGGTCAGCCTGTGTTGACGCAACAACGTTCTTTAGAGGTACGACAGCGCTTAGGCGTCATGATGCAACTCGGTGCGTTGGCAGCAAACCTAACTGTCTACGAGCAGCTGGACCTTTTCTGCAGCTATTACCAAAACGGTTTTCAGGTTGACGAGCTCATGGATAAATTCAACATCAATAGTATCGCCAAGCAACGCTTTGGCACACTTTCTGGCGGCCAACGCCAACAGGTGCTTTTCGCCCTCGCCGTAGCTGGCAAGCCCGACTTACTGTTCCTAGATGAACCGACAGTAGGCATGGACGTCGAGGCGCGTCATGCGCTTTGGCAGCATATTCAGGACTACCGCTCAGCGGGCACAGCCATTGTACTGACCACCCATTACATCGAAGAAGCTGAGCGCTTGGCTGACCGTGTCGCAATGTTGCGAGACGGCGAGGTGATCGCAGCAGGTACTTTGACCGAGGTCGTTTCCGATCACGGTTCACTTGAGCAAGCCTACTTAGCCAACATGCAGGAGCAACGTCATGTTTAATGCGAATTTATACGTTAAAGAAGCGGGCTATGATTTACTGAGTTTATGGCGCACACCCGCGTTCTTTTTACCGGCGATTTTATTTCCGGTCACTTTTTATATCTTTTTCGGTATCGTTTTTAACTTTAGCTCGGGCAGTAGTCAGTACATGCTCGTTTCTTATGCCTGTTTCGGTATGATGGGGCCGGCTATGTTCAACTATGCGACCGCCGTCGCCAGTGACCGCGCTCATGGCTGGCTTACCTTGAAACGCATTGCGCCTATGCCATTAAGCGCTTACGTGGCTGCGAAGTATTTCAGTAGCTTGGTATTCGCCTTGTGCATTGCCTTAATCCTCTTTGTCACTAGTGGCGTTTTTGCCGGCGTCGAACTCTATACGTGGCAATGGCTTGCCCTCTTGTTGGTATTGTTAATTGGTACCCTACCCTTCGCTCTCATCGGCTTATTGCTGGGTCTTTGTTTGTCCGACAAAGGTGCGCCTGCGGTCGTCAATTTGGTGTATTTACCGATGGCTTTCTTATCTGGCTTATGGGTACCCATTCAGTTTTTGCCGGAAACCGTGCAATACATCGCCTATGGCCTGCCGGCCTACCACTATGCACAACTGGCACATGCTGTGATTGGCACGAGTCAGGGCCATAATATTTGGCTGCACTTGGCTGCTCTTGTTGGCTTTACCTTATTACTCACCGTTATCGTGCGCTGGCGTTACCAGCGCCTTTCGCACTAATTTAAATGAGCCTACTACTATGAAAAAGATACTTTTATTACTGGCCGTTGTTAGCGCTGTAATGGCCATCGTATTCAGTCTACCGACTCCAAAGCCGGCTGATGCGGGGCGCGAGAACAGCTTCGTGGTCGGTCCGGTGAACATTTTTGACGGCGAAAAATGGCGCGATGAGAAATTCGTGGTTGTACATAAAGGCTGGATTACTGAGCTCTCGATGCAACGACCTGACCTTGACTTACCTTACCGTGAAACCCAAGACCAAGTGCTGATGCCCGGCTTAATTGATTCCCATGTGCACGTCTGGGGCGATGCGCTCGAACAAAGTCTGGACTTCGGTGTAACAACCGTGATTGATATGTTCGGTGACCCAGGCTTTTTGCAGCAGCATAAAGCTGCCCGCGCGGAAGCCCAACAAGCTAAACACGCTGACATCTTTGGCGCTGGCTATTTAGTCACTGCACCTAACGGCCATGGCACGCAATACGGTATTTCGGTACCGACGTTAAATGCTCCTAGCGCAGCCCCCGAAGCTGTTGCTGAGCGTCTCGACAGTGGCTCTGATTTTATCAAAATCGTTTACACCCATGCTGACGCGGTTTATCAACATGCGCCGTCAATTTCCTATGCGGAACTGGAAGCCACCATTAAGGCTGCCCATGAAGCGCAGCACCTCGCAGTGGTCCATGTTGCCGACCACGCTTCAGCAATGGACGCAGTCAAAGCCGGAGCCGACGGCCTGGTGCACAGTTTCTTTGACCACCCAGCGAGCGATGAGCTAGTGCAACTGATGCGCAGCAACGGGACGTTTATGATTCCCACGATGGCGCTTCATGAAGGTATGCTGCGAGGTGAATTGAACGAAACGCTGTTAACCGCAGAAAACATAAAGCTCCCAGCGAGCGCACAGGCTAGCCTCAATCAGTCGTTTGGCAACACTCACTTCCCGGCGCACTTTTATGACAACCTGCTGCTCACCACAGAGCGTCTTTATGAAGCAGGAGTTCCCATCTTAGCTGGCAGCGATGCACCCAATCCAAGCACCGCTCACGGCTGGTCATTGCTGGTTGAGCTAGAAATGTTGCAGCGCGCTGGCTTACCACTCGAAGCAGTGTTGCAGGCAGCAACCGCGGCGCCAGCCAAAGCCTTTAAGCTGCCGCATCAAGGACGCATTGCCGAAGGAATGAAAGCTGATCTGCTGTTACTTGATGCGGATACCACAACGAACTTGCGGGCTCTTTTTCACCCACAAGCCGTTTGGAGGAATGGTTTTGAACTCTTCTCCCAAACACCATTTTAGGTGGTAGTATTGGTCGGGTCTGAGATTTCCCGACACCTTTTAAGGTATTAAAATGAATAAAGTCATTAAGAATAGATTACGGGTGATTGCCGTTATTGTCACAGTTGCAAGTGTTTATCTCTTTGCGCCTTGGGAGTATGGCTTATACTATTTAAAGCCACTATCGGATACTGTGCAGCAGGAATTAGATCTCGTTACAAAAGACCATGTAGTTGGGGTCATTGTGTATGTTGATAAAAGAGGAGAGACACCGGTCCACTACACGAGTGGTGTAGATAATCGAGCAACGAAGACCATTGTTCGACCGGATGCTTTGTTTAAAATTGGCAGTATTGCAAAGCTATATAATGCTGCTGCCATCACCAAGCTAGTTGGTGAGGGTAAACTATCGTTAGACAAGCATTTGTCAGACTACTTACCTTTCACCGAGAACCGGATTGAAAATGCAGACTCCATTACTTTAAGAATGCTTGTACAGCACCGAAGCGGTATCCCTAATTATACCGAGCATCCTTTATTTCACTGGGGTAAATTGGACTTAGACGTTATGGATCTGGTGCTGGACCAACCCGCCGATTTTGCCCCCGGTGCTGACCATGCTTACTCGAACAGTAATTACTTGTTGCTCACTAAAATTATCACTGCTGTCACAGGAGCTCCTCACGGTGAATACATCAAACAAACCTTGCTTGAACCTCTTGGTTTAGAACGAACCTTTTTTTCAGTCGACAGCGTAGATAAAAACGACCTGATGAATGGTTATCATCTGGGATATGAAGATGATTTACGTCATTTAGAGCACGGTTATGTCTCGTCAGCGAGAGATGTTGCCACTTTCTTACGAGCATTGAATGAGGGAACGTTTTTTACCGAAGAGGAACAACAAATATACGCTTCACTATACCAGTACAATCATACCGGTTGGGTATTAGGCTACCAGAGTATTGCCAGATATCACGCGCAGGAGGATATGGTAGTGATACAGTTTGTCAATACCACCGGTAACGACCTCGTAATGTTTACGAAGATTCTTTATAACCGCGTGGTTGAAATACTCCGTTCTACTTAGATGATGTTCGGATTTAGTCTGCCACTACAAATGGTTCATAGTAAGCATTTTCTCTCTTGGGAAGGTATGAAAAGTGACCGCTTGCTGCTTGAGTATAATCCTAAGTTACAAGTTCCCACGCTCATCACTGACGACGAAGTCCTTAGCGACTCGCTGCTGATCCCTATTATCAGGAGCTCGCGCAAAATTACACTGGTCACCAGGATCAGCAATGGCCATTTTTTCTCGTCTCCTAACGCAAAGCATTAACCGACGCAGAAATTGTTGGCTTTAATCTCGGAATTGCGATGTGTCGCTCTCTACGATATTAAGTCCACTGTAGATTGCTTATGGACTTCATCTAAACACTCAGATTGTCGACAAATCAACCTGATTGAGCCCTGATGCTTTTTAACTTCTGTGGAACTTTGAATTCGATTTTAATTGTAGTGAGCCTGATTGGTGTCTTCTCGCAAGTCAGGACAGTTTGACTGCGTAAGAGAGAAAAACGGCACGGAGCGACTGAAATTCTTTCTCTAAATAAATTCTTTGTTAGCTTTTTGGCTTATTACTCATTTTTTGTGTACGGCATGTCGATAGAGCCTTTCAACCATTTTATTGTTTGGCCGAGGTTAATAGCCGCTCTTTTAGTAGCCGTAGTTTTATATGAAATATGGATTGATCGAAAAGGAATTGCTTCCTTCAGCCTTTTCGCTTTATCCATGCTGTTACTCGTGTCAGGAATCATCTTTGGTCTAATCACAGATACCTACACCGACGATGGGCGCAAGCTAATGGCAGCAATGATAGTTATCATTACTATTTTTCTTGCGCAAGGTTATATTCATCAAATCATGCTGATTCATAAGCTAGGCAGTACTAGCGCACTCGATATAAAAATGAGTCAACTCATTCTACTGATGGATTTTTCGACAATCGCATTTGCACTTGTTATGGGACTTGAGGATGGTTGGCCCTTGCTGCTGCTCGCCGTAGTGAGTGCATCTACTAAGATTATTATCCTTTATTTGTTTCGCTGGGTCAGGATAAGTAAATCTGCACAGCGCAGGCGTTTAGCTCTAGGCTCTACTTAAATATCAGTAGCAATGGTTTGATCGTAACTTAACGGAGAAATCCTTTGGAATATGTACGCTATATTATACTTTTACTTGCCAGTTTGATTTTGACTGGGTGTGCGTCAATCGTTTCGACTTATCTGCAATCAGCGGATAGTTTCAGCTATGACAGTATCGGTTCTTACGAACAAATTGCCGAACTCGGGTTTACTAAACGTGAATATTGCTCCCCTAACGAAGACCGTTGCACCCATTACTTTATCGGTGAGCCGCTTACAAGTCGGCGTTTGCAATACCAAACTGAAATTTCATCAACGCGCTCCACAACCGCTGTCGAGCTATCTATCACACGAGATAGTCTGCCAATTCACGCACCAAGCACAATTGTATTGATGCATGGCTTTCGCGCCTCAAAAGAGTTCATGGTAAATACAGCACTCTACTTTCGCTTCCTAGGTTTCAACGTAATCGTTCCTGATTTACTAGGGCATGGTGACTCTGCTGGGACGAAGACTTTTGGTGTTATCGATAGCTATGTGATTAATGAAATCATCAACAAAGAGCATGTTCGTCAACGCAACCTCTATTTGCTGGGCAACTCAATGGGCGCGGTGGCCGCTACTCGAATCGCAAGCATGCGGGATGATGTTCATGGCCTTATCTTACAAGCCCCCATGCTCAATTTCAGCGAGGCGGTATACCGTTACTCAAACTCAAATTATCCATTTCTCGCAGGACTTATTGGCGACGAGGCTATTCTCGAAGGCGCCTCCTCAGCGTTGTCCGAGGCCAATCTGACTGCCTCTGATACCGATATTATGCCGATACTTTCATCGTTATCGATGCCCATATTGATTTTGACCTCAGCGGCTGACGAAGTGTCGCCTTACGCTTCGTTTGCCGAACTGCGGGGCGAGCAATTCACTGTCAAAAATCTACCCAATAGGAATCATCCAAGCATGGCGGTTGTTGGCAATGATAGTAGCGCGATTATTTTGGACTGGCTTGAACAATAATCCATGTTAAAAATATTTGACACAAAGAGAGGCTGTACATAGAATCGCCATGTTAACTATTTTTAACTTGAGGAAGTACACATGGCGTTCAAAGAAAAATCAGCCTGGCTAATGTTGATTGCTACCTTGGTGGTTGGGCTTTATATGACGTATGCCGTCGTGGAAACGTATATGGAACTTCAGCAGGTTCCTGCGGTATTTCCAGTATTTATTGAACTTACGGTCACTTTAATTATGCTGAGCGTGATTGGCCAAGTCGTACTAGCCATCGCTAACCGGAAGCAGGCTGAGCAAAAAGCCGATGAGAGAGAAAAAGTGTTCATTCGTAGGGGACAAGCTGTGGCGGGCGGTGTATTAGCAGTTGGCGTTGTCACGTCGCTACTACACTTCCTCTTCCTGAACGACGGCAATCTTCTCTTTTATAGCTGTTTACTGAGTTTAGTGGTGGCACAAATCACCGAATATGCTGTGCAAATTGTAAGTTTCCGAAGAGGTTATTAATCATGCTGCCTATCGGTAACTGCGTACGTGAATTACGCGCAGAAAACGGTGATATGACCCAGGGCGAGTTAGGTGAACGGGTAGGCGTAACACGCCAAACGATAGCGGCGATTGAACAACGTCGCTATTCGCCGTCTTTGGAAACTGCTTTTCGTATTGCCAAAGTTTTTAACAAAAGCCTTATTGATGTATTTTGGTTTGATGAAACCTAATTTGACATAAACAATGGCCATGATTCGATGTGGATTGGCGTTATTGGTTAGTGGGTCGCATTGTGACTGGAGGAGACGGCAACCTCGGTCTATTTGGCAAAGGATTTGGTATAGACGCAGCCCAGTCCGCAGCTTCCGGATACAATGCGTACCAATTGAGTAGCGGGCTTCGCTCAATTGGGATTAATTACAATTATCGCCATTATATTAACGACAACTGGCAGATTTATGGCGAGGCTCTTTATGAACACTATAGTAGCGAAGTTCGCGACAGTCCCATCGCGCGTAGCGATTATGAAGCGGAAGTAGGTATCGGCTTTATTTACGTGTTCTAGGCAAGCTACGGCGTTCGAAAGCTTGAAATGTGACGACTCGACGTGTTGTCTCAATCGTACTAATTGTTTTACGAGCATCAGCAAGCTCTTGTTGCGACAAGCCTTGCTGAGCTCGAAAGACAGGTAAATTATTGAATACCTGATCATCCATGATCATCTTCTCCTTGGTCACGCAGTAAAATTGCTTTCATTTTGATTTCCTTATGCAAATTGACGTTCAGGGTCAGCTTAAGCGCGGCACTCATCACAGATTTCAGCGGTAGGCATGTGGGCAAAGCTTTTCTCAAGTAAATGCCTTAACGGTTCATCACAGTAATGCTTCCGCGTTACGTGGGGATGCGAGCGTAAGCGCCCTTTCAGCACGTTATTGCCAACATCAGTCAGTAATGGGTTACTCGGATCAACTGATGGACCTAATGCACGCGACTTCAGTTCTGGCGGCAATGAAAGTACCGGAACTGTCGCGGATAATTGGGCAGCCATAAAGAAAGCTATGGAGTAACGCTCATCACCTTGAATTGGGCTTTCAACTTTATGATTCGTTGCCTTTAAATAGCCGTTTGAAGCAAGTTCCAATAACTCACCAATATTCACGACTAAAGCCCCCGGAATTGGTGCGACATCAACCCACTCATTGCCACGTTCAACCTTCAGTCCGCTCTGTGAATCTTGCATGACCAATGTCAGATATCCCGGATCTTTATGCGCACCAACTCCTTGTTGTGGCGACTTCTGCGCGGGATAACGAATTAATTTTGCATGCGTATATGGCTGGGCACCAATGGTATGGTCAAGTGCGT
>AZIJ01011868.1_pt1 | contig 10484 bp, 13 predicted proteins | sample 359151 | NCBI WGS metagenome assembly AZIJ01 (sample SAMN02429718, study PRJNA222666) | marine sediment metagenome | biome: Sediment sample; isolation source: enrichment culture of sample MGS-ElMAX(UA) from oil contaminated site at the... | place: Egypt: El Max | collected 2013-01-23 | depth 9.22 m m | reverse complement strand
TCGCCATAGTGCGGTTACATCCTATCTAGCGCTTGCTTAGTAAAAGCCATAACGAACGCGGAAAGCGTCATAGCATCGGTGATCTCGTTGTTACGGATCATCTCAGCCATTTGCCTGCGAGAGACGTAGATCACTTCATCAACCTCATGATCCCGCTCAAACTCAGGAACGTCTTTCAGCTTCGCGTAATAAACGGCTACACCTGTACGAAGAATAGCAGAGTTTGGGTGAATGAGGCCAAGAAATTCAAGGCTTTCAACCCCATATCCTGTCTCCTCTCTTAGCTCTCTCATGGCCGCTTGATCAAGGGTTTCATCGGGGCCGGAACGTCCCCCGCGCGGGTATTCGTAGGTAGTCTGGTCAATCGGGACTCGAAATTGCTTAACCAGGACGAAACGCCCATCTTTTGTTTCTGCAATGACCAGTGCACCTGCAACATCATTACCTTCATCAATAATGAAGTAACCGTTTCTAGTGACTACCTTATAGTAAGGATTTTCATATTGAATGATGTCTTCAGTTGTTTTTGTGCTTGACATATATTAAATCCTCGTTATTATTGTTATTCTCAATAAATTGTCTCACAAGCAGGCGCATCTTTTACAGTCAGGAGTCGTGTATGAGCAATAACGACACACTTAGCGTTACAGATGTTGCGTTTATGCTGGACGGTTTTGGCGTTGTTTCTCGATTGGACGAAACAGCCCACAATCTCGTTTCTAGAGGCCTAATCAGACTGAAAAATCATGACGAATGTGGCCTTCTCTTCGAGTGGACGCTGACAGAGCGCGGGGAATCCGCACTCTCAGCCCAAAAGAGCGGAACTTAGTTCGGCGGGAAGCCGTATTTATTCCGCTCTTCATCTCCCTTCTTCATACTGACATAAAGAAAGTAAATCCACCCTAAGATTGGGATCAAAAAGAACAGTCCGAAATACCCTGGCTGACCAATATCATGCAGGCGCTTTACTGCCATGGAGATATTCGGCATAAGTGAGCAGATCCCGTATATCAGAGACAATACAGCAGCAGCTTCCGGAATCCCTATCTTAACCAGAAGCATGTCTACCCCGGCTGCTGTGACCAAGACCAGCACGTTAACAATAGAGAACTCCGTATAGGTTTTAACGCCTACCCTTCCGGACATATTTCCGAAGTCTACCCAAGCGTCAATATAGCTATTAATCACTCATAAACTCCTTGTTTTGAATTTTTATGACACAAGTCAATGAAATTGTATTGACCATCTCATAAGCAGAACGCAGAATATAGCATTATGCGATAAATTGACACGATAATAATAACAAATTGAGGTCAGTCAAGTCAGCATGGACATGTCCAGTTTTTCTGCCGCATTTTTTGATGAGGCCTCCGAGCATCTTGATAATATGGAGTCTCTGCTCCTTGATCTGGATGTAGATGATCCAAATCCCGAAGACCTAAATGCGATCTTTCGGGCAGCACACTCAGTTAAAGGCGGTGCTGCTACCTTTGGCTTCGAGTATCTGCAAAAAACCACCCATATCTTTGAGAACATTCTCGACTCTCTGCGCAATAATGAGTTTTCTCTGCGCGCCGAGACGGTAGACCTCTTCCTTCGCACCAAAGACATCCTTAAATCACAGTTGTCTTTGTACAAAGAAGATGCCCAGCAAGATGAAGCTGAGTTCGATGAGATTTGTGCTGAACTCAATGCCTTCAAGGCTGGCGAAGCTTCTGGCAAGCCTGCTGTGCAGCAACATGATGAAAGCGACTCAGAGACTCACTACGAATATCGTGTGACCCTCATGAACCTCGACGAGGCGTCACTGAAAGCCTTGGCCGAAGAGCTTGGAACCTTTGGTGCCGTTACGCCTCATGAAGCAGCGGCTGGAAAGCACCCCTTTGACCTCGTCACCACCTGTGACGCTGGAGATATCGCCGCTGTTCTCTGTTTTATTGCCAACGAAGATCAGTTTGATATCTCGCTGACCAAAACCATTGAGCCGGAAAAGAAAGAAGCGAAGCGTCCGGCGAAACGCGCTACTGCTGGCACTAAAGCTTCGTCAGCCGGTGAATCAAGCACTCTGCGCGTACCGGTTGACAAAGTAGACCAAATCATCAACCTGGTAGGTGAGCTGGTCATTACCCAGTCGATGCTTGAGCAAACAATCAGCAAGATTGATGCATCCTTGCAGGGTGACCTCAGCAACAACATGGCCCTGCTCAAGCGCAACGCACGAGATCTCCAAGAGTCAATCATGTCCATTCGCATGGTACCGATGGACTCGGTGTTTAGTCGATTCCCTCGCCAGGTAAGAGACCTTGCTGGTCAGCTGGGCAAAGATGTAGAACTGGTAACCGAAGGCAAATCCACCGAGCTTGATAAGAGTCTGGTAGAAAAGATTGTTGACCCCCTGAGCCACCTGGTACGCAATAGCCTGGATCATGGCCTGGAGACGCCGGAGAAGCGCATAGCCGCAGGAAAACCGGCCACAGGTGTTCTGACCCTTTCCGCTAAACATGAAGGCGGAAATATCGTCATTGAGGTCAGCGATGACGGCGCAGGGCTCAACAGAGAGCGAATTCTCAACAAAGCGCTCTCCAACGGCCTTACCGTTCCAGACAACATCACTGATGACGAAGTGTGGCAGCTGATCTTTGCGCCTGGCTTCTCGACAGCTGAAGTGGTTACCGACGTATCCGGACGTGGCGTAGGGATGGACGTGGTCAAACGTAATATCCAGTCGCTTGGCGGGTCTGTCCAGATCCTTTCTCGTGAAGGCGCTGGCACCACAACCCGGATCGCCCTCCCCTTAACCATGGCGATTCTGGATGGCATGACCATCCGCGTTGGCGATGAGATGTACATCCTCCCCATCGGCGCCGTAATCGAGTCCCTTCAGCCGAAAGAAGATGAAATCTTCTCAATGGCTAAAAATGACAAGGTCTTAAAGGTACGGGAAAGCTATCTGCCGCTTGTCTTGCTCGACAAGATCCTGGATATCCCCGGCGAACACAAAGCAGTCGAAGAGCGTATTGCAGTGATCGTCCAGTTTGAGGGCACTCAATACGCATTAATTGTTGACGAGCTGGTAGGTCAGCAACAGGTCGTGGTTAAAAACCTCGAAACGAACTACAAGCGGATTCCCTGTTTCTCTGCCGCGACCATCCTCGGTGATGGCAGCGTGTCTCTGATTCTGGATGTAGCTGAAATATTCAAAACCAAAAAAGAAAAACAATAAAGGCTCGAAATGACAAATAGCACAGACATGATTTTGAAAGGCGCTACCAGCGGCCAGTACCTGGTGTTCTCTCTTGGTGGAGAGGAATATGCACTGGATATCCTGAAGGTGCAGGAGATCAAGCGTTACGAGAAAACGACCAGGATCGCCAACACCCCTGCTTTTGTTAAAGGGGTGACCAACCTTCGTGGGGTGATCGTTCCCATCATCGACCTTCGCGTCAAATTTCTCCTGGATAACGCCGAATACAGCGAAGACACCGTCTTCATTGTGGTGAACATTCACGAAAAAGTGGTTGGCTTCGTTGTAGACAAAGTCTCCGACGTAATGACCCTGGACGCGGATCTGATGCAGCCCACTCCGGATTTCACAGTATCTGTTTCATCCGACTATATTCGTGGGCTAGTAAGCATTGATGACCGGATGCTCATCGTAATCGACATTGAAAAGCTTCTTTCAAGCGATGACATGAAGCTTATCGAAAAAGAATCTGAGTAAAGGAGCCTACCTATGAGCAGTATCCGTGCAAACGAATCACAAGAAATTGTTATCGGTGAAAAAGATGTACTGATCTCAAGAACTGATCGCAGTGGTAGGATCATTTTTGCTAACAAAGAGTTCATTCGAACTTCGGAATACACTGAAGATGAGCTGCTGGGGCAACCTCATAATATTATTCGCCACCCCAATATGCCCCCAGAGGCATTCAAAAACTTATGGGAAACACTGAAGAGCGGGAAAGTATGGAACGGGATCGTTCAGAATAGAACAAAAAATGGAAACTTTTACTGGGTTAAAGCTAATGTCACCCCGTCCCTACAGAATGGACAGATTGTTGGCTACACCTCCGTTCGCATCAAGCCAACACCCTTCGAGGTTAAACAGGCTGAAGAGTACTACGGCTTGCTTAGAACCAACTCTGACACGAGTCAATATGAGTTAATTCGAGGCAAGATCAAGCGTAAAGACGGTGCTGAGAGAACGCCTAAGGATGCGTTTATCTCAACGAAAATCTCTAAGCTGGTTCGCGCCGCGCCTTACCAGGGTGTTGTTGCTACCGGTCTTGCTGTTGCAATGGTAGACACCATCTTCAATCCTTTTTTCAACTTGAATCTTTTATTCTTCCCTGTCCAGGTTGGCTTGATCTACTGGATTGCGAAAAATCAGCGAAAGGGGTCAGAACGTATCCTTGACGGCTTTGAGGATTCGGTAAATCAGCTGGCAAACTACGCAGCCCAGGTGGCCGCTGGCGATCTTAATGCCCAGGCGCCAGGAGAAGTCATTCCTGAACTGAGAACGCTAAGAGAAATGATGGCGTTGAACCAACGCAGCCTCAACGCTATTGCACAAGACATTCACGGCGCACTGAGCAACTTTGCTGAAAGTGTTACGCGCTTGTCATTAGGGAACGTCGACCTCTCTGCCCGGACTGAGCAGCAAGCAGCGTCTCTTCAGGAGACAGCCGCAAGCATGGAAGAGATTACATCGACCGTTCAACAGAACAGTGGCAACGCCAAGCACGCAAGCAAGCTTGCGGAAGATGCAAATGATGTAGTGCGTAAAAGTAGCGCATTGATGGGAGATCTTGTCGAGATGATGGGTAAAATCATCGCAACCTCGAAAACGATCTCCGAGAACATCGCTATCATCGATACTATTGCCTTCCAGACCAATATCCTGGCTCTGAACGCATCTGTTGAAGCTGCACGTGCGGGTGAGCAAGGCCGTGGCTTTGCGGTTGTTGCCAGCGAAGTCCGAGAGCTGGCCACCCGCTCTGGCCGCTCCGCCGACGAGATCAAAAAGCTAATCACCACCTCATCAAAACAAGTTGCTGACGGTGAAACCCTGGTTCGTCAGGCTTCCGAAAGCATGGATCACGTTATCCAGGCGGTTATCAAGGTCAACGACATCATGGCCGAGATCTCTGCGGCCTCTGATGAGCAGTCGATTGGTATTGGCCAGGTTAACCAGGCTGTTGCGCAGATGGATCAGGTCACCCACCAAAATGCGTCCCTGGTGCAGTCGGTATCTCAAGTCTCCGATCAGATCGAACATCGGGTTGCCGAGGTAAGCAAATCGATTTCGGTACTGGTGACCGACAGCAACAATTCATTGGCCACTATCAAGAAGACTGAGAAGAAAAAGACAACGGAGAAACCCCAGGAGTCCTTTGCCAAGGAGCCTTCCGGCTTTACCTCGAAGCGTAAAACAGCGGCAGCTGCCGATGATGACTGGGAAACCCTGTGACCTCGTCATCAGGGCTGGTACTACCCAGCATTTCAATCCAAAAAGACCTCGTGATGACCGCCGAAGATTTTCGGCGGATCACCGCGATGATTTACGCACGTGCAGGGATTGTGCTTGATCACAGCAAGCAAGAGATGGCCTATAGCCGGTTATCCAAGCGACTCCGGCTACATGGCATAACCAACTTCAGTGACTACCTGAACAAACTCGACTCTCAGCCCAAAGCCAGGGAGTGGGAGTCGTTTGTAAACGCGTTGACAACGAACCTCACTGAGTTTTTCCGCGAGTCCCATCACTTCGATATCCTCGCTGACTTTGCCAAACAGCTGAAAAGGCCGCTCAAGATTTGGTGCTGTGCAGCCTCATATGGCGAGGAGCCCTACTCTATCGGCATTACTCTGATTGAGGCCCTTGGGCAAACACTGGCAAATCAGTGCACTGTTCTAGCTACAGACATCGATACCGAAGCACTGAGTAAAGCGGATGCGGGCATTTATCAGATGACCCAGGTTAATCGCCTGCCGACAGAGATTGGGAAAAAATACTTCCTGAAAGGCAGCGGCGAACGCTCAGGCTTAGCCCGGATAAAGTATGAAATGTTTCCGATGATTCATTTCAAACAGCTTAATCTGCACGACGCCGATTGGCGGTTAACTGATAAGTTCGATGTGATTTTTTGTAGAAACATCATGATCTACTTTGATACTAACGGACAAAGAGAGATCTTGAAAAAGTTTGTAAACGTTCTCGACAAAGACGGGCTGTTGATCACCGGCCACTCTGAGAACTTCACATACATATTCGACGGCTTCAAGCTTATGGGCAAAACCGTCTACAAACATGCAAAGGCTTAAAATGATCAGAGTGATGTGTGTCGACGATTCGGCACTGATTCGTCAACTGCTGACCGGAATTATTAACGAACAACCAGACATGGAAGTCGTGGCGGTTGCTCCTGACCCCTACGTGGCTCGTGACCTCATTAAACAACATGAACCCGATGTTCTGACGCTGGATGTGGAAATGCCAAGAATGGATGGCCTGGATTTCCTGGAGCGCTTAATGCGCCTTCGCCCAATGCCTGTGGTCATGATTTCTTCGCTGACACAAAAAGGATCGGACGCGACCCTGCGAGCACTTGAGCTTGGGGCGGTTGATTTTGTATCCAAACCTCAGTTCTCTATTCGGGAAAACATGACCGAATACAGCAGACTCATCGCAGACAAGATCCGTGCTGCTGCGATGTCGAAGCCGGTACAGCGCCATGTCCAGGCAGAGGCCAAGCCTACCTTGCTGACCTCCCCCATGTTAACGAGCGAAAAGCTCCTTATCATCGGCTCATCGACTGGCGGTACCGAAGCGCTTAGGGTCATTTTGGAGCGTATGCCGGTTACCTGCCCCGGTATCATGATTGCCCAGCACATGCCTGAAGGGTTCACTAAATCTTTCGCCGAGCGAATGAATCGCATCTGTGCAATCACCGTAAAAGAAGCCGAAGATGGTGAACGGGTATTGCCAGGTCACGCTTATATCGCACCTGGAAGCGCCCATCTTAAGCTGGCCAAAAGTGGCGCGAACTACATGGTTGAGCTAGACCATGGCGAGCCGGTCAATCGACACCGTCCGTCTGTTGACGTGCTATTCAATTCTGCGGCTAAAAATGCAGGACGAAATGCGATTGGTGCAATCCTCACCGGCATGGGGAAAGATGGTGCAGCCGGTCTGTTGAAGATGCGTGAAGCCGGTGCTTATACCTATGCGCAGAACGAAGAAAGTTGCGTCGTTTTTGGCATGCCAAAAGAAGCAATTGCAATCAATGGCGCCTGCGAAGTTGTAGATTTATCTGATATTGCAGGTAAGGCTCTTGCGAAATTCCTTGAGACTGGAAGAGCCCATCGAATATAGCAAATATTGACATTGAAAATTGCATACCATCAGGTATAGTGAGCAAAAGTCATAATAATAAAAATAGAGGCTTAAATGGCAGACCGTAATTTGAAGTTCCTTGTTGTTGACGACATGTCAACAATGCGCCGTATTGTCAAAACCATCCTGAACGATCTCGGTTATGAGAGCGTAATGGAAGCAGAAGATGGGCAAGATGCCCTCAATAAGATCCGCACCGGTCAATTTGACTTCGTTATTTCTGACTGGAACATGCCCAACATGGATGGCCTGGAGATGTTGAAGTGTATTCGGGCAGGCGAAGCCACCGCCAAACTCCCGGTACTGCTCATCACCGCAGAAGCCAAGAAGGAAAACATTATCCAGGCTGCACAGGCGGGCGCTAATGGGTACATCGTCAAACCGTTCACCCCTGCCGTACTCAGTGAGAAACTGGACACTATTTTCAAAAAGCTGGGAATGTAAGGGATCAATATGCCTAAAGTGAACAGAAGTTCCGACCTCAAGCCCTTCGCTCCCGCTGTGTGCAGTGAAGGACTGGACACCCCTTTCAAAAAACCTGGCCTGTAAGAGATCAATATGTCTGAAATGAAAAACGGTTCCGACGATTTTGTACAGCGGATTGCTTACATGACTCGAATGCTCCGGGTAAGCATGGAGACGCTAGGGCTCAACAAAGAAGTCGAGAAAGCCGCCCAGGCTATGCCTGATACCCGCGACAGACTCGACTATGTGGCCAAGATGAACGTGCAAGCAGCTAACCGGGTGCTTCACGCCATCGATGTCACCACGCCCCTGCTCAAAGAAGTAAGCGATGATGCCAAGCAGCTTGAAGCGGCCCTCGACGAGCGGATGGAAAAAGGCGACATCAAGGACGAAAGCATCGTTTCGATGACCAAGCAATACCTAACCCTGGTTGAGAAGAATAATCGCGAAATTCAAGGGCAGATGCTTGAAATCACGATGGCACAGGACTTTCAGGATCTCACCTGCCAGGTCATCAATAAAATGACCGATGTGGTGAAGGAGATCGAGCACCAGCTGCTGGTACTGCTCTCCGAATGCAGCGACGGCAGTGATCCTAGCGAGATCATGGCTCGACTCGCTCAGAATGAGTGGGATGACAAACAGGACGACGATAGCCTGCTTAACGGGCCTCAAATAAAGCCAACGGAAGGTGATGCTGTATCAGATCAATCTCAAGTAGATGATCTCTTAGGGGAACTGGGGCTGTAAGTCTCAAGGGGCGCTTGCGCCCCTTTTGCCCTCACTTTACCGGAGGTGTTGAATGCTTTTGAGTCCTACGCTGAAGAATTCGCCATACCTCAAAGGGTTTTTAAAGTACCGTCTTTTTGCTCGTCGGATTAACGTAAACTACATGCAGCTTCATGTGGAGCTACGCCGTATAGATCGCGAGCTGCGCAAGCTGCACCAACAGGGCAATATCTTCCATAAAAACCGCATTCAAAAACTGGAACGCAGATACCAAGAAATTTCCGAGGTGTCCAAATTCATCATTAAACAAATGGATGATTACGGGACAATGCTTGTCATGATTCTCCAGAAAATCAGTCCTCATGCCACCCCGGAAGAACGCGCATTTCTGTTAGGCAACTCAATTGACTGGCTAGACAACACGTCTCCTGACTGGCGCCATTACGACATGCTGGGGATGGTTGTGATGTGCATGAGCGAGCTTGAAGACTGGCCGACAACGCACTACTACTTCGAGCCACCCCTATCAAAGATAGCCATCAGGACGCTCAGAAGGGAGACTGGTGAGATTTCTATTGAAAGCGCATACCTGAAGATGTACGAGGTAAAGGAGACGCATGATAGGCCTAAACTTTACCTGGTACCGGTACCCGCTTAGGCGCCGTATCCACGGCGCTCGGCCTGTGCAGCACGATCCAAATCACGGGCCTTTATGACATCACGCTTGTCGCGGGTATTCTTACCCTTGCCGAGCGCTACCTCACATTTGAGAATGCCCTTCCCTTCAGCCCAGTACAGCTTTGTCACTACGCAGGTGTAGCCTTTCTGTGAGATGGCCTCCAGGATCTTTTCAATCTCCTTGCGATGAAGCAAAGCGATTCGGTCTCTGTGACGCTGGTTATCTTCTACCCCTGAGTTGGCAGTAGGCGCGATATCCAGGCCAGTAACCACGAGCCCATGGTCAGATGCACGAACGTACGCATCTTCAATGCGAACATTGCCGTTCCTGATAGCCTTCACTTCCCAGCCCATCAGCTTGATGCCTGCCTCGAAACGATCTTCGATGAAGTAGTCGAATTTGGCCTGTTTGTTAATCCACATTGGACACACCTGAGCGAGAAGTAAAAGCGGCGACCTATTGGTCGCCGTTATGTTTGGTGGAAGCGGGGGGAATCGAACCCCCGTGTCTCAAGCTTTCCCATTGGGATCTACATGCTTAGCGTTGTCTAAAATACACTGATCAGCCGACAGGCAAACTAAATCAGAGGTTGGCAGAAATTTTCTTCGCTCTCTCGCTGCCACGATTAAGCGCATATCTCATTTAGTCGACGTTTCTCCAAGGGCCAGTGAGAAAAGCACCAAGGGAAACGGTAGCTTAAGCAGCTACGGAGTAGTGATTGTCGTTGGCGACTATCATTTTTTGGGAAAATTAACGAGATATTCCCATTCTCGGCATGCACTTACTGGTAGTACTTAAGGTCGAATCCTGTTCGCCCCCGTTCATAAATTATAATAAACCATATTATCCTATGCAACTATTTTCGGATTATAGTCGCAGACAAGGATAGCAACCGCATCATCAATGGGCAGGAACTTCTTGATAATGGCTACTGCCAGGACTTCTGATTCCTTACTGCCAGGCGGTGCGACGATATCGTCTTCCTTCAGGCTTTCAATCTCTGGCAAAAATGCCTCTCGATTGTTCTCAATTAGGTCAATAAGAATTGCCATTGGAATGGATAGCAAGACATCTGCAATCTTGTCTTTTCTACGCATCTGCTCGACCAGGGCACAAAACAGGCCAGGTAACTCAGTCGCACGAGAATATTGCCACAAAAGCTCAGCAGGTTCGTACTCCCAGTGGGCATCGCCTTGAGCGATGTCGTCGAACAGC
>AZIJ01011867.1_pt1 | contig 10489 bp, 11 predicted proteins | sample 359151 | NCBI WGS metagenome assembly AZIJ01 (sample SAMN02429718, study PRJNA222666) | marine sediment metagenome | biome: Sediment sample; isolation source: enrichment culture of sample MGS-ElMAX(UA) from oil contaminated site at the... | place: Egypt: El Max | collected 2013-01-23 | depth 9.22 m m | reverse complement strand
AAACATCATTGCCGAATACAACAGGCTTGATGGCATACCCTTCTTTTCAACCAGGTGCCTAACATAGTTGCAGCCTGCCTGAGATAAACACAGCAGGCCGAGTATTCGATAACTGGAGGTACCTGAAGTGAAATATTCTTTGATCGCGTCCAGGTTGTAGGATTTACGCAACAGCGTTTCAGCAATAGCGTTAAATCGATCCTGGTCGACAAGCATGCTGCCTCCAAACTCTTTATGGATAGCAGCATCTAAAGAGGAGACAATAGACATTAGAAGCCCTTTATTCTTTTATTCCTATTGTCCACAATTTTGCCTAAATTACAAACTCAAAAGAAGACTCTTTTTTCTTTTTCTCTGGCGCCCGGTATATTTTCGCTGAAAGATCATCCTCAGAGTACTCTTTTACCGAAAATTCACAGAGCCGAGCAGTACGCAAAAGGCTTTGGTCAACCTCGATAATACTGAAAGGAACGGAATTACCACCATAACTATCTCCGGCATACAACACGCCGCCCTCAATGCAACTCTTCTCATCAGTCCGCGAGAGCCCTTCTACTATAGCGCCAAATTCGACTGATCCGTGCCATATCAGCGTTGAATAATTTCCTTCTATATCATTTAAAAACTTCTCTGCACGGAAATCGTTGTTCGAGAACCTTCTGGCGCCCATTGAGATCCGCTCGCCAAGAAGCTCCATATCTTTTTCCAGCATGATTGGCAAAACGTCGTCGTTCAGCAAAAATGCCTCATAAGAATCCATTTGACTAAAATAGTCAGTCCGTTTTTCTCTATCATCAAAATCATATGAACAACTGTCATAATAGCCAAACAAGGACGACCTTGACCATTTTGAAATTCCGTTGTAATACGTTCCTTCTTCAAGAATTGAACTCAATGCATTCTCTTTTTCGCCAACCTCTGATTTTGATACCTCGTTACCTAGTATAGGAATCATTAAATCAATATTTCCTTCCCATACTGTCTTTTTAAACGCTTTCCACAAATCGCGTTCTATAAGAGCCATCGATATATCAAACACAATGTCTCTAACTTCTTCTTCACCAATTGAAGGAAGCTCCATCTCTTCTAGGGCATCATATATTCCTACAATGAAATCGTTTAAACCACCATAGCTATGAAAATTACAGTACGCGCTGTCTACGGCGCTCACAGAATCTGAGTAAAACACTTCGTCAGTTACTTCATTGATAAAACTTTTAACAAAATCTTCGGTTAAATTTTCCGATCCAAGCTTGAAGATCCCCGTCAAAGAGTCTTCATATACCTCTTTAACTTGATCAGCGGAGATAAATTCATCAGGATCAAAACAGTAATCATCAAACATCTCAGAAACCGCTGTTTCCAGTCCAGTCTTCCAGCTCTCAACTGAAGTTAGATCTTCAACCTCAAATGTCGCCTTTGTAGTTTCTATTGTATGCATTTCAGATAAATCTCTATTGATCAATGCTTCCATTATATGCAAATCAGAAAGCGTGTTTACAAGGAGCGTGATGCTCTGCAATGATAGAGAAAAGAGGGGCTTTCTATGACAGACATGAAAACAAAAAAGGACACGTTCCGGGTACCAGTCGACCGTCTTGAAGCGGTGATTAAGAAAATCACCAAGGAAAACGAACGCCTTACCGCTTCGAAATCTCCTCTTATCGATTTCTCTGTATCAGAGCCATTCCAGGAATACCGGGATGAAAGCAAGCTCCTCTCCTGCTCTTTCGTCGACATCACTTTGAGCAGGGCTTTGCAAAGCAACAAATCCAGCTTTGAGGTGATAGCTCTCACTCAAATCGACCCAGGTACCAAATTTCAGACACACACTCGCTTCAGAACCTTGAGCGATGAAGAAGAAAATGTCCTGACAAACTCTGAAGACCCATGCAAATGTGACCATTGCAACAAAAGCATTCCCCGAACCTTCACCTACCTCATCAAAAACGAAGAGAAGCAGCTGCGGGTTGGGAGTGGTTGCGTTGACAAGTACACGCTGACCAACTTTAAGAAATGGTTTAAATCATTCGAGAAAGTCGAAGAAACGCTTTCAGATGCTGAGTCATCATTCAATCCTGGGATCGACTACAAGAGCATTAACTTTATCGAGTATTTCACGCAGATTGTAGAGTCTCGAATTAAAAAGAACTATGAGAAGCACTATGAAGTGTATAGCCGGTGCCTTAAGGCTATTCAGAATGGCGTTCCACTGGAGTCCTCTGAGGAAGCCCGCGAACTGGCGGGTAAAATCATCATGCGCGCCATGGAGGACTTCTCAAAGATCGAAGAACATGCTCCAGAGTACGACAGCCTTAAGAACTTCAACTCACTCATCATGTTTGGAGTCATTACCGAATCCAATACATTCCTCGCTTCATCCATAGCAGGAAACTACATCCAAAAATTTGAGAAAGAGTCAAAGCAAGAAAAGAATGCCGATCTTGGCAATAATCTCATAGGAGAAGAGAAAGGAAAGCTATCTGGCCTTCAAGTGACGTGTTTGAGCGCAACACCGAAAGAGAGCGACTACGGTGGTTTTATTAGAATTGAAATGAAGGATCAAGAAGACAATCTGATTCAGTGGGACGCATCAAACAATAAGGACAAGATTGAGCCAGGCGATACATTTAAGCTGTCAGGCACCGTGAAGCGACACGCTGAATGGTATTCAAGAAAATACGAGAAAAACGTAAAAGTTACTATAATGACGCGCTGTAAAACAGACAAAAAAACCCATGAGCTAGAAAATAGCCCAGAGCCTTAAAACTTAGGTTTTTCAGGGATGCCGAGCATTTTCAAGAATATGCTGTTATGGCCTTTCTCTTCGGCATCTTTGATCAACTCTCGAATAAAAGAATCGATGTCCCCTGACTTGAAGATCATTTTTGCCAACTTAATTTGATCTCCCTCGTTACGCTTTTCTCCAGACGATACAATCCGGAAACCTGAGCTTCCCCCTTCTTCTATTGCTATAAGAATAGGGCTATCAGTCAGCTCGATGAGTTCTTTGATTTTTGCGTCCACCACCCTTCTAGGCATTCACTGGAATCCTTGAAAGTCGACAGAATGGAAATCAGACACTAAAGTCTCCCTCAATTTTTTTCTTCTTTGTTTCCGAGGAAAGCCATTCGCGGCAAAAATGCGGCAAACCTGCATACTTTTCAAATCTATCGTAATACTCAAGACTGAGCAAGCTTATTGCGTTTTTAAGTTCGTTTTTACTTGACAGTTTTGCGAAGATCAAATAATTCGAAGGGGAATTTTCCAGCTTGGCTTTTTCTAGAATCTTTGCGACTGAAAACGGCCCAACAACTGCGTTTTCGATATCCATACCCGGTATATCCATCACACAGAGAAGACGGCCTCTGTTAACGTCAGATGGGTCTTCATCAAAGACTTTTTTGCAATTGAGGACAAATTTATCGGTAGGTGGTGTCAACCGTTTGATTAGCGCAGATCTAGGAAGTCGACCGAAATAAAGCCAAGCCCTAAGGATCTCGTGCGTCTCTTCCTGGGAGCATTTTTTCGGCATTGAGTACAGCATTGATGCCTTCTCGACCTCAGAAATCACATCTTTTCTGAGCCCTTGCATAAGATCCACAACCCACTTGTTATGAAGGTCAAAATAGGCTGGGGCTATGGTGGGAGCACCTAACGTTACTTCAAAGAAATCCGATTTCATAATGAAGCCCTCCCAAAGAGTTTTTACTGAGAGCTTCAATACTACTCAAGATTGACAATAAGTCAATTGCAAAAGCACTGCGTTTAACCATATAGGGTTAAATCATCTTGAGCCAGGTGTTGGCGAGCTGGATTCTGCCTCTACAGATCGAGAGACTTTGGCCTGGCTGGCGCTTATTGAAGACTCTGCTTGCGCTGCGGCCTCTCTCTGATTGTCTAGAGACTGAGAAACGCCCGGATCGACACCCGGCCCACTCCCAATTCTAAAGAGCGCGGCCAGTAAGTTTTTGATCGCTTGAAGCAACACTTTAACAATAACTTCTGGGCCAGAATCATTCTGCCTTGGAGCCTGAGCATACTGATGTGCTGCCCTTTTCGCTTTCTCCATGTTTCTTCGCTGATCTTCAGCAATAGCCTCAATCTCTTCTTTCGATTTTCCGTCCTTGACAGCCTGTTCCAGGCTTTCGGTACCGCTATTAATCTTATTAGTCAGATCGGTCATTTCTTCTGCAAGCGGATTTCTTTCTAATTGTCTGGTCACCGAATCCGCGCTTACATTGCCCGGAAGAGATGGCGATACTGCTGATACGCCAGGCTCATTGCTCATAAATTACTCCTTTATTTTTAAACAATTATGACCGACAATACTCAGCGATAACAACTACCCCGCTGTCATAATAAAAACAATAAAGAGGGCTGGGCTTTGACTATAGAACCCTATTTGATTGCGATTGCATTCATTGTAATCCTTGTTATGTTTTTTGTTCCCAAGCGTTTATTTTATAAAAACAATAACATGGAGAAAGGACAAAACACCCCGGAAAATGACAGCAAGCAGGTCGTCGCTTTAGAGCAAGTTAGTCTTGATACTCTAAACGCAGCTTCACACCTACTTACCGCTTTCGAGCACGAAATACACCGCCAGAATCTCGTTCCATCTGTATTTGCCCTTGGTGAGTCCCCTGTTGATCGATTTCACCTTGTTCAGGCCCTCTCTGACGACCTGGACGCTCGTTTACTGAGAGCGCCTGCTTGCATGTATCCTCATCAGGCCGATCTGTTCAAGCCAGTAGATGAATTTATTGATCAGATCGTCGCCTCCGTTAAGCGCGGAGAGCGTTTCTGTCTGGCGCTTGAGAACGTCAGTCACCCCGCCCAAATCACCCATTTCCTGTGTAACATCCAGGCCGAAACAGGCGCCTCATCACTCAGTCGTATTTTTGCCACTGGCTATCTCGCTATAACCGGATCGCCTCAAGAGCTAACACCAGAGCGTATCGCTCACTACGCACCTTCCCTGCTGCCAGAGTCCATGCTTGTTCCACAACTTTCCGGACTCCAGAGAAAATCCTTGTTTACCTCTGTACCCGAGGTAGGGACTGAATCCCCTCATCTAGATGAGCTGGTGAACATATCCGAGGGCATGAGTCGCTTCCAGATCATGAAAGTACTCGAAGCCACCCGTCTTAGGGCTGCTGCACATGGTATACCGTGTGATGGCGCCTCGTTACTGGATGAGCTTTGTGCATTTTGGTCTGGCCCCTCCAAGCGAAGCCCCTCACGAAGCTCGGACATGCTGCGCAGAGTCATTGCTATCCATGAGGCAGGACACTTCATCACCAAGCTGCACTTCGCAATTGAGCAAGCCAACGGCGACGTTCATCGTGCCCTCAGCCTACTCACTGTCGTGAAGATTTCCACAGACGCGATGGCATCCGGATCGCGCCTGGGCTATGTCATGTCGCTTAAGGCAACCAATACCCCCGATACCATGGAAGCGTTGAGCCAAAAGGTCTGTGCCCTGTACGGAGGCATGGCCAACGAAGAAATCTTCTTTGGGGAAAAAGGCGTGTCTAGTGGAGCTAAAGATGACATCGCTGAAGCTACACGTATTCTCAACACGATGTTTTTTGAGCTTGGCTATAAGAGCGGAACGAAACTGAATCTGGCTGATGCGCTTCCCATCTCCGCTGGCAGCGCTGCGAACCGACTTCAAGATGCGCATAACTACTCGGAACAACTCTACCGAGAAACAGTTGCGATTCTAGAAAAGTACCGACCGCTCTCACAAGTCATTATGATTGAGCTTATTGAGCGCTACGAGCTGAAAAAGAACCAGCTAGACAACCTCGTTCTCAATTACTTTTTTCAGCGCGGGAAAATGCCAGATCCTACCTGAACTGAGCCAGGCACGGACGCCTCTCTGAATTGACCGACAGTCAATATCTGATACCATAAAGCCTCCTATTCAGGGGGTTATATGGCCAAGAAGAACAAGCAACAGCCCAAAAAATCACTGTACCGCATTTACCCCCAATTAAAGTCTCAAGTCGCCAAGCTGATGCGCAAGTCTGGTGACCGCGACTTTAAAAAAATGAACAATGATCAGTTGATCGCGATGACGCTTGAATCATCCCCTGAGATGATGCGCTCGCTGGATTTTCTGATCATGTCCGAAGAAGCCCTTTGGGATAGAAGCGGACACCATGCGATCTTCCCTGAAAGCGCAGAGGTAATCGACAACCTCATTCGTGCCAAGTACGAAATGGCATCGCCCGAAGGCTTCGCGCTGCCTTATGAAAGCTTCATCTTTGCCATACCCAACGGTTATGTCTTTGATGGTGTGGAGATACCGAGCTTCCTGGTCAGCTTCATGGATTACAAGACAGCGCCAGAAAATACCATCATCCCTTTCTGCAACCAGCTCAAACTGCCTGCACCAGAAGAGGTTCAGCGTGTTCCTTCCGGAGAGAATGCTCGCTGTATCTGCATCAGCTACCAGGATGAAAGGATGCATAACCTCGCGTATGGGCGCAGCATGCAGCTTGATGAAATCCTTCCACAGATCTTGTCCTGCCAGAACGCGACCGAATTTAAGCAGGTCTGTGGTGAGTACATTGATACCTTTGGTGTCATGCCCTCCGAAACTTACGACCTAATCATCCAGTTTTTCGCCATCAAACTCGTAGCAGCGCTCGGGGTCTACACCCTCGCGACTGAAGGCTCACGCCTGATCGACGGGTTCCCAGGAAGCGTTGCCCCCCGCCTCCTGACTAAAACCCCAGAGCAAAAGATTCGCTATAGCACTCTGACCGCACCGGTTCCAAGCGATGAAGAAAAGGTTCAGGGCTCCTTCTATCGAGCCTGGCACTTCCGCCAGCTCCGCGCAGAGCGCTACTACAAAGGCCAGCATGAAAACACACCAAGAGGATCTCGTTACGTGTTCGTCTCTGATACGGTCGTCGGCACCAAAGTGACTGCCCACACGCAAACCTGACCGCCTACATTAGCCCCTCATGATTGAGGGGCCTCCATCCTTGGCCGGGCCCGATAATCCAGTATTATCTTCATACTTCACTGGCCCACTCGGCAAAAAGACCTCAAAAATCCCGGCTTATTCGCCGCTAGACCTTTCCTTTCCAGGTACACCCCTGTCAATTTATGCGTTATTATTCACCTTCGCTGGCTAAAACCATTGTTGGATAACCAAGGCTTGTCTCATGAGTGACTCTGAACTTCTATCTCAAGATGAAATTGATGCTCTGCTAGGTGGAGATGATCAGGCACCTGAGGCAGCTCCTGTCACAACGAATGAGTCGAAGATCAAGCCTTATGACCCTGCCACTCATTACAGGGTAATTCGCGAGCGCCTGGATTCGCTGGATATCATCAACGAACGCTTTGCGCGCGCATTCCGTCAGAGCCTGTTCAACCTGCTACGCCGTACCGCAGATGTGACTGTCAGCTCAGTCAAAATCGTTAGCTTCAACGAATTCTCTCGGAACCTCCCGTCACCTTCCAACCTCAATTTGGTTTCAATGAAGCCATTAAAAGGTAACGGCCTGGTCGTTTTCCCGCCTTCAATGGTCTATATGGTCGTTGAGCAACTCTATGGCGGCGATGGAAAATCAGCGCTTAAGGCCGAAGGCCGCGAATTTACGCTTGCAGAGCAGAAGGTCATCCTTCGCATGGTCAACCATGCTATCGAGTGCTACAAAGCGGCATGGGGCTCCGTATATCAGCTGGATATTGAGTATGTTCGCTCCGAGATGCAGCCACGGTTCGTCAACCTGACAAACTCTCAGAACGAGATGGTCGTAAACACAACCTTCAACTTTGAAGTGGGCAGCTTCCCTGGGCAATTCAACATCGCCCTTCCCTACCTCATGATCGAACCCATTAAAAACCTTCTCAACGGGCCTCTTGCAGATACCTATCAAGAAGACGAAGAGGAATGGGGTCGGAAGATGCAACGCGAGATCCAGGATGCCGGGATCACTCTATCCGTTGAGCTGCCTAGCATCGAAACCACCTTTGAAGAGCTTATGCGCCTGCGCGTCGGAGACATGTTCGATATCGATACGCCGCCTGTTGTTGAGGCGAAGGTGCAAGGCATCCCCGTTTTCAGCTGCTACTACGGCAGTCATAACGGCTATGTTGGAGTCAAAGTAAAGGATCTAAAGACTCACTACCACGAGACGATCAACAATCTCTCGGCGAAATAGCACTTTACCTATTTATTGACACTGCTTTGATCCTGAAGGGGCTCTCTACTCATGCAGCTTTCTGTGCTTTTTGAACATGACAACCTGGCCATCTACCCAATTACAACACCTAAGGAACTCAAGGTTGCCGGTAACTTCTTCCCCATGGAGGAAACGTTGGCCAGCCATCCTTGGATTTTGGATATTGTCGAGCCCGGCTCCAGTTCACGTTCGAAACTGTACCTCCTGCTCACCGATACCGGCCCCTTTCTCGCGGTACAGGAGCCAGCAGGTGATAAAGGCTACCTGATCGATAGCGCGGGAGATCAGGCCATTTTCGAAGACATCCTTATGGTGCATCCGGAAGTTAACTGGGCATCTGCACGAGATATGCTGGCGCTGATGATTAAAATCGACCCATGTCTCCCGTTCGATCTGGAAATGACGGCGGCAGATGCCTATCAAATCGCGATAGACCAATTCCCGCTCGTGTTGGACGAAGACCGAGAAATCCCTGAAGACCTCCTCGATCAGGTCACCATCCCAGAGTAAGTGTTTCATGTCTAACCGACAGATCAGCGTCAGCTTCGTTACCGCCTCCAGTAACCAGGTTGAATACGAAATCGAGATCCAGAATGCCATTGAGGATAACCTCGCAAGGCTCTTTGATTTCACCCTGATCAAGTCAGAACTCAGGCTGTGTGGCGGAGCCCTAAGGGTCGACTCTTTCGCGCTTAGCGCGGCTATGCAGCCTGTGTTCATCGAGTACAAGCGTGGTGAGGGCAAAACTGCCGTAGACCAGGCCCTGGCCTACCGCAATGCGATTAAGACTGACAGAGCCTCCATTGAGCTGGCGATAGCACAACAACTGGGAATGGACGCGTTGCCCAAGATCAACTGGGCAGATCCCCTTGCGATTTGCGTCGCATCCAGTTTTTCCAGGCACAGCCTGGACGCTATTGGCTTTATCAATTCTAAAATATTGCTTATCACCTACGCGCAGCAAGGCCCAGGCGATATTCAGCTTGATATGGTTGCGAGTAACTTTAGGCGCCTATCGAAGCCAAGACGACCACCATCCTCACCCAAGGCCAATAGCTTTACCGAACGGAAGAGGAAGCTTTCTCAGAACGTTGCAACCCAATTAGATGAGTTATTGGAGCAAATCCGTGCGCTGGGGCAAGACCTGTTCGAAACGGAACGTGGATCAGATCTTGTATTTGGCCTCTATGAAGACCTCTTCAAAATCTGCATCAGTGATGCGGTATATCCAAAGATATCAATCGAGTTCTTCTGCTCAGCAGATGAAATTTCGATAGCCGATATGCCTCGCATCAAACAGGGAAAATCTGGATTCATTATCCCTATCTACAACGAAGACCTTTTGGCACAAGTCACCGAGCTTGCGAGGAAATCCTATGAAATGGCACTCAATTCCTGGGCATAAGACTCTTTTAGCCTTAGTTCTTCTATCCCTTTGCGTAGGTTGTAGTCAAAAGAAGGGCTTTATACCCCCAGTGGTTGATAAAGGTGTGCCCATCAACTTCTACAACCCCTATAAAATACGTCAGTTCATTCATGGCGTACCTGAAACGAGCACAGCAAGCCAGCAGCATGCATCTAAACCCGCTCCTAGCGCACCGGTAGCTGCTACCGTCTTTGCTGCGGAGCCCTCTCCAGCCGTCTCCTCAAAACCGATAAAAGCCACAACTAGACAGGACGAGGCGTCGCCCATTAGATCATCTGAGGTTTCTCAGGTGGAGGTGACGGGTAAGCTCTCTAATGCGCAGGAGCGGCTTCTCCGGGCCCAATACGTCGGTGGCAATCCGGATGCTGCATTTACCCTGGCAAAAGCGTTGATTGAGCGGGGCGACGTAGAGGAAGGCGACTTTATCCTGGATTACGCTGCAAGGCATGGGCACCAACAAGCAAGGACATATCAAGCCAGTCGACGACGGTGAGCTGGCTTTGCTGCCCTTCTTCTACCACCTCTAGCCACGCATTGCGTCGAACTGAGTTTGTTTGGAAACATTGCATCAAAATTACGGTTTCACCGCCTTCTTTTAATGCCTCTAGCCACGCTTCGCGTCGAAGTGGTCGTATTCACTCCTAGCTCTGTCTATTCTTTAGGCAAAAAAAGTCCCCTCTTATCAGAGGGGATTTTAGCCACGCGTTGCGTCGAACTGGTTTCACTGCCGTGCTTGGTAGCGAGCGTGACGCTCCAGCATGTCCTGCTTGATGTCCTCCATCAACGCTGGGCTGGACATCATAGACGCAGCCAGAGTCAGAGTGTCTGTTGAGCAGGCGCCTTCTGTGCCGCA
>AZIJ01019205.1_pt1 | contig 10495 bp, 8 predicted proteins | sample 359151 | NCBI WGS metagenome assembly AZIJ01 (sample SAMN02429718, study PRJNA222666) | marine sediment metagenome | biome: Sediment sample; isolation source: enrichment culture of sample MGS-ElMAX(UA) from oil contaminated site at the... | place: Egypt: El Max | collected 2013-01-23 | depth 9.22 m m | reverse complement strand
AAGCCGCTCAGCTTGACGATTATAAAGACATGCCCAAACGGGCCGGTCAGGCCTTTCCCCTGGCCACCGATCATGCGGGCCTCTATGTGCTCTCAGGCCTGGGCTCCCGGGGCATGTGCTCGGCGCCGCTGCTAGCGGAGCTGCTCGCCGCCCAGATCCACGACGAGCCGCTGCCCCTGGGCCGGGAGGTGCTGGATGCGCTCAATCCCAACCGTCACTGGCTGCGCAAAATGTTGAAGGGTAAACCGGTGGAGTAAGGCGTTATTCCGCCGGGCGAATAAGACCCAGCTGGCGACCGAAGTCGTGCTGGCGCTGAAAATCCCCGAGCAGGGTCTGGGCAATGCCGAGCTGGTGGTAACCCACGTTGTCGGCCACCTGGTGCAGCTGCAGGCAGTCGGCCTGAGGAGCAATGTCGAACAGGGAGCGTTCCAGCCACTCGGCGGCCAGCAGGGCGCGCTCGCGCACCAGCCGCTCATAGGCGGTGAGCGCCAGCCGGTAGTTCTGCCATTCGGGGGTTTGCGGCCACTGCAGCGGCTCGGTCACGGTGGCGGTGAGTGACACCAGTACCTGAGACGGCACACAGCCGTCTTCCACCAGTTCGCCGCTGAGCTGCCACGACATGCGGTAATCCACGTCCGCCAGGCTGGGCTGCAGGGCCGAGGAGCCGTACACATCCACCGTTTGCCGGGCCTTGAGCTCCATGGCGCCCAACGCCGGCATGGCAAGCAATGCGAGCAAAGCACAAGAAACCACTTTCACCACTTCTCTCCCGGTAACGGCGCTGGCGCCATGTCCTGATTATAAACCCGCCGTCGCCTCAAGTCATTTGAGTCTATGGTCGAAAAGCCCGCAATTGGCGGAGACCATCCCATCCCCCGCCTGACAAGCACGGCGCCGCTCTATATAGTGCAATCAAGCATGACTGGTTGGAGCGCTGCATGATCACCGCCTATATCCTCAACGGAAAATCCCTTGAAATTCAGCCCCTGAGCCTGAGCGACAAACCGCCGGCCAATACCCTGTGGCTGGATATTCACAAGCCCGACGAGCAGGAGCAGAGCTGGATGAAGCAGCTGTTCGTGGAAGAAGTACCCGAACTGGACGAGCTCGACGACATCGAGGCCTCGGCCCGCTTTTACCGGGACAAGGACGGCCTGCACATTCATTCCCTGTTCCCCCAGCGCCTGGGCAAGGAAATCGACGGCATCAACGTGCTGTTCACCCTGCGCAACAACATGCTGATCAGTTTCCGGGAGGACGATCTCGGCCTGATGCGGCTGCTGCGTCATTACATGCGCCAGGACCGGCTGGAAGTGGAAGACGCCACGGATCTGCTGCTGGAGATCTTTCAGCTCAAGATCGAGTACATCTCGGATCTGATTGAAGACGGCTACAAGACCCTGGAAGACACCGCCAAGGAAGTGCTGCATGTGGAAGACTTACGCGAAACCATGTCGAACCTGATGTTGCAGGAAGACGGCAACGGCCATATTCGGCTGGCCTTGTACGACACCCGTCGCGCCCTGCGCTTTATGCGCCGTACCCTGCGCAAGCAGGCCAGCGACGAACAACGCAAATGGATCGACGAGCTGCTCTACGACATTGAATCGCTGCTGCCCCACACCCAGTTTCTGTTCGACAAGATCAATTTTCAGCTGGAGGCGGCCATGGGCTTTACCAGCCTGGAGCAGAGCAAGGTGATCAAGATTTTCTCGGTGGCTGCCGTGGTGTTTCTGCCGCCCACACTTATCGCCAGCATCTACGGCATGAACTTTGCCTTCATGCCCGAGCTGGCGCTGAAATACGGTTATCCCCTGTCCCTGGTGCTGATGCTGATGTCCGCCTGCGGCACCTATTACTTCTTCAAGCGCAAAGGCTGGCTGTAGGCGTGAGGGACTGGGGGTTAACACCTAGTTTCATCCAATCCCTAGTCCCCAGTCCCCATTCCCTGCCATTAAAGATGGTAGAAACGCCGACCGTGCTCCTGCCGGCGACCGGCGCTGAACGCCGATACCCGCTTGAGATAACCGATCACCCGGGTGGCATGATCAATGTTGTCGCTGCCGCATTCACCACACTGCCAGTCGGTGTGCTTGCTGATGTGGCCGCAGTCATTGCACAGGGTGCTGCGCACGTTCACGGTAAAGTAGTGACAGCCGGTTTGGGCGGCGATGCGGTACAGCTGTAAATACCCCGCCGCCGACAGGTGCTCATCCAGGTTCAGGTGCAACGCCGAGCCGCCGTCCAGGTACTGCACCAGCTCGCGGCCGTGCAGCACAAACTTGTCCAGCACCTGGGTGTCATCGTCTTCCACCACATAAAAGTAGGAGTTGTAGCAGTCCCGGGGCACCGCATAGCCGTCGGCTCTGTCCCATTTGGCATTTTTCACCCCCAGGTTCTCGGCGGGCACAAATTCGGTATTGAACAGGTAGCCGAACTCCCGCCGCGCCGCCCGGTTGGCGTCGTAAATGACTTTCAGCCGCTCCCGCACAAAGGCCCGGTAACCGGCGTGATTGCCGGCGCGAATGCCCCGGGATTCCGCCGCTTCCACCATGCCGTTGACGCCGATGGTCAGAAACTGCTTGTCGAGGCTGATAAAGCCGGCATCGTACACGGTCAGCAGGCCCTGCTGCTGAAATTCTTCCATCAGCCGGCGGTAGGCCACCTGATAACGCTGGAGTTTCTGCACCTCAGTGCGCAGATCCCGGCCGTCCTGCTCCAGCCGGTTCATGTTCAGGGTGATCACATTGATGGAGCCGGTGGCCACGCCCCCGGCTCCCAGGGTGTAGGAAAAGGTATTGTCGGTCATTTCGTTGCGCAGCCGGCAGCAGGATGCCAGGGAGTCGGCACTGTCGGACATGTACACAAAAAAGCTGTTGCCCCGGCTCATCTCAGCGGCGCACAGGGCGGCAAACTCCTCATCGGCCGGCGCCCCGTTTCGAGTGAGCATGGCGGCGGTGACCACCGGAAAGGTCAATACGGCCTTGCGCCGCTCTTCGTTGAACCAGTTGAGAAAATACGCCTGTAGCCGGCGCACCGACGCGGCCACGGGTGCCGTGCCATCGGGAAACACAAAGTGCTCGAACAGGCTGGCAAAGTAGTCCCGGTCAAACAGGGACATGTTCCAGAACACGCTCTGGTAGCCCCGGGCCGCCGCCGGCTGGTTGATGGCGTAGACCACATGCTGCAGGTGGTTGTCGATGGCCTTGCCATGGGTGTTCAGGTAATCGTCACCGTAATCCTGGCGGGCGAAGTAATCGAAGTAGGCCAGAAACTCCACCGTGGCCACGGCCCCGGCGAACTGGCTGCTGACCGCAAACACCAGGTTCACAAAGGCGCCGCAGAACGACTCCAGATGCCGGGGCGCCCGGCTCTCGCCGCCGAGTCGGGTCAGACCGTCGAGCAGAAAGGGATACATGGTCATGGACACGCAGTAGGGCTTGAGGCTGGTTTCGTCATGCACGTAAATTTCGTGGGTCTCAATCTGGCGCTCATATTCCGCCGCCAGCTCACTGCCGAACAGGGCGGCAATCTTGTTTTTGACCAGGCCCCGGTTCACCTGCACGAAAAAGTCCTTCATCAGCTCGGCTTCGGCCGTGGCGATGTTCTTGTGGGTGACGTTGGCGTTGGGATCCATACTGGAGCCATCGGCGGCGTTGGCCGCCATCATGTAGCGGTGAAAACTGTCCAGCTTGGCGTTCAGTTGCTCCGGGTGCAGGCGAATCATGGTGCTCTCCGAAAATGAGGGTTAAGCGACTCGCCGGTATTCAGACAGCGCAGCCGCTGGTTGGTATGAGGAGAATCGAGGCCGCCCAGGCTGGCGCGCCAGGGGCCGGTTTTAAGGTAATCCAGCTCCGCCATCAGCAGCCCCGACACCCGCTCGCGGCCGGTGTAAAGGCAGGTTTTCAGGCCCTGGCTGCGGCAGTGGCGCAGCAGCGCCAGCAGGCCGTGGCGCTCCCATTCTCCGCCAAAAAACAACACACAGCTCACCAGCCCCGCGTACCGCTCCAGCCATTGCTTCAGCCGCGCCTCGGTCAGCGGCGTGCCCGCAGTCGGGTTCCAGCTGTGCTGGCTGTGACAGCCGTCGCAGGCGAGCGGACAGCCGGTCACCAGCCAGGCCAGGCTGACTTCGCCCGGCACTTCCTGCAATACCACCCGGGGTTCAAAGGCATTCAGCATAACGACCCTCGAATAACTATATGTTGTGGTTACACTTTAGATAAAACCACAACATATTGTAATGACGTTATCGGGCGATCTGCGTTTTCCCTGATCTGGATCAGCCTGGTGCAATGGCTGCTGCCATTGGCCTCGGGGTCGGCTTTGTGTTATCACAACCGGTAACGTCACCAATCAAGGAATGGCATGAAAAACAAGCGCATCACGATACTGCTGGCGGCCCTGGGGCTGGCCGGGTGCGACAACAACGAGGTGGGAGATGTGTCTCTGGGGCTGTTCACCACCAAGGACATCAAAATTGAAGTGCTGACGGATCCGGAGGTGCCCGGTGTCACCTGTCACATGTCCAACATAGTGGCGGATCTGGATCTGGCGGACCCGTCCGACATGTCGATCAGTTGCCGTCAGACCGGCGAGATCACACCGGCCATGATTGCCGGCATCGACCGTTCCACCAGCGGCGATATTGTGTTCAAGAAATCGAAGAGCATCTTTCTCAAGAGCCTGAAGATTCGGCGCATCTTTGATGACACCAGCCAGAGCCTGCTGTACATCGCCTACAGCACCAAGGAAACCAGCGGCAGCTACAAGCATTCCATGTCGACGGTGCCGCTGTGGGGTACCGCAGCCTATCAGCCCCCCAATGCAAAATAGCCCCCATGCGTCCGCGGTGACGTGGTCGCTTGTCAAGCAGAGAGGGAGAACGTCAAGAGGGCGAAATTGGGGGGCAGGCTGTTGATATTCCACATTATCTTTACTAGCCTGAAGGCTCAACCACAGGAGGAACGTTCATGACAGACCATTCCAGACAGGCCTGTGCAAACGCGCTGTCGCGCGTGCTTGCCGACACCTATGTACTCTATCTCAAGACCCACAACTACCACTGGAATGTGGAAGGGCCCAACTTCCGGCAACTGCATCTGCTGTTTGAAGAGCAGTACCAGGACATGTGGGCGGCATTGGATGACATTGCCGAGCGCATCCGCGCCCTGGGTGAATATGCCCCCGGCACCTATGCCAAATTTGCCGAGCTGGCAAAAATCAAGGAAAACCAGAACATTCCCCGGGCCAACGACATGCTGAAAGAGCTGACCGCAGACAACGAGCAGCTGGTTGCCACCATTGCCGAAGCCACCAAAATCGCTCAGGACGCCGGCGACGAGCCGACTGCCGGGCTGCTTACCGATCGTCAGACCATTCACGAAAAAGCCGCCTGGATGCTTCGCTCCATGCTGGCCTGATGCCCGGGCACGCCGCCGGCCACCGGCGGCGTTATTCTCCTTCCCTTCTTTCTTCAACTGCGGATCAGCTGCTCCCTGAGCAGGTGAATACGATCCCGCACCGCCGCCGCCTGCTCGAATTCCAGGTTCTGGGCATGGGCCAGCATCTGTTTTTCCAGCTCGTCAATCTGCTGGCTGAGCTCCCTGGCGCTGGGCAGATGCTCGGGCAGCGGGGTTTTCTCTTTCGCCCGCTTGGAGCCTATCCGCTTGGTACCGTCGAGATCCATCACATCGGTAATGCGCTTGTTGAGGCCCCGCGGCACTATGCCGTGCGCTTCGTTAAAGGCCTGCTGCTTGGCCCGGCGCCGCTCGGTTTCCCCGATGGCGGCGGCCATGGAGCGGGTAATGCGGTCGGCGTAAAGAATGGCCTTGCCATGAAGGTTGCGCGCCGCCCGGCCTATGGTCTGAATAAGGGAGCGCTCGGAGCGCAAAAAGCCTTCCTTGTCCGCATCGAGAATGGCCACCAAGGACACTTCCGGCATGTCCAGGCCTTCCCGCAGCAGGTTGATGCCCACCAGCACGTCGAACTCGCCCAGGCGCAGATCGCGAATGATCTCCATGCGCTCCACGGTGTCGATGTCGGAATGCAGGTAGCGTACCTTGACGCCGTGCTCGTTCAGGTACTCGGTGAGGTCCTCCGCCATTCTCTTGGTGAGGGTGGTGACCAGCACCCGCTCGCCCCGCGCCACGCGCAGCCGGGCTTCGGAGAGCAAGTCATCCACCTGGGTGGCCACCGGTCGCACCTCAAGCTCGGGGTCAAGCAGGCCGGTGGGCCGCACCACCTGCTCGGCGATGTCGGTGCCGGACTTGTCGAGTTCATAAGGACCGGGGGTGGCCGACACGAACACCGTTTGCGGCATCAGCGCCTCGAACTCCTCAAAACGCAGGGGCCGGTTGTCCAGCGCCGAGGGCAGACGGAAGCCGTATTCCACCAGGGTTTCCTTGCGGGAACGGTCGCCCTTGTACATGCCGCCAATCTGGGGCACGGTGACGTGAGACTCGTCGATGATCAGCAGGCCATCGCCGGGCAGGTAGTCAAACAAGGTGGGCGGCGGCTCGCCTTCGGCCCGGCCCGACAGGTAACGGGAGTAGTTTTCGATGCCGGAGCAATAGCCCAGCTCCTGGATCATCTCGATGTCGAACTGGGTGCGCTGGCTGATGCGCTGCTCTTCCAGCAGCTTATTGGCCGAGAGCAACTGGGCCTTGCGCTCATTAAGCTCCTGCTTGATGTGCTCAATGGCCTGCAGCAAGGTCTCCCGCGGCGTGACGTAGTGGGTTTTGGGGTAGATGGTGAAACGGGCCAGGGTTTGCAGCACGGCACCGGTGAGCGGGTCGAACAGGCTGATGCGCTCGATTTCATCGTCGAACAATTCCACCCGCACCGCCTCACAGTCCGATTCCGCAGGAAAGATATCCACCACCTCGCCCCGCACCCTAAAGGTGCCCCGCTGAAAGGCGGCGTCGTTGCGCGTGTATTGCAGCTCCGCCAGCCGGCGCAGCATGTCCCGCTGCTCCAGCACATCGCCGGTGCGCAGGTGCAGCATCATGCTGAGGTAGGACTGGGGATCCCCCAGACCGTAGATGGCCGATACCGAGGCCACGATGATCACATCCCGCCGCTCCATCAGCGCCTTGGTGGCGGACAGCCGCATCTGCTCGATGTGATCGTTGATGGAGGCGTCCTTTTCAATAAAGGTATCGGTGGTCGGCACATAGGCCTCGGGCTGGTAGTAGTCGTAATAGGAAACGAAATACTCCACCGCGTTGTGGGGAAAAAATTCCTTCATCTCACCATAAAGCTGGGCCGCCAGGGTCTTGTTGGGCGCCAGCACCATGGTGGGCCGGTTAAGGGTGGCAATGACGTTGGCCATGGTGAAGGTCTTGCCGGAGCCGGTCACCCCCAGCAGGGTCTGGTGTGCCAGTCCGGACTCAATCCCGTCCAGCAGTTTTGCTATGGCGGTGGGCTGATCGCCCCCCGGTTGATAATCGCTCACCAGTTGAAATGTTTTACTCATCGGCCCTGCCTCCTCACTGTGCCGGGCCAGTGTACCCCCGACCGGTGTTTTTAGGCAAAAAAGCACGCTGACCGCCGCCAGGGGCAAAACGTCATTTTAGGCTTGACCCGCCCCCCCATGGCACGTATTATTCGCGACCTCTTCATGAGATTCCCCCTTAGTTCAGTCGGTAGAACGGCGGACTGTTAATCCGTATGTCGCTGGTTCGAGTCCAGCAGGGGGAGCCAGTTTTTCGCCTTCCGGCCCTTGACTTATCCACTTCGTCAACCACTCTCCCGAACAAACATTCACATTCTTGTGTTTTTGTTCCATGCCTCGCCGGTGTTCATAAACCGAGCGGGATTTTTCCGTTGCATTTTTTATCTTATTGATTTTATTAATCTTATTTTTTGCCTGTTTTTTTACCGCCTTAATTGAAAGCCGCGTCCTGTCTGGCTTCTCACCGGTTCCGCTCACTCAATCCACACCCTTATCCACAGAAATGGTGGATAACCTGCTGCATCCCTGCCGGCACAAGGCTTTCCGCGGCTGTGTATAACCCGCGGCCATTTCAGTGCCGAACGAAACACAAAAAATTGTCGACAGGTCAAGGCTCGAGAGTGGCACGGGTCTTGTTGGTTTTTTACAGACAGGGTCGCCGGAAAGGGGCCCCGAGCCGAAGGATGAGGTGTTTTTTATTCCCTTTAACGCTAAATACATCGCTAAAGCATGAAAAGCGTCATTATGATGACGCTCGCCGCCGCCGCAGGGCCTCGGCCATGGCATCGGCGCGGGAGCCCAGCACCACCTGCAGATGATGTTTATCCAGACGGACCACCCCACGGGCACCCAACGTCCTGAGCCGGGCATCGTCTGCCAGGGCGGTATTGCGCAGGGTTAGCCGCAGCCGGGTAATGCAGGCGTCAATGTGCTCCAGGTTCGCCGCCCCGCCCAGGGCGGCAATCATGTCGTCGGCAAGATCCTCGCCGGCCTTGGCCGGTGGCGCCGTATCGGGCTCCCGACCGGGCGTAGCCAGATTCAACATGCGAATGGCGGTATAAAATACCGTGAAATAGACCAGCGCCATGACCAGCCCCAGTCCCAGCAGCCGCCAGGGATGGGTGGCCAGCCCCCAGTTCAGCACCAGATCAAACAGGCCGGCAGAAAAGCCAAAGCCGTGCAGCACGCCCAGTCCGTTGGCCGCCACCAGCGCCAGCCCGGTCAGCAGGGCGTGCAGACCGTACAGCAGCGGCGCCAGAAACATGAAGGTAAACTCCAGCGGCTCGGTAATGCCGGTCAGAAAGGACGTCAGCGCCACCGACAGCAGCAAACCGCCGATGCGGGCGCGCCGTCCCTTGGGAACGGCCAGCACCATGGCCAGGGCCGCCGCCGGCAGGCCGAACATCATCACCGGAAAAAAACCGGCCATAAACACCCCGGCGGTGGGATCCCCGGCAAAAAAGCGGTTCAGATCGCCCCGAATCACCTCATCGGCCACCTGAGTAATAGTGGCGCCGTCCACCCCGGGCACGGCGCCACCCAGGCTGAGGGTGCCCGCCAGTGCCGGCGACAAGCAGATATTCTGCAACTGACCCGCCGCCTCAAAGCTCACCTTGACGCACTCGCCCAGGCCAAACCAGAACAGGGAATTGAGCACATGGTGCAGGCCCACCGGGATCAGCGCCCGGTTCAGCACGCCGTAGGCAAACTGCCCCAGTGGGCCCGAGCCGGCAACGGCGCGGCCAAAGGCGTCGATACCCTGCTGAACGGTCGGCCAGACCCATCCGACGATCACCGCCGCCAGCAGGCACAACAGGCCGGTCATGATCGGCACCAGCCGCTTGCCGCCAAAAAAGCCCAGCGCGTCGGGCAACCGGACCCCGTGAAAACGGTTATAACTGTGGCCGGCGATGATGCCGGCGATAATGCCCCCGAAAAACGACAGCCTGATGTCGGCGTTGATGGTGACCACGGCCCCGGTCAGCACCACATAGCCCACGGCCCCGGCCAGGGCCGCCGTCCCCGCCTCGTCTTTGGCCAGCCCCACGGCAATGCCTAAGCCAAACAGCAGCGGCAGTTGATCGAAAATGGCACCGCCCGCCGCCGCCATAAAGGGTATACTGAGCAAATCCGGCTGCCCCAGGCGCAACAGCAGGGCCGCCACCGGCAGGGTGGCAATGGGCAGCATCAGGGCCTTGCCCAGTTTTTGCAGATATCCCAACAGCTTCACGGTGTTCTCCTTGCGTATCACAAGCCAGCCCGCCGGCCCATGGTAAGGAACCGACACATTTTTTATTATAAAAACAACATTGCCCATCAAGGTTCCAGACATGCGCCATTTTCAGCAGCACGACGCCCGTCTGTTTTGCTGCCCGGAGTAACCCCATGTACGCCCTGACTCACTGCACCCTGTTTGACGGCGAACGCCTGCATACCGACACCGCCCTGGTGATCGACGGCGAGCGCATCCTGGCCCTGGTCCCCGAGCAGGCGCTCGATGCCGGGCTCACGCAAATTCCGCTGCACGGCGCCGTGCTCAGCGCCGGCTTTATCGATCTGCAGCTCAACGGCTGTGGCGGCGTCATGTTCAACGATGCCATCAACGCCGATACCCTCGACCGCATGCACGCCACCAACCTGGCTTTCGGCACCACCACCTTTTTGCCCACCCTCATCACCTGCCCCGACGCGCACATACGCAAGGCGGTGGCGGTGGTGCGCGATTACATGGGCAAACACCCCTACCGGGTGCCCGGTCTGCACCTGGAAGGTCCCTACACCAACCTGGCGCGCCGGGGCATTCACCCGGCGGCACAGATCCGGCGCCTCAATGCCGCCATGCTGGAATTTCTGTGTGACAACGCCGCCGCCATCGCCATGCTGACCCTGGCCCCCGAGGTGAACGAACCGGCACACCTGGCACGGCTGAAGGCCGCCGGCATTCGTCTTGCCATGGGCCATACCGGCGCCGACTACGATCAGGCCATGGCCGGCTTTGCCGCCGGCATCGGCTTTGCCACTCACCTCTACAACGCCATGACC
>AZIJ01018327.1_pt1 | contig 10517 bp, 12 predicted proteins | sample 359151 | NCBI WGS metagenome assembly AZIJ01 (sample SAMN02429718, study PRJNA222666) | marine sediment metagenome | biome: Sediment sample; isolation source: enrichment culture of sample MGS-ElMAX(UA) from oil contaminated site at the... | place: Egypt: El Max | collected 2013-01-23 | depth 9.22 m m | reverse complement strand
AGGATTAGAACAAGATTTGACGCCAGAAGCTCTCGCGCAAATTTTGTCACAATTACAACAGCTTCAGCCACAAGCTCCTAGCGCTCAGGTCATGCCTGAGGCCACGGCTATTAATGGCGTAGCACCTAATGCCATACAATCGACACAGTCAGTCGTTCAAGCTATGCCGCAAGTCAATCAGCAACAATCCGCTGTCGCCAAGCAATCAACTCAGCAATTGAATCAAGCGATACTGAAAGCAGATAACGTTAAATCAGCAAACGTCATTGCGTCGACATTGTCTACTCCGGCGGGCGTAAATGAGCCGCAACAATTCAATCAACAACAGATTAAACCTGAGACTGCGCAGCAATTATCTGGAGAATTAAAGCAAGTTGATACGAAAGCGACAATTGACACAAGTCGACTAGCGCCAACGAGCGCAACACCAACAACCACTGCCGGAAGTACTCTAACGTCGTCTGCCATGTCTGCCAGTATCGTCATGATTGACGCACCAGTTACGCAAGGCGCACAGGCGCCAGTCGCAACACCAAGCACGACAGCGGCCACCGCAACCATGGCAACACCGGTAGGGAGCCAAGCTTGGGCCAATCAGTTACAACAAAACGTGATGCAAATGGTCATGCACAATCAAAATGAAATGACGTTACGTTTGCATCCGGCAGAGCTAGGCCCGTTACAAGTGCAACTGCGCATGGATGATTCGACTGCACAACTGAATATTCTCACGCATAGTCAGCATGTCCGCGGCGCCCTCGAGCAGGCGATGCCGACATTGCGCGACGCGCTTGCCAACCAAGGTATTCAGCTTGGTGACTCGCAGGTGAGTGATCAGAGCCAACAATTTATGCAACAACACGCACGCCAACAAGCTCAGCAATGGACAGCTAACGCGCAACAAAATGAGCAAAATACCAACAAAAGCACTGTAGAAAATTCAGAATCGGCCGAGAATACTGACATGGGTGAAAATTCTCGGCATACTGCCGCCGCTCATAACGGTCAAGTCGACACCTTTGCGTAAGGCGAACGTTGGTAACTAATTAAAGGATAAAGAAATGGCGCGTAAAAACGACACACAGGTAGCAAATGACGGGAATAATTCCTCGCTCATGCTCATTATTCTAGTTTTGGTGCTGGTACTTATTGGTCTCAACACTTACTTACTGTGGGATACGCGAAACTTAGCGGCAGCTTCAGCCATGGGCTCCGCACAAGCAGAACCTGAGCCAACTGATCCTGTTTTTGTAGCTATCTCTCCGTTTACGGTGAATCTACAGAGCGATCAGTTCGGTCCGCGCCTGTTGTATGCAGGATTAACGCTGGAAGTGCCGAGCGAGAAAGTTAAAGCCGAACTCATGAAAAACATGCCACAAGTTCGCAATCGTTTGTTGGTCTTACTATCGGGTCAAGAAGCCGAGAGCATCACGCAATCGGAAGGCAAAAAAATCTTAGCGAAAAGCATCATGGACTCGCTAAGTGCGCCGTATCAAGGCGAAGAAGCAGTCGCAATTAACGATGTTTTATTTACTGAATTCATTGTTCAGTAATCACTGTAAAAAGCGTGATTGAACACATTTTAAAGAGAGCACATGAGTAACGGACACCAACTGTCACAAGAAGAGCTTGATGCATTATTGGCGGGTATAGCAACCGATGATGATACTGAAGCTGACGCTGAAGCCATGGGCGCGGCGCCGTTGGGTGCTGATGCCGGCGCTGATGCGCTCACGCACAAGCCAAAGCGTAAAGTGAAGCAACAGCCATTTGACCCAGGTTCGCAAGCACGCATTGTCCGTGAGCGTTTGCATACGCTTGAAGTCATTAACGAGCGCTTCGCTCGACAGTTTCGCATGAACTTGTTCAATTTGTTGCGCCGTAATGCAGACATTTCGGTTGAGTCGGTTAAATACCAACGTTTCAGCGACTTTGCCGACGCAACACCTACGCCAACAAACCTCAATATTATTTCGATGAAGCCGTTGCGTGGCAGTGCGCTCGTAGTATTTCCTCACGCCATGGTGTCGATGATTGTTGAGAATCTATTTGGTGGTGACGGTCGGTTCATGACGCGTAACGAAGCGCGTGAATTTACCGGCACAGAGCAACGCATCATCAATCGTGTATTGAATCTGGCGATTGACGCCTATCAAGAATCTTGGCGTGCCGTGCACCCGCTGGAAATCAGTTATGTGCGCTCAGAGATGCAGCCGAAGTTTGCTGCGATTACCAGTTCACCAAGTGAAATCGTGGTGACCACAACGTTCCATCTTGAAGTGGGTAACCTAGACAGTCATTTCAAGATTTGTATGCCTTACGCCATGGTTGAGCCCTTGCGCGACAAGCTGACGAACTTGCGCGCTGACATTGGTGGCAGTAGTAACGATAAAGCTTGGCGTCAGCGCATTACTCATGAGCTACAAGCCTCTAGCGTCGAACTCATTGCTAACTTTGTGGACATTCCCATGCGCATTCCGCAAGTGATGTCACTCAAACCTGGCGATGTTCTGCCAATTGAACTGCCGGATACGGTTACGGCAACGGTAAATGCCCTGCCAATTATGGAATGTGAGTTTGGCAGCTTGATTAATAACCGCGCACTTAAAGTGATGCGATTACTTGAAAATCATCGTTTCCCGCAATCACTGCTACGGGAACGAAATAAAGGCGGTATATTTACCCCTTTGCGTGCGAAGGAGCCCTATGATGACGAATAACGACAAAGTAAACCCAGATAACGAGCAAGACCCTTGGGCAGATGCACTCGAAGAACAAGCTGATGCAGCGCCAGACGAGAATGCGAACAGCGTTTTTAAACCACTAGAGAATACCGCACAAGCTGGCTCCATGAATGAGCTAGATATCATCATGGATATTCCGGTGAAATTGAGCGTTGAGCTAGGGCGTACGCGTATCACCATCAAGCAATTACTCGAATTAGCCCAAGGTTCTGTCGTCGAATTAGACGGTTTAGCTGGGGAGCCGATGGATATTCTTATCAATGGCTACCTGATTGCACAGGGCGAAGTCGTTGTTTTAGATGATAAATACGGTATTCGCATTACCGAAATTGTGACGCCTTCTGAACGAGTACAAAAGTTAAATCGATGAACGAATCAACCTCAGTAGAGCTAGATAGCGGCCTTGCACTGCTCGGCCAAGTAACAGTAGTGCTGATTTTAATCATCGGCATTATTTTGCTGTGCGCTTGGTTGTTTCGTAAATTAAACGGCACATCGTTGGGGCATTCGAAACTACTGAGCGTGGTGGGTTCGGTATCGGTCGGGCAACGAGAACGCGTTGTTATTGTCGAGCTGAAAGACACTTGGCTGGTACTTGGCGTGGCTTCCGGCAACATCACCAAACTCCATGAAATGCCGGCCCAAGAGCGCCCTGAACCGCAACTGAATAGCTTTGCCACTCGATTGCAACAGGCTCTCAATAAAAATACCTCAGACACATCGAAAGAGACAAACTAATGCGTCGTGTTTGGTTTCTATCGTTAATCATCGTGACGCTCGGCTTGCCTTTTGAAGCCTTTGCTCAATCCATTCCTGGTGTTTTGGTAGAGCCGACTGAAAACGGTGGACAACAGTGGTCGTTGTCGCTTCAAACCTTACTATTTTTGACGAGTCTGACATTTTTACCGGCCGTCATGCTCATGATGACCTGCTTCGTTCGTTTGATCATCGTCTTTGGTTTATTGCGAACTGCGATGGGAACGCAATCGGCTCCGCCGAATCAAGTATTACTCGGCCTTGCGCTATTTCTCACATTTTTTATTATGGCGCCGGTGTTCAACCAAATATATGACATTGCTTGGCTACCGTTTAGCCAAGACAGTATCGATTTCCCGCAATTTTTAGAGCTCGCCTCCGGCCCACTGCGTGAATTTATGCTTGCGCAAACTCGCGAACCTGATTTAGCTCTGTTCGCTAACTTGGCTAATGTTGGTCCTATTGCAACACCACAGGACGTGCCGTTCCATGTCTTAGTGCCATCGTTTGTGACCAGCGAACTGAAAACCGCGTTTCAAATTGGTTTTACTATTTTTATTCCGTTTTTGATTATCGACTTAGTTGTGGCGAGTGTACTGATGGCTCTCGGTATGATGATGGTGCCGCCAGCGACTATCTCACTGCCGTTCAAACTCATGTTGTTTGTGCTCGTTGATGGTTGGCAGTTGCTCATTGGCTCTCTTGCAGCCAGTTTCTATGTGTAGGAGGCGATAATGACACCCGAAACGGTCATGACCATTGCCTACCAAGCCATGCTATTGTGCGTGTACCTTGCCGGCCCATTGTTGCTCACTGCATTGCTACTGGGCTTGCTCATCAGCTTGTTTCAAGCGGCAACGCAGATTAACGAAATGACCTTGAGTTTTATTCCGAAAATTCTAGGCGTTCTCGCGGTTTTAGTGCTTATTGGCCCCTATTTGCTGCAACTCATTATTGATTTTACAACACGGCTATTCACCAATATTCCGTCGATGATTCAATAGCGGAGTCGCGCATGATTACGGTGACTTTCGCGCAACTGCAAGAATGGATAAGCCTATTTCTGTGGCCGTTTTGCCGCTTTACTGGGCTACTACTTATTGCGCCGGTTTTCAGTCACTCCAGCATCCCCAACCAAGTCAAATTGGGTTTAGCCCTCATTTTTAGTGTCATTATTGCGCCGATATTACCGCCATTACCCGACATTCCCTTATTTTCCTGGGCCAGCTTCGGCATTATCGTTGAGCAAATTATTATTGGTGTCACCATTGGCTTGGTGGTTCAGGTGGTATTTGCGGCCGTACAGGCTGCAGGTGAGTATATCGGCCTACAAATGGGTCTCGCCTTCGCTACCTTCTTTTCGCCTGATAGCGGCGCTAACACGATGATTCTTTCGCGGGTGTTCTATACCTTCGCAATTCTCATGTTTTTAGCGATTGATGGGCATTTAATTATGCTGGAAATTCTTGCGCGTTCATTTGAGTTTTTGCCGATTGGCACACTCGGTTTGAATGCCGGTGCATTTGAACAAGTCGCGCGTTTCGGTCTGGTGGTCTTTAGCTCGGGGATCTTGCTCGCATTGCCGGTGTTTGGTGCCCTACTCATTGTGAACCTAACGCTTGGCATCTTGAACCGCTCTGCGCCACAGCTCACCGTATTCTCGGTTGGTTTCCCAATGTCGCTAACACTCGGTCTCATATTAATGACGGTACTAACAACCGAGCTCGGCGGATATCTTCAGCGCCTATTCCGCCTCGGCCTCGACATGGTCGAGCAAGTCCTCCTCGCCATGTAAACTACAAAAGCGATATTAGCTATTGGATATTAGATATTAGGAAGAGCGCAAAACAACCGTTCTAATATCTAATAGCTAATATCGTAGTTGTTTTTAAAGGAACTTAAACAAACTCATGTCTTTCATGTCCACAAACGCCTTTTGTGCCGCCTGCAAACCAACCATCCGCACACTATATTGCGACGCCGCTTCCACATAGTCCAAATCAACCAAATCAGACAATGCCTGTTCGTACGCTAAGGTGCGATTGCCACCAATCGTGTCCAGCGCGTCCAGCTCATTTAAACGAGCGCCCACTTCAGCGCGGGTAGTCAGTACATTATCCATACCGTTATCAAACTCACGCATCACCGTACGCATGGTATTCGTCCGTTGGGCTTTTTCAGCGTCGGTATTGGCTGGATTATCAAGTACCGCTAAGGCTTTTTCGAAGCTGCGAAAAATATCCATATTGCTGTCTTGCCCGCGCGCAACACGAAGAGTATCACCTGTGGCAGGCATTCCTTCCAACTCCACTTCGATACCGCCTAAAGCAATCGCGCTTGGGTCATTATAATCCGCCCATGCACCACCGTTTACGCGGTACTGCATTTGCCCAGCGTTATCGGCAAATTCGATATCATAGGCCAGACCAAAATCCGGGTGATTAGAATCGACGATATTAATCCCGTTAAATTGCATAGTGCCTTGATTAGTCATGCCAGCATCAGCTAGATAAGTGGCGCTGCCATGCACCGAGCGAAAAATTTCGTCACCCGAATGACCAATCGCCATCCGTCGGTCACCATCAACTTGTTGCTCACGCACGTTTGGATTGCCGACGTAATCGACATTACCATTCACATCACGCACAAACGGCGCAGTGTCGTCTTGATAGCCGCCGAATAAATAGCGCCCATTACCGTCACGTGTATTGGCCAAGCCAACTAACGATTCATACAACCCACGAATTTCGCTCGCAACCGAAGCGCGATCTGCATCAGATAAGGTGTCACTCGAGGCCTGAACCATGAGTGTTTTCGCTCGCGAATACACATCATTGACCGAGTTTAAAACGCTTTCTTCTTGCGCAAGGGCATTACGAACACCAACGCGCGCATCGCTGAATTGACTGGAAACTGCTTTTGACTGCCCGATGTTAATCGCTTGCGTCATGGCTTGCGGATCATCTGAAATGTTCACGATGCGCTTACCACTGGCAATTTGCTGACCAATTTTCATGAATTCGGTCTGCTGCCGATTCATCGATGACACGCTTTGGTTGTACATAGTGAGAGTGCTAATTCGCATAATCTAAACTCCGCGTTGTCTGGTTAGCGCAATTGCAAAATGGTATCGAGAATCGTTGTTCCGGTCTCAATCACTTTGGCGTTGGCTTGATAATATTGTTGGAAGCGAATCAAATTAGCTGCTTCTTCGTCGAGGTTCACACCTGACTCGGATTGTTGTAGCGCCGTTAATTGCTCAGTCAGACCTTCTTGCGCTGCCAAGTTGGCTTGAACTACGTTTATCTGGTTACCCAGTGTGCTCACCATGGTGCCGTAGGCTTGGTTAAAGGTACCCTTGCCTTCCACCAGCATCTGATTCTGCAAATCAAGTAACGCTAAGCCGTTGCGGTTATCACCGCTCGCTGACGACTGCGCCGCCGCCAATTGCGAACCTTCGGATAACAGCAGTTCAAAGCTTTGTGCTTGATTCACCAGCGGCCGCACTCGGAAGCTATCGCCTTGACTCACTGCGCCGGTCATGGTCACTTCTAACCCGTTAAAGGCCAAAGTATCGGTGGCACCATCAAAGGTGGCATTCACCAATTTCCCATTATCCATACGGCGTACTTCATAGCCGGTATCAGTTAACTTGATATCGTAATCTGCCGCCAATAGCGCATTGGCATCACTGATTTGAACCGCGGCTGTGCCAGTACCGGAATTGCGTGAATTGCTATAGGCTATTGGATTACCAGCGCCAAACATGGCTTGGCCTGGATCTTGGTTTAAATCAACCCCAGCTTGGTGTTGTTGATTAAACGCATCGGTGAAAACTCGAACCATTTGGCCAAGTTGATTCCGCATGGTGTCGAGGCTTTTTGAACGAAACTCCATTAAGCCGCTCAAGCTGCCCCGATTAAAGGTCGACTCTTTGAGCTGAATTTGATTTCCCGCCACGTCATTATAAAAAACCGCGATGCGGGTTGGATCCGCGTTATCCGTCACCGCATCCAATTGATACGCGGTGTCACCCGAAACCAACGGCGAACCGTTATTCAATGAAATGGTATACGAGCCTGATTTTTGTTCATGCACGCGCACATCAATACGCTGAGATAAATCATGAACCATCTTATCGCGCTGGTTCAATAAACTGTTTGGCGCTTCGCCGTTACCTGAGCGTGCAATCAGAATTTCTTTATTTAACGAGCTAATTTGCTGCGATAGCGTGTTAATCGTGTCCACTTCAAACTTTATTTCGCCATTCACGCTACTTTCAATATCCTGCAAATAATTATCAAAGGATTTGAATTGGCTCACAAGTGTGCTGGCGGTACCAAGCACGCCGGCACGTGCTGAGGGATCAGCCGGGTTACTGTTCATTTGACCCAGTGCATTAAAGAATTCTTGCATCACCGGCGCTAAGCCGGAGCGATCATCGGAGAGGAGGTTATCAATTTGGCGCACTTGACTGTAATAGGTTTCAAGTGATGCTAACGAGCCACTAGAAGCATTCAAACGCGTTGCGACAAATTGGTTAAATTGGCGCTCAATACCATTGACTAATACACCGCTGGTGCGATTTTCGCCAAGCTGGACAATTTCACGATTGTAGCCCGGTGTATTGACGTTACTGATGTTACCACTGGTGGCATAAAGCCCTGTTTGAGCTGCGCGTAATCCGCTTAAACCAATTGAAAAGATACTCATGCCTGCTCCCTAATACTGTTACCGAAGTTATCGGCACCAGCGCTAATAACTTTATGGCTTTTTGCCTTGCTCTTGGTGCAATTGCTGCAACAGCTGATCCGCAAGACCAATCCCTTTGCCGGCAACCTCGGTCGCGAGTTGTTGATCGAACATGTCGGTGTATGTTCGCATCGCTGAGCTATTAAATAATTCTGACTCGCCACCGGCTTCGCGCATGGTTTTCATCATTTGCTGAATAAACAGGGCTTCAAATTGACGGGCTGCTTCCGCCGCTGCTTGTTGCGGCTGAGCATGACTTTGCTTTTTAAGTTCGTTAAGTTGCTGCGCGTCGATTGCCAACCCAACAGAGCTCACCGAATTCGCCATTAGATAATCTCCAATTCAGCGCGCAGTGCGCCGGAGGCTTGCAACGCCTGCAAAATAGCCATGAGATCACTCGGTGTTGCACCTAAGCTGTTCAGTGCTTGCACAACTTCCATCAGCTCAACGCCTTCAACCATTTGTAGCGACGCTTCTTCTTGCTCGATTGTGATGTCTGCTGCGGTGCCAGTGACTGTATCCCCGCCACTCAGTGCTGGTGGTTGGCTCACAAACGGACGGCTGGCAATGGTGACAGACAAATTACCATGTGCTACTGCAGCCTGACGCAATGTCACTGGGCCACTTAACACGACTGAACCTGTACGTGAATTGAGTACCACACGAGGATCGGCCGCACCTGGGCGCACATCGATATTTTCAACTCGAGCCATAAATCGTACGCGATCGTTGGCGTCTTGAGGGCTTTGCAATTCAATTGAGCCGCCATCAATGGCGCTAGCAACCGAATAACCAAACTCATTGTTAATGCGGTCGACCATATTTAGTGCGGTGGTAAAATCTGCTTCTTTGAGGTTCAGTTGCAGATTCATGCGGGCCAAATCAAGCGCCACCTGACGTTCAACGGTAGCACCATTCGAAATACGACCACCGGCTTGCTGATTAATGACCGCCGATGAACCTTGTGATTCAGCGCTAGCGCCGTTAATCAACAGGTTGCCTTGTGCCAAGGCATACACTTGCCCATCAGCACCTTTAAGTGGCGTCATTAATAACGTTCCGCCACGCAAACTGCGGGCGTTACCAATCGACGAAACCACCACATCAAGCTGTTGTCCCGGACGGGCAAAGGCGGGCAAAGTTGCGGTCACCATCACAGCGGCGACATTGCGCAATTGCATGTTGGTACCAGGCGGAATAGTGACACCAAGCTGCGCCAGCATGTTGGTCATGCTTTGCCCAGTAAATGGCGCTTGCATGGTTTGGTCACCCGAGCCATCAAGGCCAACAACTAAACCATAACCAACCAGACTGTTGCTGCGTACACCTGCAAAATTGGCTAAATCTTTAATTCGCTCAGCGTAAGCAGTACCGCAACTGGTCACCGTAATCACTGCGAGCAAAATAAGCTGTCGCAACATATCAAAATCCCTCGTTAGAACGGCGTGATGTAGTTAAAAAACCGCTGCAACCAACCTTGTTGTTGCGCTTGGTTTATATACCCATCGCCAATGTATTCAAGGCGGGCATCAGCCACCGCACTTGATAGCACGCTATTTTGTCCATTGATGCTGCGCGGATTCACCACACCAGAAAAGCGTATATATTCAGTGCCTTGATTAATCGCGATTTGCTTTTCACCGCGAACGCGTAAATTGCCGTTCGGTAAAACATGCATCACTTGCACGGTGATAATGCCGGAGAACTGATTCGAGGCACTGCTAGCGCCAGAGCCGGCAAAATCATTTGCGCTACCGATGTTAAAGCCGTACTCCGCGAGTTGCTCCAGTGCATCTGGTAAGCCTTCTAAATCCATACCGATATTGCTTGCCCGAGACGATTGCGACGAGGCATTTTTAGTTGCGCTGACCTGCTCTTCAAGAACAATCGTAATAATGTCGCCTGAGCGACGCGGACGTTGGTCTTCAAACAGTGGAATATAACCATTTCGAGCCTGGTAAATCGCGCCGTTAGGCTCGGCTTCGGCATTCTTTGGAATCACCACAGGGGCATAGGGCTCAACCACGACTGGCTCTGGCGGCGCGCTACTACACCCCACCATAAACAAACCACCAACTAGAATAAATACCGCGCGCATCACCAAACTACCTCGCTAATTTACAACTGGCTTAAGCGCGCCAGCATCTCGTCACTACTCGAAATCGCTCGGCTATTAATTTCGTAAGCGCGTTGGGTTTGAATCATATTGACCATTTCTTCCACTACGTTCACGTTAGAAGCCTCAACGAAACCTTGAAATAACGT
>AZIJ01023159.1_pt1 | contig 10587 bp, 12 predicted proteins | sample 359151 | NCBI WGS metagenome assembly AZIJ01 (sample SAMN02429718, study PRJNA222666) | marine sediment metagenome | biome: Sediment sample; isolation source: enrichment culture of sample MGS-ElMAX(UA) from oil contaminated site at the... | place: Egypt: El Max | collected 2013-01-23 | depth 9.22 m m | reverse complement strand
AGAGCCCGCGCATGGTCGCGGCGCGCCGGGGCAAGAAAGTCAGCGAGATCGTTGGCCGCCGTTCGGACGCCGCTGCCGAGGCCGGCCTCGATTAAGGCGAGAGGAACGAGCGATGTCAGCGAAAAAGTCCGGCAGCAAGACGGTGACCGTGCAGCAGATCGCCAGCCCCCTGCGGCGTGAGCCGTCGCAGCGGCAGACGCTGGTCGGGCTTGGCCTGAACAAGATGCGCCGTACGCGCACCTTGGAGGACACGCCCGCCGTGCGCGGCATGATCAACAAGGTGGCTCACCTCGTCCGCGTCGTGGACGAGGCCTGAACCCCATTATCGACTGAGCATCAGGCTCGCGAGGCAAAGTTATGAAACTGAACGAAATCCGGGATAACGAAGGCGCACGCAAGTCGCGCATCCGCGTTGGACGCGGTATCGGCTCCGGCAAGGGCAAGACCGGTGGCCGTGGCGTCAAGGGTCAGAAGTCGCGTAGCGGCGTCGCGATCAAGGGGTATGAAGGCGGCCAGATGCCGATCCACATGCGCCTGCCGAAGCGTGGCTTCAAGAACCCGTTCCGTCTCGACTACAACACCGTGAACATCGGTCGCGTCCAGATGGCGATCGACGCGGGCAAGCTCGACAAGAGCGCGAAGGTCGATACGGCAGCCCTCATCGCGGCCGGCGTCATTCGCCGCGCGAAGGATGGTGTGCGTCTTCTCGGTCAGGGCGAACTCAAGACGAAGCTCGACTTCGTCGTCGCTGGGTGCTCTGCCGGCGCGAAGGAAGCTGTCGAAAAAGCCGGTGGTACCGTGACTGTGGTCGAGCCGAAGGCGAAGGCCGCGGCCGAGTAATCTTCGTCACGGGACTTATCCCCTGCGCGCTCAAGGTGAGATGAATGGCATCAGCGGCTGAACAGCTTGCGGCGAACCTCAACTTCTCTGCCTTTTCCAAGGCAACGGAGCTGAAGAATCGCATCTGGTTCACTCTGGGGGCGCTTCTCGTCTATCGCCTGGGTACCTATATCCCGCTGCCGGGGATCGACCCCGCGGCTCTCGCGCAGGTCTTCCAGCAGCAGCAGTCGGGCATTCTCGGCGTCTTCGACATGTTCGCGGGTGGCGCTGTCGGCCGCATGGCGATTTTCGCGCTTGCGATCATGCCTTACATCTCGGCTTCGATCATCATCCAGCTGATGACGAGCGTTTCGCCCCATCTTGCCCAGCTCAAGAAGGAAGGCGAGCAGGGGCGCAAGCAGATCAACCAGTATACGCGCTACGGTACGGTGGTTCTTGCGACGCTGCAGGCTTATGGCATTGCCGTCGGCCTTGAAGGGGCGGGCAATGTCGTCCTTGATCCGGGCATTTTCTTCCGCGCCACCACTGTCATCACGCTGGTTGGCGGCACCGTCTTCCTGATGTGGCTCGGCGAGCAGATCACGTCGCGCGGCGTCGGTAACGGTATTTCGCTGATCATCTTTTCGGGCATTGTCGCGGAGCTGCCGCGCGCGCTTGCCGGCACGCTCGAACTTGGTCGTCAGGGCGCTATCTCGACCGGCGTCATTCTCTTCCTTGGCGTCATGGTCATTGCGGTGATCATGGGGATCGTGTTCGTGGAGCGCGCCCAGCGCCGTCTTCTCGTGCAATATCCCAAGCGCCAGGTTGGTAACAAGCTCTATGGCGGGGACAGCTCGCATCTGCCGCTGAAGCTGAACACGGCTGGCGTCATTCCGCCGATCTTTGCCTCGTCGCTTCTGTTGCTGCCGATCACGATTGCGAATTTCACGTCGGGGCAGGGGCCGGACTGGCTCAACACCGTCACGGCGCTGCTCGGCCATGGTCAGCCGCTTTATATGGCGTTCTATGCTGCGGGCATCATTTTCTTCGCCTTCTTCTACACGGCCATCGTCTTCAATCCGCAGGACACGGCCGACAATCTGAAGAAGTATGGCGGCTTCATTCCGGGTATCCGTCCGGGCCAGAGGACTGCCGAACATATCGATTATGTGCTGACCCGGCTGACGGTCGTCGGCGCTCTCTATCTCACCATTGTTTGCCTGCTGCCGGAGATCCTCATCTCGCAATACAGCGTGCCCTTCTATTTCGGCGGCACTTCGCTCCTCATCGTGGTGAGCGTGACGATGGATACGGTGTCGCAGGTGCAGAGCCATCTGCTTGCGCACCAGTATGAAGGGCTGATCAAGAAATCGAAGCTACGCGGGGCCAAACGATGAAACTGATACTTCTCGGACCGCCCGGCGCAGGCAAGGGCACTCAGGCCAAGCGTCTGGAGGACAAATACGGCTTCATCCAGCTTTCGACGGGCGACATGTTGCGCGCCGCTGTCGCGGCTGGAACCGAAGTTGGCAAGGTCGCCGAAGGCATCATGGCGCGTGGTGAGCTCGTTCCGAACGAGGTGGTCGTGGGAATTATCTCCGATCGCATCGAGCAGCCGGATGTCGCCAAGGGCTACATCCTGGACGGCTTCCCCCGGAATGTCGCCCAGGCCGAGGCGCTGGACGAGATGCTGAAGGGCAAAGGAACGGAACTCGATGCCGTCGTCGAGCTCGCGGTTGATGACAGCATTCTTCTGAACCGCATCGAGACGCGCGCCTCCGAAACGGCTGGCGGTGCCCGGGCGGACGACAATGCGGAGGCGCTTGCGAAGCGCCTGACGGTCTATCACGAGCAGACGGCGCCCCTGATCGCCTATTACAAGGGCAAGGGCAAGCTCAAGACCGTGGACGGCATGAAGGATATGGATGAGGTAACCCGCCAGATCGAGGCGGCCCTCGGGCTTTAATAAGGAAAGGGGAGTTTGCTTAGCCGGTTGACTGGGAAGTAGTAAATTCTATAATCCCGGCCTTCGCGGCGGTGCTTTCATGGAATTGTCCGGTTATGGGGCGAAAATTGGCGGATTTCCGCGGTTTTCGGGTGGTCCCATCCGGGGTTTTCGTACAAGCGTCGTGTAAGCGATTCCCGAAGTTTAGGAGAGACACGTGGCTCGTATCGCTGGCGTCAATATCCCGACCAACAAGCGGGTGGTTATTGCACTGACCTATATCCATGGCATTGGCGACACCAAGGCCCGTGAAATCTGTGGTTCTGTCGGCGTTCCCGCCGAGCGCCGGGTCAATGAACTGACCGACGCCGAGGTTATCCAGATCCGCGAAACGATCGACCGCGACTATCTCGTCGAAGGTGATCTGCGCCGCGACGTCGCGATGAACATCAAGCGGCTGATGGATCTCGGCTGCTATCGCGGTCTGCGTCACCGCAAGGGCCTGCCGGTTCGCGGCCAGCGCACCCACACCAATGCGCGCACGCGCAAGGGCCCGGCGAAGGCGATCGCAGGCAAGAAGAAGTAACGCCCTTAGGACATTGAGAGCCGGGGCGCGGTTTCGCGTTTCCCGCCTGACACGAAGGTTGAATACGGATGGCGAAGGAAAAGACGCGCGTAAAGCGCAAGGAACGCAAGAACATCTCGTCGGGCGTTGCCCATGTGAGTTCCACGTTCAACAACACCATGATTACGATCACGGACGCGCAGGGCAATGCGATTTCGTGGTCGTCGGCGGGCATGATGGGTTTCAAGGGCAGCCGCAAGTCGACGCCCTTCGCCGCGCAGATGGCGGCGGAAGATGCAGGCAAGAAGGCCATGGAACACGGCATGCGCACCCTCGAAGTCGAGGTTTGCGGTCCGGGTTCGGGCCGTGAATCGGCGCTTCGCGCGCTGCAGTCGGTGGGGTTCACCGTCACGACCATTCGCGATGTGACGCCGATCCCGCACAATGGCTGCCGTCCGCCCAAGCGGCGCCGCGTCTAACGACCGGTATCCGGCTGACACCTCCGCGGAGGTGCGGCCACGTCCGGGCTCGCACGATTGAATGGTGGAGCGGACGTTAAAGAGATCAGGTGGCGGATGTCTCCCGCCCGGAGTGTCACAAGCACTCCGCAAACGACGGCACGAGGTTATCGACGTGATCCAGAAGAACTGGGAAGAGCTTATCAAACCGAACAAGCTCGAAATCAATCCGGGCCATGACGCGCAGCGTTTCGCGACGGTTATCGCCGAGCCGCTCGAGCGCGGTTTCGGCCTTACACTCGGCAACGCGCTGCGCCGTGTGCTGATGTCCTCGCTCCAGGGCGCGGCCGTGACCGCCGTCCAGATCGACGGCGTGCTGCATGAGTTCTCCTCCATCGCGGGCGTCCGCGAGGATGTGACGGACATCATCCTCAACATCAAGAACCTCGCGCTGCGTCTGCATGCCGAGGGCCCGAAGCGCATGTCGCTTTCGAAGAAGGGCCCGGGCGTGGTGACGGCGGGTGACATCTCCGCCGGTGGCGATATCGAGGTGCTGAACCCCGATCTCGTGATCTGCACCCTCGACGAGGGCGCCGATATCCGCATGGAATTCACCGTTGCGCTCGGCAAGGGCTATGTTGCCTCCGACCGCAACCGCCCGGAAGATGCGCCGATCGGCCTTATCCCGATCGACAGCCTCTACAGCCCGGTGAAGCGCGTTTCCTACAAGGTCGAAAACACCCGTGAGGGCCAGGTTCTCGACTATGACAAGCTCGCGCTGCAGATCGAGACGAACGGTGCCGTGACGCCGGAAGATGCGGTGGCCTATGCCGCGCGTATCCTGCAGGACCAGCTCCAGACCTTCGTGAACTTCGAAGAGCCCGAGCAGAAGCAGGTCGAGGAGAGCCGTCCGGAACTCGAGTTCAACGCGGCGCTGCTCAAGAAGGTCGACGAACTGGAGCTTTCCGTCCGTTCGGCCAACTGCCTCAAGAACGACAACATCGTCTATATCGGCGACCTCATCCAGAAGACGGAAAGCGAAATGCTCCGCACTCCGAACTTCGGGCGCAAGTCGCTGAACGAGATCAAGGAAGTCCTCGCCCAGATGGGTCTCCATCTCGGTATGGAAGTTCCGAACTGGCCGCCGGAGAACATCGAAGAACTGGCGAAGCGGTACGAAGATCAGTACTAATGCATTTCCCGGTCATGCGGTGTTCGGCTGACCGGGAAAATGCGACGTCCAAAGTAAGTAACTTATTGCCGCGTCCTGACGACGCCGCAGCTAACGAGGAGAAGGGCCCATGCGCCACGCAAAGGCAGGCCGCAAGCTCAACCGGACCGCAAGTCACCGCAAGGCCATGTTCGCCAACATGGCGGTCGCGCTCATCAAGCATGAGCAGATCGTCACGACGCTGCCGAAGGCGAAGGAGCTTCGCCCCTATGTGGAGAAGCTCGTTACGCTGGGCAAGCGGGGCGACCTGCATGCGCGCCGTCAGGCCTATGCGGCGCTGCCGGACAAGGTCTGGGCCGCCAAGCTCTTCGACGTGCTTGGACCCCGCTACAAGGACCGTCAGGGCGGTTACACCCGCGTCCTGAAGGCCGGCTTCCGTCATGGCGACAATGCGCCGATGGCCGTGATCGAGTTCGTCGATCGCGACGAGAGCGCGAAGGGGCAGGACTCCGGTCCGGTCCAATCCGCCGAGGAGATGGAAGACGCCTGATCGGCGCGTCTTCTTCAGAGTTTCAAAGGGCGGTGCCTGCGCGGGTGCCGCCCTTTTTCTTTGTGCACTCTCTCGCGCATTCCCTCATGCACTCTGTGACGGGCCATGACGGAAACGTAACGTGGGTGCGCGCAATTGAGCCTTGTCAGGTTGCGCCCGCCACAGCAAAATTTGCCCGCGGCATGTGGTTGCTGGGGCTTTTTGAGGCCGATTGCCCGTCCTTATCCAAGGGCGCGCTCAATGGTGGTGGAAATGTTGTCGGGAACTTCCTGGACGGGCGCGTTCACAATGGCGCTCGCAGCCGTTCTGTTCGGTGCGGTGCTTGCCCTCTTTCCCTGGTCCGTGCGTGCGGAGACGCTAAGGCAGGTGCCGTCCAGCCAGGCGCAGGTCGAGCTTTCCTATGCGCCGGTGGTGAAGCGCGTCGCGCCTGCCGTCGTCAATGTCTATACGAAACGTGTGGTGAAGGAGAGCGCCCGCTCGCCCTTCTTCAACGACCCCTTCTTCCAGCAGTTCTTTGGCAATCGCTTCAGCTTTGGTCTCCCGCGCGAGCGGGTGCAGCAGTCGCTCGGGTCCGGCGTCATCGTCGATCCCTCCGGGCTCATCGTCACCAATTTCCATGTCATCAAGGGCGGTGAACAGTTTACCGTCGCGCTTTCCGACCGGCGCGAGTTCGAGGCGGAGCTTGTCCTTGCCGATGAGCGCACGGATCTTGCCGTGCTTCGCATCGATGTCGGCAAGCAGAAGCTGCCCTATCTCACCTTTCGCAATTCCGATGCCGTCGAAGTCGGCGATATCGTGCTAGCCATCGGCAATCCCTTCGGCGTCGGGCAAACGGTGACGTCGGGTATCGTCTCGGCGCTTGCGCGCACGCATGTCGGCGCATCCGACTACCAGTTCTTCATCCAGACGGATGCAGCCATCAATCCGGGTAATTCCGGCGGCGCGCTCGTCACCATGGATGGCCGTCTTATCGGCATCAACAGCGCCATCTATTCGCAGACGGGCGGCAGCATCGGCATCGGCTTTGCCATCCCCTCCAACATGGTCGAGAGCGTTGTCGCCAGCGCGCGCGATGGTGGCCGCGTGAAGCGGCCCTGGTTCGGTGCCGCGCTTCAACCCGTCGATAACGAGCTTGCGCAGTCGCTCGGGCTCGACCGGCCAGGGGGCAGCCTCATTCGCGATATCTACAAGGGTGGCCCGGCCGCGAAGGCGGGCCTGAAGGTTGGCGACGTCATTCGTGCCGTGGACGGTTTCGAGGTCGAGGACCCACAGGCCGTTCGCTACCGTTTCGCGACCAAGGGGCTTGGCGGCAAGGCGCGAATTTCCTATTTGCGCGACGGCAGAGCGGGTGAGGCGGAAGTGGCGCTCGTGGCGCCACCGGAAGTTCCGCCTGCGGATGAAACGCAAATCAAGGGGCGCAATCCCTTCGCCGGGGCAACCGTCGCCAATCTCTCGCCCGCCATTGCCGACAAGCTCGGCCTCGATACAATGGGCGGGCAGGGCGTGGTCATTTCGCAGATCGAGCCCGGTTCGACCGCGGACCAGATACAGTTCCAGCGCGGTGATATCGTGATCGAGGTCGCAGGCGTGAAGATCGAGGAGGTGTCGGATCTCGTAAGGGTTACGAGAGCTCGCCGCCCTCAATGGACCTTCTCGGTGAAGCGCGGCGATCGCGTCTTCTCGGCGACGGTCGGAGGGTAGGGAAGAAGAAAGAAGGCGGTCTTACGACCCTTCCTCTTCCCCCATCTGCGACTGGAGATAGTTCTGAAGGCCGACCGTCTTCACGAGTTCGAGCTGCGTTTCGAGGAAGTCGATATGTTCTTCCTCATCCTCCAGGATGCGCTCGAAGATTTCGCGGCTGATATAGTCGCGCGCCTGCTCGCAATAGCCGATGGCCTCCTTGTAGAAGGCATGGCCCGCATATTCGAGTTTCAGGTCACATTCCATGCATTCGACCGGCGTCTCGCCGATCAGCAGCTTGTCGAGGTCTTGCAGATTGGGCAGGCCCTCAAGGAAGAGGATGCGTTCGATCAGCTTGTCGGCATGTTTCATCTCGTCGACCGATTCATGATACTCGACCTCGCCGAGACGCTTCAGCCCCCAGTTCCTGAACATGCGCGCATGCAGGAAATACTGGTTGATGGCGGTCAACTCCATCTTCAGGGCCTTGTTCAGATATTCGATGACCTTGGCGTCGCCGCGCATGTTTGACCTCGTTTTGCCGACTCGTTTGACAGAGAGTAGGCCGAAGGCGCGCGGCGTCAAACCCGCATTTCAGAAAAATGCAGTAAAAACAATCGGTTGCGAATGCTTTTGAGAGTATTTCTCGACTGATCCGGCGCGCGTCAGTCCGCGGCGGCGAGGGCGGAGGCAATGGCGGTTTCGTTCCGCACTTCCTCGATCATGCTTGCAAGGGTGGGGAGGCAGCGGCCGCATTGCGGCTTGCAGCCCATGGCGCGGTGGGCGGCAGCGGGCGTGTCGACATGCGGCGCGTTTGCAAGGACGTCCCGCACGGTCCGGCAATTCTTGGCATTGCACACGCAAACGATCATCTGATGCCTGTTTCCTGGCCCGGTTTTCGCCTGTTTCCCGCCATTCCCGACGGTAGAATGAAAATATGCCAGCTCTGCGAATAGTTTGCAATAGCGTTGTGAGTGACAATCGCTCGCATTTTGCCGCAGGGCGCGGCCACGCCCTGAAAACGGTCTTGCGGCTGCCTCAGCAAGCCGTCCAAAACATGATACACAGCGCTCATGAGCAGTCTTTTTGAAGCCGCCGGCATGGATGAGGGAGCCCCGCGCCCCCTGGCGGACCGGCTGCGCCCGAAGGCACTCGAAGAGGTCGTGGGGCAGGATCATCTGCTGGGCGAGAAAGGTCCGCTCGGGCGGATGCTCGCGGCGGGGCATCTTTCCTCCATCATTCTCTGGGGACCGCCCGGCACCGGCAAGACGACCATTGCGCGGCTTCTTGCGGATCGCGTCGGGCTTCACTTCGAGCCCATGTCGGCGATCTTTTCCGGCGTGGCGGATCTGAAGAAGATTTTCGAGGCGGCGCGCGGCCGCCGCGCCACTGGCAAGGGCACGCTGCTTTTCGTGGACGAGATCCACCGTTTCAACCGCACCCAGCAGGACAGTTTCCTGCCCGTCATGGAGGACGGCACGGTAACGCTTGTCGGCGCCACCACGGAGAACCCGTCCTTCGAGCTCAATGCGGCGCTGCTTTCGCGCGCGCAGGTGATGGTGCTGAACAGGCTGGACGATGCTGCGCTCGAAGAGCTGCTTTCGCGTGCGGAAGCCTTTTACGAAGAGCCGCTGCCGCTCGATGATGATGCGCGCGCCTCGCTCCGTGCGATGGCGGATGGCGATGGCCGCTTCGCGCTTAATCTTGCCGAGGAGGTTCATGCGCTCAAGCCCGCCGAGCCTTTCGACACGGGCGCGCTCGTTGCCGCCGTGCAGCGCCGCGCGCCGCTTTACGACAAGGGGCGGGAAGGGCACTACAATCTCATCAGCGCGCTTCACAAGTCGATCCGGGGGTCTGATTGCGATGCTGCGCTCTACTGGCTCGCGCGCATGCTCGTCGGCGGCGAAGACCCGCTCTATATCGCGCGGCGCCTGGTGCGCGCCGCTATCGAGGATATCGGCCTCGCGGACCCGGAAGCCGTGCATCAGGCGCTCGCGGCGAAAGAGGTGTTCGATTTTCTCGGGGCGCCGGAGGGCGAGCTTGCGCTGGCGCAGGCCACGATCTATCTCGCCACGGCGCCGAAATCGAATGCCTCCTATGCGGCTTTCGGCGCGGCGAAGCGGTCTGCGCGCGACACAGGCTCTGTTGCTCCGCCCGCACATATATTGAATGCGCCGACCAAGCTCATGAAAGAGCTTGGCTATGGCTCGGGCTATGAATACGACCATGACGCGCCGCAGGCCTTTTCCGGCCAGGACTATTTCCCGGAAGAGGTCGGACGCCAGAAATTCTACGCGCCGGTCGAACGCGGTTTCGAGCGCGAGATATCGAAGCGCCTTGCCTATTGGCACAAGTTGCGGGACGAGAGGGAAAAATGAACAGCGTTTTCGCGGTCGCCATCGGCGGCGCCATCGGGGCTGCAAGCCGTCATCTGTTCAATCAGCAAATGGCACGGCTTTTCGGTCTCAACTTTCCCTGGGGTACTTTCGGCGTCAACGTCATCGGTTCCTTCGTCATGGGGCTTGCCGTCGGCTTCTTCGCGCTCAGATATGAGCCCTCGGCGGAGATGCGCAGCTTCATCACCACCGGCATTCTCGGCGGGTTCACGACTTTCTCCGCCTTCTCGCTCGACGCGGCCAACATGATCGAGCGCGGGCAGGCGAGCCTCGCCGTGCTCTATATCGGCGGTTCGCTCGGGCTTGGCCTCGCCGGTCTCTTTCTCGGCCTCTGGATCGCAAGGGTAATGTTTCCCGCATGAGTGAAGTTTCGCAGATCGGCGTCACGGAAGAAGAAGACGGCGTCAGGCTCGACCGCTGGTTCAAGCGGCGTTACCCCATGCTCACGCATGGCCGCCTCGAAAAGCTCCTGCGCACGGGGCAGGTGCGTGTCGATGGCGCGCGCGTGAAGGCAAATGCGCGTCTTGGCGCGGGGCAGGTCGTTCGTATTCCCCCGCTCGGCGAGGAAACGGCAAAGCCCGCGCCCAAGCCCGAGCGTGCGGTCAGTGCCGCCGATGCGGAGGAAATCCGCGCCTGCGTCATCCATAAAGACAAGTCCGTCCTTGTGCTGAACAAGCCTGCCGGTCTCGCCGTGCAGGGCGGCACCAAGACCGAGCGCCATCTCGACGGTATGCTCGACGCGCTCACCTTCGAGGCGAAGGAGCGTCCGCGTCTTGTTCACCGTCTCGACCGCGACACCTCCGGGGTCCTCGTTCTGGCGCGCACCGCGAAGGCGGCGGCCGCGCTTGCAAAGGCCTTCAAGCAGAAGGATGCGCGCAAGATTTACTGGGCGCTTGTCGTCGGCGTTCCCATCCCGCGTCAGGGCACGATCAATCTCGCCCTTACCAAGCAGGGCGGGCCGCGCGCCGAGCGCGTCTTTGCGGCGAAGAAGGGCGAGGAGGGC
>AZIJ01006745.1_pt1 | contig 10596 bp, 11 predicted proteins | sample 359151 | NCBI WGS metagenome assembly AZIJ01 (sample SAMN02429718, study PRJNA222666) | marine sediment metagenome | biome: Sediment sample; isolation source: enrichment culture of sample MGS-ElMAX(UA) from oil contaminated site at the... | place: Egypt: El Max | collected 2013-01-23 | depth 9.22 m m | reverse complement strand
TGTTCAATCCGGGCGATTTCGATCTCTTTGAGTTCAACCTGGCGGCGTCGGATCGGGCGTATGATGATCAACCAAAGCAGAAGGGCGATGAAGGCCACAACAAAATAGCGACTGACGATGGTAGCCAGTGTCAGGAACTCGGGTGTTTTCCACCAATCAAGCTCCACCGTTTCCTCTTCAACCAGGGTGAAGGGGCTATTGATGACTTCGATCTTGTCGCCACGCTCAGGGGTAAATCCGATGGCTACCTTCACGAGGCGATTGATACTGTCCAGATCCTGCTCGGTCAGTGGGGTAGGGATCTCTTCGCCTTCCTCGTTCGTGACCATTTTGTAGTTCACGACGATAGCCGCGCTTAAGCGCTGCAATGCACCACGACGGAACTGAACATGCTCGACGGTACGATCAACTTCGTAGTTGATGACTTGCTCGCGTGAAGCACTACCGTCATTGCTGGCGCTGGTAATAGTGGCCTGATCTTCCGCAGCGTTTGCTTCCCCTTCTGGGGTAGTAATCGCGGGTGCATTCGGCGGGCTATTGGTTAATGCGCCAGGAACGCCTCTGCCTGCGTTGTAGCCACCGGAGTAGTTTTCGACAATTTGCTGACTGCGCAACGCGGCTTCGTTTGGTGGTTGGTTTGGCCCGTAGCGTTCAGCGGTCTGTTCACGCTTGTTGAAGTCGATCTGAGCGACGACCTGGGCCTTGATGTTTTGTGGCCCGAAGATCGGATACAGGATGTTTTCAACACGCTGTTGGTAGGATCGCTCGATCTCTTCGATGTACTTGATTTGGGTGCCATCAAGATCCTGGTCTGCGCGATTACTCTTGGTCAGCATGCGTCCGTTTTGGTCGACAACGGTCACGGCGTCTACCGGGAGATTTTGCACCCCAGAAGAGACCATATGCGCAATGGCGTTAACCTGCGTTTCACCGAGTTCGCGGCCAGGCTTCAGGTGAAGTACAACGGAGGCGCTGGATGCTTTTCTGTCGCGGGCGAAGACGGTGTCTTTCGGAATGACCAGATGCACTCGTGCTTTGGAGACAATACCCAGGGATTCGATAGAGCGAGACAGTTCGCCTTCCAGTCCGCGCTGGTAGTTGATCTGCTCGTTGAACATACTGATGCCAAAGCTTTGGTTGTCGATCAACTCAAAGCCGACGTTGCCACCGGCAGGCAATCCTGCCTCAGCCATCTGCAAGCGCAGTCGCGCAGCCTGGTCTGCTGGAACGCGGATGACGCTACCGCCTCTACCGAGTTCGTAGGGCACATTCATGCGCTCCAGCTCAGCGACGATACTGCCGCCATCGGCTTCGTTCAGATCGGTATAAAGGGTCTTGTACTCACCGGCATTGGCCCAGTACAAGGCGCCCAGAAGAAGACCACCGGCAATGACGACCCCAGCAGTCATTTGAGCGACATTAAGACCTTGTTGACTCCCTGTCAGCCACGTTTTGAATTTGGCCAAATTCCCTGCAACTTGAGGTGCAGTTGTTGGCGGCTGCTCAGCATTACTCACAGGCGTCCTCCCTGCACAGTGTGCTGAATGAGAAATAAGGGGGTGTAGGGCATGTCATCGTGCTCTTTTCGTAATGGAAAAAACGGGCGTCAAGCCTGAGTATGTCAATTAAGCGTTATTATTATGTGTTTTCACAAGACCAAAGGAAAGAAAAAGCGTCCAATTACGCCTTAAATTGACGCTTTCGATTCTCGACTTCACTGTGGCATTCCGCCATAATTCATTTGTCTAAAAATATCAGGGCGAGCAATATGAGCATTCCTCAAATTCAAAACGGCGTTCAGTTACTGAACACCTTGGCCGCTCAAGCCAAAGGGCCATCCGCGTCGCCGCAGGCCACGCAATCTGCGGCTCTGGGCGGATTTGCTGCTGAGCTTCAAGCCTCTCTACATAAGGTCAACAGCCTGCAACAGAACGCCTCGACCAAGGCCAAAGCGTTCCAAATGGGCGACCCTGATGTAGCACTGAACGATGTAATGGTTGACATGCAGAAGGCTGGCATAGCCTTTCAGTTCGTCACCCAAGTAAGGAACAAGGTTATCAGCGCATACAAGGATATTAGCAACATGCCGGTTTAAGGCGTGGCTAGATTCCGCTAGCTAGAGCCTTTCTTGCAATATATTGACCGCTGGTCAAGTTAAAGCTCTGCGTTAATATGCCGATCTTAATAAAAATAACTATAAATTGACGGCTTAGCCGCAAGGATCTTTCATGGCATCTATTCAAACTCTCGGTCTTGGATCTGGAATTGACTTATCGTCAATGCTTGATCAGCTCAAAGCGGCTGAACAATCCAAGCTTGAGCCAATCGCACTACAAAGCTCAAATAACAAAGGCAAGATCTCCGCGTTTGGCGCGATCAAGAGTGCGCTGGATAAACTCCAGGAAGCGGCGCTCAAGCTGAATTCATCCACTGCCTTTACACCATTGGCCAGCACGGTGTCCGGTACTGGCGTCACCGCTGCCGTGGGCAGTGGGGCGAGCGCTGGGTCATACCAAATCCGTGTTGATGCCCTCGCCAAAGCTCAGAGCGTTGCTACGCAGGGCGTGGCCAGCCGTACTGACGCTCTTACTGGTAGCGGTACGCTAACACTCGGGGTTGGTAGTGATTCGCTGGATATTGCGATCAATGCTGACAGCTCCCTTGAGGACGTTCGCAGTGCAATCAACTCATCCGGTGCAGACGTTACGGCGAGTATCGTAAATACCGGCGATGCGACGGCGCCATATCGCTTGATGCTGACTTCAAAAACCACGGGAACTGAGTCTGAAATCAGTATGAGTTTTGCCGGAACGGGCGAACTGTCTACGTTGCTTAGCGACAGCGCCGCTGGCGGCACCGTCAGCGTGATTCAGGCTGCGCAAGACGCTCAGTTGAGCGTCAATGGGATCGACATCACCAGTCAGACCAACACCGTATCAGAGGCTATCCAGGGCGTTACGTTGAAGCTTGACGCCGTCGGCTCTGAGCAAACCCTGGACGTCAGCCGTGACACCGAGGCGGTAAAGGAAAACGTTCAGGCGTTCGTTGATGCCTACAATGCCTACGCGAAGGTGGTCGACACCAATACGGCGTACAACGAAGACTCCACTTTGTCTGGCAAGCTGCTGGGCGATAGCTCTTTGCGCACGATTGAGAACCGGCTCCGCAGCACCCTTAACACCCCAGAGAGTGGAGAATTCGCGGCCCTGGCTGACCTCGGAATTAAGCTGAAGCCCGATGGGATGCTGGAAGTTGACGATGCCAAGTTATCTTCGGTGATTGAGCAGAATCCCGAAGAACTGGAAGCGTTCTTCGTTGGTAGTGATTACAAGTCAGGCATGGCAGGGCGTTTGAACCAGACGCTGGATAGCATCGTTGGCTATCAGGGCATTCTCGAAACCGTGACCAGCGGTCTTGAGAAAAGCAACACGCGCTTGCAGGAAGACTACGGCAAGATGGAAGAGCGGATTGATGCCGTGATTGAGCGTTACCGTGTCCAGTTTGCCGCAATGGATAGCCTCGTTGGTGAGATGAATTCGATGATGAGCTATCTGAATCAGCAGTTTGAGGCTATGGCTGCGCAACTATCCGATTAATTGAAGGTAAGGTCAGGACATGAGTCGTAATCCTTTGAATGCATACTCTCAGATGAACGTCGAAAGCTCAGTTATGGCGGCGTCTCCTTTGCAGATTATCATCATGCTATTTGATCGCTCCACTTCGTTGCTCAAAGAAGCCAAGCTGCATATGGAGCAAGGAAATATGGAAGGGAAGGGCATAGCCCTATCCAAGGCCATCGATATCGTTAACAACGGCTTGATCCTAGCACTCGACGAGAGTGTTAACCCTGACCTTGTGAGCAGGCTCTCTGATCTTTATGAGTTCATCGTGACCTCGCTGATGGAAGCGAATCGTCATAACGATCCTGCAAAAGTTGATATCGCTCTCCAGCTCCTTAATGACTTAGGTGACGGTTGGAAGCAAATCCAGGCTAGCGGAGGGGGACATGGCTGACCATCCTGGTCTTGCCGCTAGCGTTAATCTGCGGGCTGCATGCCAACACATTCTCGATCTGATTGAGAGCGAAAACTGGGAGGAGGTAACCTTTACTCAGGCCAACATCATCCGCTTGATGCAGGATCTGAGGGCTTTCCCTTTAACCCAAGAGCCGGATCTTGAGATCGCCAAGCAAATGATGACGATCCAGCATGAGGCATTTAACTTGCTTCGTCTGGTTAAGACCGCGCTGGAAGCCCAGCGTGATTCCCTGGAGCGGCTCCTTAAAGCGGCTGACCACCAGAGTAAAAACGGTGGTCTGGGTAAATCAATTACGACAGATACTTACTCGCTGGAAAGCCTGGGAAGACGGAAACGGTAATGAATCTGGTTAACCCGCTCCTCGACTCGATTCTGACGGCAGCGCAGCAGGTTAAGCCCACTATTGCCGAGAATCGTCCTGCGCAGGCGATCACTGAAGTAGAAGCGGCAGTGCTTGCGCAGGGAGGCCGGGAGCTTAAGGCGGACTCTCGGCTAAATGATATGCCGGGACGCCAGCAGTACCAGGCCAAGCCCTACGGGTACTCGCCGTCAAATATCTCTCCGTCGACCATCACACGGCTAAATGAAGCCGCGAAAATCATTGCGGACTTGATGTATCAGTTCCCGGTAGAGCGGGACGACCTGTTCCTTAAGCTGACTCCCTTGGATAGACAGCTTTTCCTCAATAGCACTGCATTCCCTCTCATGGTGAGAAATACCCTTGAGCAGAGTGGTCTGTTTTATCATTCGCATCTTGCTCGCTGGTACCGGGGTGATTATCCGATCAAGCGCTTACGTGAGGATGTCGTTGCTCGCTTGGCAACTATCGATGTATCAACTCTGTCGCTGAGTGACGCCTTGGTGAGCCGTTGCAAAACCAAAGGCGACCTACTTAATGCCATTGAGCGGTTTCAGCTTGAGTTGCTATCTAGCCCCTGGATAAAGCTCAAAGGGGAGATCACTCCGGGTGTTAACGCGACCATCATTGTGATCAGTAATACGATGGGTGAAGTGGTACCAGGGGCGTTCGATGATAAGCCGCTGCTCAGCGAAGATCCTTTGAGCGGCTGGCGCTTGGCAATGCGATTGGAGAATCCGGGATTTGGCGTGTGTGATATCGACGTGGCCTGGATGCATGGCACGATGCACGTTGCGTTGTTGGCCAATTCCTCTTTGCTGCTCGAATTCTTTCGGCGTGACCAGGCGTCGCTCAAAGAGCTGATCAAAGAAAATGGGATAAACAGCCTCAGTTTCCATGCCGGGACAATGACGGAAGGGCAGGCGGGGCTTCCCTTTGAGAAGCTATTTAGGGTCGACCTGATTCTGCCAACGCAGGGCGGTATCGATCATGTTATCTCCGAGGAATATGGCAGTGAGAATGCGCGTATCCTCGCTGAAGTACAGCGTCATCATCTGATGCCGCCAATTCACCCTGAGCTTATGGGCCTATTAAGCCAGGTATCATTTGATCGAAAAATTGAAACTTCTTTATACCTTGTACTGTTTTTTGTCGCGAGCTGGGTTGTCGAGCAAATGCCGTTTTTCGAAACTTAATTTTCTCGTTATATAGCGTCAAAGTACCAGCAGATTTGTCTCTTAATTGAGCCAATTGCTTGACTTTCCTGTCAATAAATCATTAAATGCCTATTAAAAATCAAAGGCATTCTTATACTTATGTCCGCTGAATCGCTATCTTCTGAAATAAAAGATCTCAATCTTTCCTATCTTTTGCTGGCGCAAAAGTTACTACTGGAAGACAAAGAAACGGGCATGTTCAAGCTGGGGATTTCTGTTGATGTTGCGGACGTGCTGGTTACTCTCACAGCTACGCAAATCATCGAACTCTCCAAGGTAGACCAGCTGATTTCCCGGTTCACGCTCGATACAGCAGAGAAACTGAAGTCTATTGTCCACAAAAAACGGGATAACGGGCTCAATCCAATTCACGCCGCTTTGCTTTTGGCCAACACTCAGGCCTGAACGCTTGCCCATGGATAACAAGCTCTTACGGGATTTTGGTGATGTCCGCCTGGCCTTGGATCTGATAGATCTGGGTGCCAGGATTCAAGTTCTGGAGTCTGAGACGGATCTAAGCCGGGGCAGACTCATCGGCTTGTACAAAGAGGTTCATGGGAAATCCCCGGCGAAGGGGCTGCTGCCATTTTCGACCGACTGGTTCATGACCTGGCTTCCCAATATTCATTCATCCTTGTTCTATGCGATTTACCTTCGCCTTTCCGCACAAAGCCCAGAAATGGACAAAATAGAGCGAATGACGAAGGCCTTTCGCTTGTACCGAGACCAGGTTACTCAGGATGGAGAGGAAACTGTTCTGGATATAACTCGGGCATGGACAATGCTGAGATTCTTCGATAACAACATGCTTGAAACTATCGAATGCATGCAGTGCACAGGTCATTTTATTTCTCATGCGCACACACCTAAGGACAACTATCTCTGTGGAATTTGCGCGCCACCTTCAAGAGCAGGGAAGACTAAAAAAGCAGCCGGTTAATTTTGAAATAATTTGCCATCTATTTGCCATGTTTTTGATTTGTTTGATGTATTTTTGTTGATGATTTTTTGTTTTGCTCGATTATAACTAAGTTTGACTGGTCATATATATAAGTAAATTGTATTTTTGGCCGATCAGTAATAAGAAGAATAAAAAAGGGCTCCATCGTGCTGATCTTAATAGGCTATGCCATTGTTATTTTTTGCGTATTCGGGGGCTATGTCGTTGCAGGCGGTAGTTTAGGGCCTCTGTGGCAACCCGCCGAAGTCTTGATTATTGGTGGTGCTGCGCTTGGTGCGTTCGTTGCGGCGAATAACATCAAAGCGATGAAGGCCACTCTGACTGCATCAAAAACCCTTAAAGGGACGCTGAAATACAAAAAAACCTTCAATACCGACGTCTTGGTCTTGCTCTACACCATCCTGACCAAGTCCAAGCGCGAAGGGATGAAATCGATTGAGAAGGACATCGAAAAGCCAGAGGAGAGTGAGATCTTTGGCCGGTTTCCTGATGTTCAAGCTGACAAGATGGTCATGGAGTTTGTCTGTGACTACCTTCGTATGATCGTAACCGGCAACATGAATCCCCATGAGCTTGATGACCTCATGATCCATGAGATTGAAGAGCTTGAGCATGAAATGCGTGTTGCCTCCGATGCTCTCACCAAAGTCTCAGACGGCCTTCCGGCGTTCGGTATCGTCGCAGCGGTAATGGGTGTCGTTAAGGCCCTGACTGCTGCCGACGCAACGCCAACAGAGATGGGCGAGATGATCGCTCACGCTCTGGTAGGTACCTTCCTCGGTATTCTGCTCGCCTACGGCTTCGTAGCACCCCTGGCGGGCCGTGTAGACCGCCAGGTTGATGAAGCGGTGAAAATGCTCCAGTGCGTACGCCTGACCCTGCTGGCGAGCTTGAATGGCTACCAGCCTCAGGTTGCAGTTGAGTTTGGCCGCAAGACACTCAATACCAAGCAGCGTCCTGGTGCCATTGAGCTGGAAGAGGTTATCCGTCAAAGCAAGAGCGCTCAGAAGGCAGCTAGCTAATGAAGTCGACTGAAAAGCGCCCGATTATCGTCAAACGGAAGAAGGTGGTTCATGGCCACCATGGTGGGGCGTGGAAAATCGCTTTTGCCGACTTCATGACTGCGATGATGGCGCTTTTCCTCGTGCTCTGGATCTTGGCTATCTCCAAGCCAGAGGAACGGGCTGCGATTGCGGAGTACTTCCGTATGCCGATCCTGGTTGCGATGGCCGGGGGTGATCGGTCGACTGCCAGCACCAGTGCGGTACCCGGAGGTGGCCCAGATCCGGCGTACCAAGTAGGGGAGGTTGAGAAAATCGACCCTCATCAGGAAAACCGTTCAGATGTTGAGCGTGAGCACCTGCTTGAACTTAAGCGGCGCCTGGAAGAAGAAATCGACTTGAACGATCTGCTGCGAGACATCCGCAACCAGATCCTGATCGACCTCATTCCTGAAGGCTTGCGCATTCAGTTGGTGGATTCAGAAAAACGCCCGATGTTTGAGGTCGGCAGTGCGAAGGTTGCACCGTATATGGGTGAGCTGCTTCGGGTCATTGGGCCGATCCTCAACAACATTCCGAACTCGATTCAAATAACCGGCCACACCGACAGCCTCGCGTATTCAGCTGGTCAGTCTGGCTACAGCAACTGGGAGCTGTCCGCCGACCGTGCCAACGCTTCCAGGCGTGAACTGGTTGCTGGCGGTCTTGAGCCTGAAAAGCTGCTCAGAGTCTCCGGAATGGCGGACATGTTGCGCTTTGAAGGCGCCGATGAGTTGGATGCGATCAACCGTCGTATTGCGATCATCGTAGTAGACCGCTATGCCAAGGCCGCGATTCTAAATCAACGTCAGAACAGCATTCCTGCTGATCAGCTGGAAGAGTTCATCAAAAGGCCGGGTCGATTCTGATCCGGCAGTTGTCATCTGGCGCCATCAAAAAGGTATAATGACGTTAGAGCATGCTACGCCGTCGCTCTAGGGTGTCTACAGGGATCTTCGGATCGCACCCCGCTTCTGATTCATTTCAGATGGCCGAGCGCCAGGAAACAGCGTCCTGCCCCGACGAACGTATGCATTCGACGGCTGAGAATCCCGCCTTGAGCGGGATTCGTCTTTTTAACGCTCAGCCTTCCTCGTTTTCGGCGGCTTCGTCCTCTTCCAGTTCGTCCAGATCGACGCCGCAGCTTGGGCAGTTTGCTCCAAATTTGTCAGCGTGATCTTCGTGCCCGCAAGACGGACAGCAGTAGATTTCTTCATCAGAGATATCGTGAGTACTCATACGCTTGCTTCCTTTTGAGGTGTTTTCTCTTGGATGCCTCGGAACATGGAGCATCGGCGGAACAGCTCGTAGGTCAATGGCTCGTCTCTCCCTTTTGCAACGCGGAGTGTAAGACGGAGCAGGTTTTTAATGTCACGCGCGGCGAGACCATCAAATTTCTCCACCAGCTCTTTAACAAGATTTGGGGGCAGGGTGGTTTGATACTGAGCCGCCATGACGTTCCAAATCTTGATGGCATCGCTTTTAACCGGCGCCTGGTAGTGAATGATGGCTGCGCAGCGGGACAAAATAGCCTCGTCGATGTCATCAGGACGGTTTGTTGTCATAAACAGAAGCCCGTCAAAATACTCCAGCATCCGCAGAAATTCGGCAACAATCGCGTTGTTCTGGATGTTGCTACCACGGGCGGCAACAAAGACATCTGCCTCATCCAGCAGCAAGACGCAGCGCCAACGTTTGGATTTGGAGAAGAATGCATCCAGGTTGTCTTTGATTCTGTTCACTTCAATACCTAGAGAACCGGCATTGATCGACAACAGAGGCCGATGAATCAACTCAGAATAGACTTCAGCAGTAAGGGTCTTTCCAAGTCCAGGGCCTCCTTTGCATAGAATGATATTTCCCGCGCTTTTGCCGCGAATCATGTCATCAATAAAGGCATCAAGGTCTGTGGTCAGGATGTCGAGAAGATCTCGGTGACTTTCTGGAAGCACCATCTTGTCGCGCAGGCTCTCGTCATAAATATAGGGCGTTAGGTTGCTTGCATTCGTCCAGGAGTACCGGTGAGATTTGAGATCAAAAATGTGGACAAGAGGATGCATTGGAACAGTCGTCTGACCATCAGTTTTCTTAGAAAAACCCTCCAGGATAGAGGACTCTACGTGCTGATCTCTGCCGATATTGTACTCAGATGAAGGAACGTCATGAATAACGGCCCGAGGAGATTCTTGCGGCACAGATGTACGGCTGTATTCGGTACGTTCAGGGTGCCCAGAGAAAAAATACTGTTCCGCAAAGCCATCTCGAACGGTATTGTCGAAATACTCCATTTCTGCCATATAGTCAGCAATCAATTTCTCGGTTTCATGAAAAATATGACTGGCTTCCAATATGCGAGAAGGCTTTTTGTTGATTACTGAAGACGGCTGAAACCGGTAGCTTCCGGTCTTTGATTTATACCGAACACCATCACTTCCAAAGAAAACAGTATGGATTTCAAAAAATGGGGGATTGCCTTCCTTCCCTAGTCGGTAATCGCTTTTAAATCCCTGAATATGGGTGACCACTTCAGGGTAAGAGTAACCATCGCCGTTTTTCCTGAAGATCCAGCCGCGAATAGCATTTTGGGCCAGGTAGTGCTCCATGAGATATTGGGCACACAGGAAGTTTGGAACCTGGACATCGTTCTCGCCAGATATCGCTCTAAGCACAGCATCAATGGCTCTGATCAGCTTTTTTGACCCAACCTCATTGGCAGCAGCAAGGTACATCTCCAACGAATCCTTGGTGACATCATCCCTCTTAATTTGATAGTCGGATTTGTCAGCATAGTGCCTGCTACCGAGGAAAATTCGGGAATCTGGTTTTTGGGCAAGGCATTCCATTACATCGAAAGGAATCAGTAGGGACATGGATGATTCTCTTGAATGGCTAATAGGGGCTCGGGCGCCCAATGCGTCCGAAATGTCGAAGAATGTAGCCGATTTTACTTATAAATTGACAATAAGTCAAGAATTGGCTAAT
>AZIJ01006743.1_pt1 | contig 10605 bp, 6 predicted proteins | sample 359151 | NCBI WGS metagenome assembly AZIJ01 (sample SAMN02429718, study PRJNA222666) | marine sediment metagenome | biome: Sediment sample; isolation source: enrichment culture of sample MGS-ElMAX(UA) from oil contaminated site at the... | place: Egypt: El Max | collected 2013-01-23 | depth 9.22 m m | reverse complement strand
GGTATCAAAACAACCGAACCGGCCTTCGGATTGCCAGCGCTTTGGATACAAAAAGACCAGCGTGAAACCGCACAAGTTTATGGCTACACAGTCGTTGATGCTGCGACAGTCGCTGCAACGCACCTAAACAAGATCATTCGTCAGAACTCGTCCCGTCTGCTTGGTCGCAGCGAAGTCCAGAAGCTCCTTGAAAAGCTGGGAGAAGATGGCCAGTCGCTGATCGAAGAAGTGATTCCCAATGTCGTGTCGATCAGCAATCTCCAGCGCATTTTGCAATCGCTGCTGGATGAAGAGGTGTCTATTCGAGACCTTAGAACCATCCTTGAGGCCATTGGTGAGTGCGCAGGCCGGGAAATGAATTGGCACGAGATTATCCCTGTTGTGCGCACAGCGCTTGGCAGAATAATCACCCAGCATTGGTTCGAAAACGAACCCGTCCTTAACGTCTTGGGGCTTGATAGCTCTCTGGAAGAGGTGATCTATCAGGCGATGGTGAACGGCGGATCGTTGGAGCCCAACCTGGCCAACTCTATCGTGAGCCAGACCGCTGCGGCATTGAAGCGCCAAGAAGAAAACGAATTGCCGGGTGTGCTGGTAGTGAGCCCGAATCTCAGGGACTTCGTATCGCGATTCCTGCGCCGTCGCCTGATAAACCTCGTGGTTATGTCGCATAGCGAAATCCCAGATGACAGATCCATCAAATTCTCAGCCATTATTGGGGCACAGCAATGAGCATTAAAAAGTACAAAGGCCAAAGTGAAGCCGCTGTGCTGAAGGCCATTAAGGAAGAAATGGGGGGAGACCCTCTTATCATTCAGAATATGAAGCTGGCTGATGGCACCGTTGAAATTACGGTTGCTGATGAGAGTCTGCTTGAAACGATTTCAATCAAGCCGCCCAAAGAAGGCCGTAGTGGCAAAAGCTATCTTGCGGACAAACCGGCGATGCCGAGTCCTAAGGCCGCATCACCTTTTAACGATGACGACAACTTTACGATGGGATTAGCCGGACGTCCTCATAGGCCGTCCGAAGATGGCGAAGGGGTAATGGTTAGGCTTTCCCCGCTCGCTATGCGCCGTGCTGAGAGGCAGTACAGTGAGGCCGCTTCAGCGTTTGCAGAAGGGGATGAGACTGGGCTTTCGATGAAGAAAGAAGAAGCGCCAATTTCTCTGAAGCCGAATGCGGCGCTTCATAACGCGCAACCGGTTTCTGATGCGATTGAGGCTGAAGTGGTTGATGAGGAGGCCTCTGCGGCCACTCTTACAGCGGTTGAGCGCTTTGATAAAACCTTGCGCAAGGCAGATGGGATAACCCAGCTTAGCTCCGACCTTCTGTTGGAGCTGAAGGCGCTACAGCAGGCCTGTCGCCGGGACATGATGGGGTCTGTTTCGGCAATGGAGCTGTTCTCACGTTGCTACAAGCGACTGATCAGTGCCGGGTTTGGAAAAGCAGTAGCGCATGGGATTTTGAAAGAGATTCCAGCAACCCTGACGTCCGGACGCGCACAAGCAGAAGAAATCGCCAGTTGGCTTGAACAGGCCGTTATGGCATCGCTGCCGGACTCCGCCCAGCATGATGCGTGGTGGGGTGGTGATCGTGTCATCGCTCTGCTCGGTGCGACAGGCAGTGGAAAAAGCACCTGTATTGCCAAGTTGGCCGCGCGCTATTTGAATGACAATGACGCAGCGGATGTTGTCATTCTGAGCCTGGATGTTGATCACGTAGAGCCGCTGTCTACCTTTGCCTCGGTTCTGGGCGTTGATTTCAAGACAGTGGAAGCCTATGAGAACCTGCCAGAGGTGCTGGAGAGCTTCACGCATAAGAAGCTGATCCTGATTGACACCAAAGGGATGGGGGCGCGCCATAAGCGGCTGGAAGAGCAGCTACAGCGCTTGAGCGCCTGTGAGGGCTTGAAGGCGATGGTGGTTTTGAATGCGGCGATGGATCTGACTGCGCTAGATCACATGGTTGAAGCGTACCAGCGAATTGCTGGCGCCAATGACATGAACGTGGAACATGCCTTGATCACCAAGCTGGACGAGTCCGGAAAGCTCGGTGGGGTGCTTAACATTCTGATCTCCCGCAAGCTGGCGCTCAGCTACCAGTCCTCGGGCAGCGATATTCTCGATGACTTCGACCGGGCAGCGCCGATGCTGCTGATCCGGGATGCTATCGATTCTGGAGAAGACCTCGATGACCTGGTCAGCCTGTTTGGCAGAGAGGATCAATCAGAGCGCTTTGAGTCGATACGCATGACGCTGCTTGGCAACCTGGCGGAAATGAATCATGTCATTACTCAGACGCGAAATGAGTTCAAGCGCGCTGGGTTGCTTGACCCAGGTCGTGGCGCAATTGGTCATTTTGAAGAAAACTCAGGACTGATGCTGGTGGAGGACACCAGTCGAGAGGTTGGTAAGGCGGTAGCCGAAGGGTGATCCGCGCTGCGGCGCGTCAATTAATCTTTATCAATAAATTGACGGGCCCGTGACATTAGGGCATCGTATTCGGATAATTTTAATAATATTGACTCCGGGCCAATCAATACACCCTTAATCAGGTCTGGGCAGAGGTAATTGATGTATACCGCGACAGGTAAAATTGACCAAAGCTTCCTGATAAAGGAGCACATGGAGCTTGTTCGCAAGGAAGCATTCAGAATGATCAGAAAAGTGCCTTCCAGCGTTGAGCTGGATGACCTTATGCAGGCGGGGCTCGAAGGCCTGGTGAAGGCTGCTCAGCAGTTTTCTCTGGAGCGTGGTGTGGAATTCCCTACCTACGCCTATCCTCGTATAAAAGGGGCAATGATCGATGAGTTGCGTAAGCTTGACTGGGCGCCCCGGTCTGTCCGCCGAGGTGAGAGGGCGGTTGTAAAAACGATTGCAGCACTGAGCAAGCAGCTGGGTCGTCATCCAACTGAGCCCGAGATTGCAGAGAAGATGGAGATGTCATTGGAGTCTTACCGAACCCTGATCGCGGACTCGGTAGGGGCATCGTTGATCTCTCTGGATGAAACCGGCGTCGATTTTGTCGAGAAGTTCAGCCAGGAGTCCGTCCGGTCACCACTGGATATCTTGCAAGACAGCCTTGTGCAACAGAATATCGCTGAGGGGATACGCCTTCTTCCCGAGCGAGAAGGATTTGTCGTTGCCATGTATTACCAGGAAGACATGAACCTCAAAGAGATTGGTGCTGTCTTGGAGGTTAGCGAGAGCCGGGCCTCTCAGATCCTGGCTCAAGGCATGGCCCGACTGAAGGCTTACATTCAGACAAATGTGATGCCGAAGAAGGCGCCCAAGAAAAAGGATAGCGCCACAGCCCATTAAGAAAAGGCCGTCTCAGTCCGGAACCGGGATAGGAAGGATCTGGTATGGATACTCGGCATACAACCCTGAAATGTACACGATCATTGGCGACATCTTCAGAATTCATTGCAACTATTGCAGCCGATCAACACGAAAAATCACACCCGCTATGAAACTGGGATTGGCAAAAACACCCATTCCTGAAGAAAAAATCCTGTACTACAAGAGGTATCAGCAAGGGGGAAGGCTGACTTTACGCAAGGTTGATATGCCTTGCGTATAGTCTATGAGATAAGGTCTCAGCTTCGATTCTCAAGGTCATGCTTTCGCTTATCAATCAGAAGTGAGGCGAAGGCAGCTAGAGCGTCTTGATCTTTGAAAACCACGTCAGACAAATCTTTATAGTCATTTCGAAGGTTGAAGATTTTGTTAATCAGAACCTTCAATAGGTCACCTTCCATAGCCTGCTCTTTCGTGTTTTTGTCAACTTGTTCAGCGACAGTTGGATCTTTAAACAAAGAGGCGTAAGAGCCTTCCAGGAAGTTTTCTCGGGTATCCTGATCCGATACGTCTCCGAAAATATCGTTCATGCGACCAATGATCTGAGTTAGGAATTCTTTTTCACGATCAACGGGCTCACTACCGCCACCTGTAATTGGTCGGACAGGTTCTGCCTCACCTTCGGGATCACCATCTCGCTTCTTGATTGAGTAGTGAGTAAGCACAATACCAGAGAGGTCAACATTCTCTGGGGCAACCCCATCAAGCCTGCGGCTTAGCAGCTTGGAGAATGCCGCGAAATTTTCGAGTTCCGCATCGCTCAGTTCAATAAGCTGGGCGATGTAGTTGTAAACCCGAACGAACCGACTCAGAACGGTTTTGAAGCGCTTGTACTCTTCACGTTCTTTGCTCAGTTCGCTGCGCTTAGCCTCTGCATAGGACATGCCTTTTTCGTCACTGGCTTTGTAAGCCTTATCGAACGCTTTATCCCACTCTTTGATGGCATCAGAAAGCTCTTTGAACTTGGCGTTGTAGATATCAGTCGGGCGCTGCGTTGCGGCGTAGAGACGCTTGTGAATGTTCTCAGGCAGATCTTTTCCAATCAGGAATTTACCGCGAGCCGTTTTGAAGTGATCAAGGTCTGATTGGTTATAGATACCTGCGTTATCCAACTCGGACTTGATCTCATAAACAACGTTGAGATCCTGAACTTCAGCCATCTCAGCACCGTCATCATATGACTTGAAAGCATCCAAGATAGTCTCTGGATCGTTCACGAAATCGATAACGTAAGTGTCTTCCTTTCCAGGGTAGGTGCGATTCAGGCGAGACAAGGTTTGTACGGCCTCAACACCGCTGATTTTCTTGTCCAGGTACATGGCCACCAGTTTCGGCTGGTTGAAGCCGGTCTGGAATTTGTTGGCGACAATCATCACATTGAACTGGGTTTCCTCAAACGCATTCCTCAGATCTTTTCCATCTGCGTCAGGGTTGAGATTGTATTCGTTGTACTCGGATTCAGGATCGAATCCCAAGGGTTCCTTCGGATCGTCCTCTCCAAGATCATGGCCAGGCACTTTGCCTGAAAAGGCGACCAAAGCTTTGATCCCTTGAAGGTTGTGCTTCTGGATGTACTTATCGAAGGCCATCTTGTATTTAACGGCTTGGGCTCGACCACTGGTGACCACCATGGCCTTGGCTTCACCATCCAACAGGTTTACTACTGAGTTCATGAAGTGATTAACAATGAACTCAACCTTCTGAGTGACATTGGTTGGATGCAACGATTTCCAGCGAGCCAGTGCACGGTTCGCAAGTTTTTTATCAACGCGTTTGTCTTCGACACCCTGAACACCGAGTCGATAGGCTTCACGGTACGGAATATAGTTCTGGAGAACGTCCAGAATGAAACCTTCCTCGATAGCCTGTCTCTGAGTGTACTTGTGGAAGGACTCCGGCTTATTGATGTCAGAAGGCGGTTGAGAAGGATCAGGACAACGACCGAACAATGTCAGAGTGGAATGCTTCGGTGTGGCCGTAAACGCAAAATGAGACACATTTGAAGGCCGTACACGGGACTTCTGAATTTCGAGAAGAACTTCCTCGATATCCATCTTGTCCATCTTCTTCGAGTCCATAGACAAAGCGGCTCTCAAGCCCTGGGCAGTACTTCCGGTCTGACTGGTATGCGCCTCATCAATGATGACGGAAAAATTCCTGTCCTTTAGAGTCTTGTCGGTCAGGATGGCTTCGATGGCAAAGGGGAAGGTCTGAATCGTTACAACGATAATCGGGACACCTTCTTTCAGTGCTTGTGCCAACCGCTTGCTCTTTGAATCCCCGAACTGCTGGGAATCAATAGCCTCGATCACACCAAACTGATGGTCAAGCTGCTGCACAGCGTCCTGCAACTGGGCATCCAAGACCGTCCTATCAGTCACAATAACGACACTGCTGAAATACGGTGTACCGTCATCATGGCGGATTTTGATCAAGTCATGGGCAGTCCAAGCAATCGTGCTTGTCTTACCTGAGCCTGCGCTGTGTTCGTTCAAGTATTGGTATCCAGGGCCATTCTTCTTAACGTCCTGGATCATCTTGTTTACGGCTTCAAACTGGTGATACCGAGGGAAGATGAGGGTTTCGGCCTTGTAGGGTTTTCCATGCTTGTCTACTTTCTCTTTGGTCTCAACGTAGACAAAGCTGTGGAAGATACGAAGCCAGCTATCCCGAGTACAAACTTCTTCCCAGAAATACGCTACGGGATATTCACCATCTTCTCGGGGCGCGTTGCCAGCGTGACCATTGTTACCCTTGTTAAACGGGAGAAAGAAAGTGCTATCGCCCTTAAGCTCCGTAGTCATGGCAATTTCAGAGTCAGACATTGCGAAGTGAACTACGGCACCGCGCTTGAAACTCAGCAAAGGTTCTGGAACCTTTTTGGCTCCCATCTTGTATTCAGGAATCCGGTCTTCCTTATACTGGGTGATGGCATCCTCAATGGACTGAGTGAAGTCTGTTTTAAGCTCCAGTGTGGCTGTCGGGATGCCATTTATGAACAGGACGATATCGATAGACCATTCGCGGGTAGGGTTATACTTTACTTGGCGTACAACCCGCAGCCGATTGGCTTTGTATTTTTCGATCAGGATTTCGTTGTTCTTGTCCTCGGGGGCGCACTGACTCATATCAATGCGTCCGGCACCTGCGATAGAGAAACCGTGCCGAATGACATTGATGGTGCCACCGTTCTTTGACTTCAGCTCTTTGTCCAGGCGGTTGAGAAGAACGTTCGTGGTTTCTTCTCCGTTGATGGAGTAGAGCTTGTCCCACTTTTCAGGCTGGGAGGCTTTGACCCATTCAACAACGTCCTCTGGATACAGTGCCAGGTGGCGGTCGTACTTCTCGGGAGAGCCTTCCAGCCAGCCGTTAGCGACCAGTTTCTTGGTAACGTAGGCCTCCAAGTTAATCTCATGATGCGCTTGCGGCATTACGCTACCTCCTTGTCTCGTAGGTCGATTTTTCCGGTGACAGCTGCGCTGATCAGAGCGGTTCTGTGTTCCTTTAGAAGATCAACTGACACATTAACCTCATCGATTAGCTTATCAATGTAGTTTGTTTGTGATTGAATGTGTCGAGCAATTCTAAGCTGCTCACTCTCAGGTGGGTGCGGAACTTTCAATTGGAGGATATTTGAGACTGATAGACCAGGAATAGCGGCTGATACAGAGTATTGGATTAAGTCCATAGCTCTTAATGTTTCTCCAAGCCACTTCATAACAATATTTTTTTCAGGATATACCACTACAGCATGCTCGGATGCGAAGAATTTCCCAGAGGCGTAGTTGATATTCCCACACAGTGAGCCCTGCCGACCAATGAGAATATAATCACCACTGTGATTGTAGCTCTCGCAATACCCACGAACACCATTTCCACCAAATACAGGATACGAGCCAGTTTCCTCAATACCTTCTGAAGTTATTGAGTCGCCACTCTGCATCTTGCAAATATAAGAGATTTTCTTCACGCTCCAATGAGCTGGAATTTTAGGTGCCCATAACAGGTCACTATCCTTCATCTCCACATCCGAATCCAAACCTTTGGTCACAACCTGAGAGATCAGGGCTTGGCGCTTTTCTTTCAGTAGGTTGATGAAGCTTTGTTTTTCATCTATCAATGAATCGATTCTTTTAATTTCCCGATTTAGGAAACAGGAAATCGCTTTTTGCTCTTCAAGCGGAGGTATGCACAAATTCAACGAGCAGAACTGATCATAGGTGATCGTTTTCCCATCTCGAATTCCTTCAGAAGTTGAATTAAGAGCTTGAATGAAAAAACTCTCTTTAAGAGCATAACGAAAATAGCCAGGGTCGTTGTTTTGTTTGCTAGATAGACGGAGAACTGTATACGCAGGTGAGATGCAGCCATCGTAGTGACTGATCTCAATTCCGCCTTCAAAGCTTCTCAAGCTGATTACGAAATCATTCTTCTTTACTCGTTTAAAATTATCAGTTCCTTTGATAGCTTGCATTACGCTGGCATTGTTCATCTCCATCATTAGCTTTTGAGGAATGACACCATGCTTTTGACTGGCTGCAAGCTGAGTGTCTCCGTCCCTAGAGCGATCCCTTATGCTGTCGAATACCCACTTAGCTCTCTTAGAACTCCAGTGGCTCGGAAGTTCTCTAAACCAATCACCATTATCCTTCTGGTAATCCTTAAATGTAGGCATTTTCATTCAGCCACCTCCTCAAGCAGCGCCTGAATCCGAGCCTCAGAAGCTTTCAGATCTGCGTCGATGTCATGCAATGAGCGAGGCGGAACGTACTTGTAGAAGTAGCGATTGAAGTTGATTTCGTAGCCAACAACGCCAACATCACCGTCCTTTTCATCACGGACACTGTGGTCGATAAACGCATCCGGAAGATGAGGAAGAACCTCCTCTTCAAAGTAGGTCTCTAAGTCCTGCTTGAACGGAACGTTCTCTGTGTCATTCAAAGAGGTATCAGGAATCGGGTTGCCCTTTGAGTCCGTTACGATGTCACCATTAGGATCTTGCTGGAACAGCGTATTGGTGAACTCGGTTCCGAGTGCCTTGGTGGTCTTTCCAATCTTTCCGGTATTCTTCAAGCGGTTGACCAAGCCGTTTGCCCAATCGTACTCATGCTCTCCATGATGATCCTCAAAGTAGCCGATCCAAGCCTCCTGCTGTTCTTCCGAGAGCTTTTGGAACTGCATTCCTTCACGCAGCAATGCAATGCTTTCTTCATTGACGATCAGCTTGCCACGAAGCGGGCGCTTGATAGCCACCTTGCGGAAAGCGAAGTCTGTGGTATCAAAGATTTTTGAATTCTCGGATTCAGTGAAGCTGTCATACAGACGAACCACATCATCGATTTGATCATCGGTCAGATATCGGCGCTTGGTGCCCTCAGATTTCCTCATTGACGTCCAGACATCAGCGAGGTTAATAAGCTGAACCTTTCCTTTCCTGTGCTCGGCTTTCTTGTTGGAGAGAATCCAGACGTAGGTGCCAATGCCGGTGTTGAAGAACATATCTGTTGGCAGAGCTACGATACCTTCAACGTAATCCTGCTCAAGTAGCCAACGACGAATCTCCGACTCACCAGAACCGGCATCACCGGTAAACAATGGCGACCCTGAAAGCACGATACCTACACGGCCACCACCGTTCTCCGGCTCTTCCATTCGAGCAACAAGGTGCATCAGGAATAGCATAGAGCCATCGCTGACACGCGGGAGACCTGGGCCGAAACGACCCGCGTAACCAAGCGCCTTATGCTCTTTTTCAACAGTCGGCTTATCTTTATCCCATTTGATGCCAAACGGTGGATTGGCGAGCCCATAGTGGAATCGCTTGTCCTTCAGTTTGTCATTGGACAGGGTGCTTCCCTGAACGATGTTTTTCCCGTCAAAGCCCTGAATCAGCATGGATGTCAGAGCCATGGCGTGGGTTTTGGGATCAAGCTCTTGCCCATAAGGGACGATTTTGGCGGTAGAGCCCATCTCTTCGATTTGATCCATCGCATCGGTAATGAAGCCCAGCAGACCGCATGAAGGATCGTAAACAGACCGGATGACACCACTCTCTGTGAAAACCTCTTCGTCAGCACTCAGAACCAGTTTGGTGGTCAGTCGAACAACATCTTTCGGGGTCATGAATTCCCCAGCCTTCTCGTTGATCGATGCCGCAAATTTCCGAATCAGGTCTTCATAAGCGTTGGAGAGAACACGGTTAGAAACTACGTTTGGATGCAAATCAATGTTGGCGAAGTGGCGCACCATCCGATAAAGCAGCTTCGCTTTTTCCAGTTCTTCGATGGTGTTGTTGAAACCAAACTCCTCGAAAACCAGGCGAACATTCGGGGAGAAACGGCTGATGTACTGCTCCAGGTTCGCCCGAGTATGAGTAGAGCCAACCGTTTCCAGGGTGTACTGGCTGGTGTTGTAGAAGGGCAGGCCGGATACGTTTGGAAGAACAAGATTCAAATCAATCCCGGTGTCCTTGTCAGCCTCATAGGCTTTCAAGACGGCCTCTTTTGTTGGCTCAAGAACACATTCCATGCGCCTTAGAAGCAGCAAAGGAATAATGATCCTGGCGAAGTCGGTGTGCTTGAAGTCACCCCAAAGATCATTTGCTACGCCCCACACGAAAGAGGAAAGTGACGTTGCTTGATTATTTTGAACTGGTTCCATGTAGACGCCCTTTATTTAGGTTCCTGATGATTTACCTTTATTGTGGGTCTAGATCAATGTCATGTCAAGTGATATGATGTGACATAACATCTTTTAAGGCCGTTAATTACAGGCATTTTCGTTTTGTGCATTTTCAAACTACAATTAACAATATTACGTCATGTGACATGACATTAATCTGGGAGGTGGTATGGCTGTAGGTAAGTCCGGAAGGATCGTTTTAGAGATAGATGCAGAGGACAAAGAGGCGCTTCATCGAGAGATCAAGAAGCGAGGATTAACCATGAAGGAATGGTTCCTGGAGAAAGTAGAGCAAGACTTTCCAGAGATATCGAAAAAGAAGAAAAAGAAAGCCTGATCTGAATCGCCGGGCCAGGTGATGCTCGGCTAAACCAACTGAGAATTGAGATACCGCCGTACTGGGGCTAGATCTTCAATTGCTAGCCTACCGCCAAAAGCTTTGTTTGGCTTCCTTACCCATTCACTTGCTCGCTGCTCGGTTGGAAACAGTATCCTCAGATTCTTGTAAATTCCAAGAATGTTGGTATGTCAGCTTCAACTTCGAAGATGACAAGCTGGCCAC
>AZIJ01013644.1_pt1 | contig 10666 bp, 11 predicted proteins | sample 359151 | NCBI WGS metagenome assembly AZIJ01 (sample SAMN02429718, study PRJNA222666) | marine sediment metagenome | biome: Sediment sample; isolation source: enrichment culture of sample MGS-ElMAX(UA) from oil contaminated site at the... | place: Egypt: El Max | collected 2013-01-23 | depth 9.22 m m | reverse complement strand
GCACAACATAAAAACAGTTTTACCCGCTGGCTCAGGCCGCGCTGAATGGCCAGGGCCAGGGCGCCGGTCACGGTGGCGGCGCCGCCCATGTCGGACTTCATCACCGCCATGCCGTCGGAGCTCTTGATGCTGTAGCCGCCGGAGTCAAAGGTAATGCCCTTGCCCACCAGGCAGGCGGCCACCGGCGTGTCGGCGTTGCCGCCGGGGTTGAAGTCCAGCTCCAGCAGGGTGGGCGGACGGCTGCTGCCCCGGCCCACTTCGTAAATGCCGACGTGGCCGAGATCCTTGAGCTGTTCGCCGCTGTAGATGCGGTAGCTCACCGCCTCGGGGGCCAGGGACTGAATAAACTTGCCGGCCTCGGTGGCCAATGACGCCGGATACACATCTTCGGGTGTGCCGTTGATCATTTCCCGTACCCAGTGCACGGCGGTTCGGCGGGCGTTGAACTCGGCCTGCTCCTCTTCGCTCATGTCACCGAGCTCAAGCTGCTGGCCGCCCTTAGCATTGTAAAAGCCCTGGGCAAAGGCCCAGCTGTTTTCCAGGGTCCAGTCGTCCCCGCACAGCGCCACTTTTTTGATCCCCATGCCGTCGAGCTTGCGCCCCGCCTGCTGCACCCGGCGTACCGGCTCACCGTTCTCCCCCAGGTGCACCCGTACCTCGTCATTCTGAAAGCTGAGCAGCGCCTTGTCGCCCCAGCAGGCCGGCGCGGCGTCGGTGGTCAGCCATACCTTCATGGTCGCGGACATCATGACTCCTTGTGTGATCGACAATAAGTTTGGTTATCAAAAACGGAAAAAAGCCACAGTATCACTGTGGCTCTTGAAAAAGCTATAAGCTCTGGTAATTCGAAGCTGAAGCGTGGTTACGCTCCGCCGACACGCTTCAAGCCCCTCCATGGGACGCTCGGCAAATGTCATCCATGACATTTGACGGTCGGCTACGGTAATCCACGCTGCAGCTTCGCCTGACACTGACATTGTCTGCCGGCAAGTGACCGGCAACTCGGTGCCGAAATCGTGAGGGTAAAGGGTGTCTGCTTCGGCGCGCCCTCTGCGCCAGGGATGGCGCAGTGGAGCCTACATGGAGGTATTCACGGCGTGCCGCAGAAGCAGTGCCCTTTGGCCGACAAGACTGCACGGCCCGGCCAGCAACGCAAGGCGGTTCAGTCGACTTCATCCATCCAGGCCAGGATCACCGCTTCAAGAATACGTTCGTTGGAGTGCTCGGGCTCATCATCAAACTCGTCCAGCTCGCAGATCCACCGGTGCAGATCGGTAAAGCGCACGGTTTTGGGATCCACCTCCGGGTGCTGCTCCATCAGCGCCAGGGCAATCTCCAGACTGTCGGTCCATTTCAGGCTCATGACTTCTTACCTCGGCATTCTCTGTGGTGACGATCAGTGACCTTCCGACACCATGTTGACGGTATAACGCGGAATTTCCACCACCAGATCCTCGTCGTCCACCCGGGCCTGGCAGCCCAGGCGCGACTCGGGCTCCAGCCCCCAGGCCTTGTCCAGCATGTCATCTTCCAGCTCGGTGCTTTCTTCCAGCGAATCAAAGCCCTCGCGCACAATCACATGGCAGGTGGTGCAGGCGCAGGACTTCTCGCAGGCGTGCTCAATGTCGATCCCATTGCGCAGCGCCACGTCCAGCACGGTTTCACCGGTTTGAGCCTCAACGGCGGCACCCTCGGGGCAAAGCTCGGCATGGGGCAGAAATACAATCTTCGGCATCGTTACACCTTGTCCACTCGTTGGCCGGCCAGCGCCTTGCGAATGGAGGCGTCCATTCGGCGGGCGGCAAAGTCGGCGGTTTGTTTGTCGGTCAGTTCAATGGCGCGCTTGATGGCGTCCGGGTCTTCTTCCTGAGCCGCCTGTTGCAGCGCGTCCAGCGAGGCCAGTATGTCGGCCCGTTCCTGTTCGCTGAGCAGTGCGTCGCCATCGGCATGCAGGGCACTGATGATGTTCTCCACCACTCGGGCGGCTTCCACCCGCTGCTCGGCCAGCATGCGCGCGGCGATGTCTTCCTGGGCATGCTCGAAGGAGGCCTTGAGCATGGTGGAGATGTCTTCTTCCTTCAGGCCGTAAGAGGGTTTCACCTCAATGCTGGCGTGCACGCCGGAAGATTTCTCCATGGCACTCACCGACAGCAGGCCGTCGGCATCCACCTGAAAGGTCACGCGAATATGGGCGGCCCCGGCAGCCATGGGCGGAATGCCGGTCAGCACAAACCGGGCCAGGGAGCGGCAGTCGGCCACCAGCTCGCGCTCGCCCTGCACCACGTGAATGGCCATGGCGGTCTGGCCGTCCTTGAAGGTGGTGAATTCCTGGGCCCGGGCCACGGGAATGGTGGTATTGCGGGGGATCACCTTTTCCACCAGGCCGCCCATGGTTTCCAGACCCAGCGACAGGGGGATAACGTCCAGCAGCAGCATGTCGCTGTCGGGCTTGTTGCCGATGAGAATGTCGGCCTGAATGCTGGCACCGATGGCCACCACCTTGTCGGGATCGATACTGGTGAGCGGTTCACGGGCAAAGAACTCACCGACCCGGGTGCGCACCAGCGGCACCCGGGTAGAGCCGCCGACCATCACCACCTGCTGCACCTCGTCCTGACTCACGCCGGCGTCCTTCAGGGCGCGGCGGCAGGCCATCAGGGTCTTGTTGACCCAGGGCTGAATAAGCCCATCGAACTGCTCACGGGTCAGCTCGCCCTGCCAGCCTTCCCAGCTGACGGTGACGCTGTCGCTGTCGGTCAGTGCGATTTTGGCGGCGGTGGCCGCATCCAGCAGGTTGCGCTGCTGGGCCGGGGTCAACTCTACGATGCCGGCCCGGGACTGAATCCAGTCGCCAAGAGCATGATCGAAGTCGTCGCCGCCGAGGGACGAATCGCCGCCGGTGGCCAGCACTTCAAACACCCCTTTGTGCAGGCGCAGAATGGAGATATCAAAAGTACCGCCACCCAGATCATAAACGGCGATCACCCCTTCCTGGCCCGAGTCCAGGCCATAGGCAATGGCCGCCGCCGTCGGCTCGTTGAGCAGACGCAGCACGTTCAGGCCGGCCAGTTGGGCCGCGTCCTTGGTGCCCTGGCGCTGGGCGTCATCAAAATAGGCAGGCACGGTGATCACCGCCCCTTCCAGGGGATTACCCAAGGCGGCTTCGGCCCGCGCACTCAGGGTTTTAAGAATTTCGGCGGACACCTGCACCGGGTTCACCACCCCCTGAGGGGTGTTCAGTTCGATAATGCCCGCGTCGGTATCGCGAAAGTCGTAGGGCAGCCGGTTCACGGGCACGTCGGCCAGGGCCTTGCCCAGCAGCCGCTTGACCGAGACGATGGTGTTTTGGGGATCAAATTCGGCTTCGTGCTTGGCATCAAAGCCGACCCGCAGGCCGTCGGCGGTATAGTGCACCACGGACGGCAGCAGCTCCCGGCCCCGCTCATCGGGCAGGGTGTCGGCCAGGCCACTGCGCACCACGGCCACCAGGGAATTGGTGGTGCCGAGATCAATGCCAACGGCCCACTTGTGCTCGTGCGGAGCCGCGCTCTGGCCCGGCTCGGAAATTTGTAACAATGCCATGAGATTCAGAATTCCTGCTGGGCGTCTTCCACCCGCTCAAGTTCGGTGTGCAGCTTGGCCATGAATTTGAGTTTGCGCACCGTGTCGGCGGCCTCACTCCAGCGGCCGGCGTCGAGCTGCTGTTCCAGCTCGCCGTAGTAATCGCCCGAAGCCTGCTTCAGCTCCCGCTCAAAGGCCATGATGGCGGCAAACACATCGGCGGCGGCGGGAATCTCTTCCAGCTGCTCGCGCCACTCCATTTGCTGCATCAGGAACGAGGGATCCTTGAGGGTTTGCTGCTCGCCGCGAATATCCACGCCCTGCAGTGACAGGAGATATTCGGCCCGGCAGAGGGGATCCTTGAGGGTGGAAAAAGCGTCGTTGATGCGGGCGGCCTGTTGTACCGCCTGCAAACGCTCCCGCTCGGGGCGGGAGGCGAACTTATCGGGATGGAACTGCATTTGCAGCCGGCGGTAAGCCTCGGACAGGGCCTGACCGTCGAGTTGAAACCGGACGGGCAGGTCAAACAGCTCAAAGTAGTTCATGCCGCTATCCTTAAACGTTAAAGCTTTCGCCGCAACCGCACTCCCCGGTGATATTGGGGTTGTTGAACTTGAAGCCTTCGTTCAGCCCTTCCTTGACGAAATCCAGCTCGGTGCCATCCAGGTAAACCAGGCTCTTGCTGTCGACGATCACCTTGACCTCGCCATGCTCGAACACCTGGTCGCCCTCGGACAGCTCATCCACGAACTCCAGCACATAGGCCAGGCCGGAGCAGCCGGAGGTTTTCACTCCCAGCCGCAGGCCTAAGCCCCTGCCCCGGTTGTTCAGAAAGGTCTGCACCCGCTGGGCGGCCGCGTCGGTAATGGTGATCGCCATGATGTCTCCGTCTTACGCCAGGTTCTTTTTCTGCTTGTAATCGTCGATGGCCGCCTTGATGGCATCCTCCGCCAGAATGGAGCAGTGGATCTTCACCGGCGGCAGGGCCAGCTCTTCGGCAATGTCGGTGTTTTTGATACTGGCGGCCTCGTCCAGGCTCTTGCCTTTCACCCACTCGGTGATCAGCGAGCTGGAGGCGATGGCCGAGCCGCAACCGTAGGTCTTGAACTTGGCATCCTCGATGATGCCGTCTTCGCTGATCTTCAATTGCAGCTTCATCACGTCGCCACAGGCTGGAGCGCCCACCATGCCGGTGGCCACATTGGGGTCATTCTTGTCGAAACCGCCGACGTTGCGGGGGTTTTCGTAGTGATCGATTACTTTTTCGCTGTATGCCATGATTCAATTCCTCTGCAGTCCGTCACACCTTAATGGTGTACCCACTCAACTTTTTCCAGGTCCACGCCATCCTTGAACATCTCCCACAGCGGAGACATTTCCCGCAGGCGGCCGATGGCCTCGTTCACCAGACGCACGGCGTAGTCAATTTCTTCCTCGGTGGTAAAGCGGCCGATGCTGAAGCGAATGGAGCTGTGCGCCAGTTCGTCGTTCAGGCCCAGGGCGCGCAGCACGTAGGAAGGCTCCAGGCTGGCGGAGGTACAGGCCGAGCCGGAGGACACCGCCAGATCTTTCAGCGCCATCATCAGGGACTCGCCTTCCACGTAGGCGAAGCTGATATTGAGAATGCCGGGTACCCGCTGCTCGAGATCGCCGTTGACATAGACTTCTTCGATGTCCTTGACGCCCTCAAAGAGGCGGTCGCGCAGGACGCGAATGCGCTCGCCCTCGGCCTGCATTTCTTCCTTGGCGATGCGGAACGCCTCGCCCATGCCCACGATCTGGTGGGTGGCCAGGGTACCGGAGCGCATGCCACGCTCATGGCCGCCGCCGTGCATCTGGGCTTCCAGCCGCACTCGCGGCTTGCGGCACACATAGAGAGCGCCGATGCCCTTGGGGCCGTAAATCTTGTGGGCCGACAGCGACAGCAGGTCGATGTTCATGTCCTTGACGTCCACCGGGATCTTGCCGGCACTCTGGGCGGCATCCACGTGGAACATGATTTTGCGGCTGCGGCACAGCTCGCCGATGGCCTTGACGTCCTGGATCACACCGGTTTCGTTGTTGACGTGCATGATGCTCACCAGCACGGTGTCGTCACGCAGGGCGCCTTCAATCTGCTCCAGGGTGAACAGGCCGTTGGACTGGGGCTCGAGGTAGGTGACTTCAAAGCCTTCCCGCTCCAGCTGACGGCAGGGATCCAGCACCGCCTTGTGTTCGGTTTTGGCGGTGACGATATGCTTGCCCTTCTTGCCATAGAAGTGGGCAATGCCCTTGATGGCCAGGTTGTCGGACTCGGTGGCACCGGAGGTGAACACGATTTCCCGCGGGTCAGCGTTAATCAGGTCGGCAATCTGGTTCCGGGCGATATCGACCGCCTCTTCCGCCTGCCAGCCAAAACGGTGGGAGCGGGAAGCCGGGTTACCGAAAAAGCCATCCGGGGTCAGGTATTGCATCATTTTTTCGGCGACGCGAGGGTCTACCGGGCAGGTAGCCGCATAGTCGAGATAAATGGGCAGTTTCATCATATTCTCCGTTCCAACGCTGCCCTGTACGGCAGTCTTGTCATCGACATTTTAAAGTTGAACTTTAACGCTCACAGACCGAGCCTGTTTCTCTTCCAGGTTCAGCATGCTCAGATGTTGGTCTTGCTGTCCGGATATGCGTCGGACTTCATTCTGGCTGACCAGCTCGGCCAGGCTAATGGCATCGAGAAAGTTACTGATCCGCTCGCTCAGGGCACACCACAGGGAGTGGGTCAGGCACTGGTTGCCGCTATGGCAGTCGCCCTTGCCCTGGCACTTGGTCGCGTCCACCGATTCGTCGACGGCGGCGATCACCGCGCCCACCGAGATGCTCTTGGCGTCCTGTCCCAGCAGGTAGCCGCCACCCGGGCCGCGCACACTGCTCACCAGCCCCTGCTTGCGCAGACGGGAGAACAGCTGTTCAAGATAGGACAGGGAAATGCCCTGCCGCTCCGAGATGTCGGCCAGGGATACCGGCCCCTCGTTGGCATGCAGTGCCACGTCCAGCATGGCGGTCACCGCATAGCGACCTTTCGATGTCAGTCTCATGTCATCAAACCGTTTTCGAACATGGCGTCAGAGTGTCATACCCGAGTGTTTCAGTCAAGTATTTACCCCAGTAATCCAGTCGGTTATTCCGTGGTTTTTTGCGCGATGCGACGCTGCACCGAGGTGAGGATGCCACGCAGTATGTTGAGCTCGTGATCTTCCGGCCGGGCCCGGTTGAACAGCCGGCGCAGCTTGGTCATTACCTGGCCCGGGTGCGGCTTGATGATAAAGCCGGTGTCCAGCAAGGTCTGTTCCAGGTGCTCGTAAAACCGTTCCAGATCCGACGCCAGCGGGTAACTTTCTGTCACTGCCTCATCCTGAGCACCGGCCAGCCAGGCCATGCGCACTTCGTAGCTCAGGGTCTGTACTGCCATCGCCAGATTGAGGGAGCTGTATTCCGGGTTGGCGGGAATGGCCACATGATAATGACACTGCTGCAGCTCTTCATTGGTCAGACCGGTACGCTCCCGGCCGAACACCAGCGCCACCTTGTGCCGGGGCGCTTCTGCCATCGCCTTTTCTCCCGCTTCCCGGGCATTGAGCATGGGCCAGGACCAGGTACGCGAGCGGGCGCTGGTGCCGATTACCAGTCCACAATCGGCCACCGCGTCGGCCAGGGTGGGCACGGTGCGGGCGTTGGCGAGAATATCGCTGGCCCCGGCCGCCAGGGCGACCGACTGGCCGTCGGGCGGGCTGACCGGATCCACCAGGCAGAGATCGCTCAGCCCCATGGTTTTCATGGCCCGGGCGGCAGAGCCGATGTTACCGGTATGGGAGGTATTCACCAGCACGATGCGTACTTGCTCAAGCATGTTGACTTTGTTTCCGTTGCGCTCAAGGCGCAGGATTCTAGCACAGTCATGCTGGTAAATCAGATGTTATGATGCCGAGTTCGCGACGGGGCGCACGGTCGCGAGGGAGCGGGCGCGTAAAGAAAATCACACCGGCGTGACCGCAGACCACACCGGTGACAAGGCCGGCTCAGCGCTTGAGGCGTGCCTGCTGGCCGATCAAATCCAGCTCCAGCAGGGCGTAACGGTGTTCGACAAAGTCGTAGATATTGGTGGCCAGGGCCAGCTTGAGGTAGACCTCGGCCTGCTCCGGCTCGCCGTTGTGCTGCGCCCGCTTGGCCAGATAGAAGTAGGCCTCGCACAGCATTTCCGCCAGCTCCTGATTGTCCTGGCTGCGTTCGGATATGCGATTGAGCAGCGCTTCGGGGGTCAGGGTACCGAGGTAGACATCGACGATATCCCAGGCCCATTCCTCGGTGCCGTATTGCGCACGATGCTCGGCCAGACGCGCCAGCGCCATGTCGGCGTCGACCCGTTCCAGTGCCAGGTACCACCACAACAGACGATAAGGGTCGTCTGGCTCCTTATCGAGAAACACCTTGAGATCCCGCGCCGCCAGCTCGGGCCGGCCGCCATAATAAAGGGCTATGCCCCGGTTCAGGTTGGCATAGACATAGTCGGGAGCCAGCTCCAGCGCCGAGTCAAAGGCCTCGTAGGCTTCGTCGAACTCCTGGTTCTGGGTCAGGTAGACACCATTGAGGTTATAGGCGTCGGCAAAGTCCGGCTGCTCGCGCAGGGCACGGTTGAAATCGAGCCGGGCCATGGCCCGCAGCCCGACCCGATCAAACACCACACCGCGCTGAAAAAACAGCTCGGCCCGCTGTTCCGGGGTCAGGCCCGGGGCATTGAGCATCTGGCCCAGGCGGGCAATGCCCAGCTCGCTCTGGTAGGAAACCTGCATCGGCACCGGTAACACCAGGGTGGGGGTGACTACCTTGGGCGCACTGCAACCGGTCAGCATCATGGCCAACAGGGCCAGCGGACCGAGCAAAAGTCTGTGTTTCAAGAAGGCTCCGAACTTGTCTTGTTCTATGACCCCATGTTATGCAGCTGCACGACGTTTGTCATGCTGCAAATGCAATCAATCACCAGAAAGAGGCTCAAGGCTCGGTTTACCGAGGTTTTGCCCAAGGGCTCGCCCGGCAGCGCCATGGCAGAGGGGCTGCGGTCAGCCAAATGGCGGCGTGGCCGTCAATGGAGATCACCAACAAAAAAGGAGCCCGCAGGCTCCTTGTCTGTGCATGGGCGGATTACATCAGGGATTCCTGATCCGCGCCTTCTTTTTCCACCTGCGGCGGCAGCATGTGCTCCCGTTTGACCCCGAGCAGCATGGCCCAGGCGCTGGCGATATAGATGGAGGAATAGGTACCAAAACCGATGCCCAGCAGCAGCGCGGTGGCAAAGCCGTGGATCAGCGCCCCCCCCTTCATGAACAGCGCCACCACCACCACCAGGGTGGTGGCAGAGGTGATCAGGGTCCGGCTCAGGGTGTCGGTAATGGCCTCGTCAAATACCCGGGCCGTGGTGGCCTCGCGTACTCGGCGAAAGTTTTCCCGTACCCGGTCAAACACCACTATGGTGTCGTTCAGGGAGTAACCCACCACGGTGAGCAGTGCCGCCACTATGGTGAGATCCACCTCGATTTGCAGCCAGGAAAACACCCCCAGGGTGATGATCACGTCGTGGGCCAGGGACAGCACGGCACCAGAGGCCAGCCGCCACTCAAAGCGCATGCCCACGTACAGCAGAATGCACAGCAGCGCCACCAGAATGGCCAAGCCCCCCTGCTCCGCCAGCTCCTTGCCGATGGCGGGGCCGACAAACTCCAGCCGCTTCATCTCGGCATTCGCCGACAACTGCTGCATGGCCGCCAGCACGGCCTCGCCCTGCTGCTGCACGTTGGCGCCTTCCTGGGGCGGCATGCGAATGAGCAGGTCACGGCTGGTGCCAAAGTGCTGCACCGTGGCACCGGCCAGGCCTGACTGATCCAGCTGGGCACGCACCGCGTCCAGCTCCACCGCCTGCTCAAAGGCCACTTCCACTACGGTGCCACCGGTAAAGTCCAGCCCCCAGTTCAGTCCCTTGGTCGCCAGGCTAAAGAAGCACAGGGCAATCAGGAACAGTGAAAAGACCGTCGCGCCCTTTGAAAAGCGCATAAAGGGCAGCGGCTCTTTGGTCTTGAGGATTTCAAACATCGCTCACACTCCTCATATCGACAGCTTCTTGAGACGTTTGCCGCCCCAGAGCAGGTTGACCAGGGCCCGGGTACCGACAATGGCGGTAAACATGGAAGCCAGAATGCCGATCATCAGGGTCACGGCAAAGCCCTTGATGGGGCCGGTGCCGACCGCAAACAGAATGATGGCGGTGATAAAGGTGGTGATGTTGGCATCGGTAATGGTGGCAAAGGCCTTTTCATAGCCCATGTGAATGGCCTGCTGCACACTGCGCCCGTCCCGCAACTCCTCGCGGATACGCTCGAAGATCAGCACATTGGCATCCACCGACATGCCGATGGTGAGCACGATGCCGGCAATGCCCGGCAGGGTCATGGTCGCCCCTGGTACCATGGACATGACCCCGATAATGATCACCAGGTTGGCCAGCAGCGCCAGGTTGGCCACCAGGCCGAACTTGCGGTAATAGATGGCCATAAACAGCACCACCGCCAGCAAGCCATAGATCATGGCCATCAGGCCGTTTTCCACGTTCTGCTGCCCCAGGCTCGGGCCTATGGTGCGCTCCTCCACAATCTGAATCGGAGCAATCAGGGCACCGGCGCGCAGCAGCAGGGCCAGGTTCTGGGCCTCGGCCATGGAGTCGATGCCGGTGATGCGGAAGCTGCGGCCCAGCCGGGACTGAATGGTGGCCACGTTGATGACTTCCTGTTCCTTGCGCAGACTCGGCTTGCCATCGACACCGGGCTCGGTGGCGGGCTTGTACTCGGTAAATACCGTGGCCATGGCCCGGCCCACGTTGTCCTTGGTGAAGTCGGCCATGCGGCTGCCACCGGGGGCATCCAGGCTGATGTTCACCTGGGGACGACTGAACTCGTCCATGCCGGAGTTGGCATCGACGATGTGTTCACCGGTAAGGATGACCCGCTGCTGCAGCACCACCGCCCGGCCGTTGCGATCGGTAAACAGCTCACTGCCCGGCGGCACCCGGCCGGCGGCCGCGGCG
>AZIJ01001501.1_pt1 | contig 10717 bp, 9 predicted proteins | sample 359151 | NCBI WGS metagenome assembly AZIJ01 (sample SAMN02429718, study PRJNA222666) | marine sediment metagenome | biome: Sediment sample; isolation source: enrichment culture of sample MGS-ElMAX(UA) from oil contaminated site at the... | place: Egypt: El Max | collected 2013-01-23 | depth 9.22 m m | reverse complement strand
TCGTCCGCAGCATGCACTGCCAAGCTACTGCCTACTATTCTCGAAACCTCGAAGACGCACAGAGATTTCTGGACGCTTTCCCAGGCCTAGAACTTGCCGACGCAGTCGAGGTCTCAGGTATTGCGACAGCATCGAGACGAACACCTTAGGGTGGATCAAAGGGTGGTCTGGCGGGTGAGTCAGATAGCCAAGCTATTGTAATGTTTTGTATACTTTTGATTGAGTGGTGCAGTTACAGAGAGATAGTTTGAACTCTCTGTTTGACGTCCTTCTCGAATGGGAAAGCCATCTCGCACAACATGATCTAAGCGATCTGAGGTGCGACGATGAGCACACCAGACAATAGTTTCAACGCGATAGCGGGAAAGCAGGCAAAGAAGAAGCCTGCGCCGTTCTCTTTGCGACTGACCTTCGAGGAACGAAGCCGTCTAGAAGAGCTCGCGGGCGATGAACCGCTCGGCAGCTACATCAAGCGAAAGCTCTTCGATGGGCATGGTGCGTCGTACAAACGTGCCCGCTCGAAGCTTCGACGGCCCGTGAAAGACGATGCCAGCCTGGCCAGGGTGCTAGCCTTGCTTGGCGGCTCACGGATCGCCAACAACCTCAACCAACTTGCCAAAGCCGTGAATGTTGGCTCATTGCCGGTGGTGGAGGAGACGGAGCACGACATCCGCCGCGCCTGCGCGGATGTTGCTGCGATGCGGGGAGAACTTCTGCGCGCTCTTGGTCAGCGTAGTGATCTGGGGGAGCGATGATCCTCAAAGGCTCTCAGCGCGGCGGTGCCAAACAACTCGGACTTCACCTATTGAAGACTGCCGAGAATGAGCATGTCGAAATCCACGATGTCAGAGGTTTCATGACTGATGATGTCGTGGGCGCGCTGCGCGAAGCCGAGGCCGTCTCAAAGGGCACCAAGTGCAGGCAGTTTCTGTTTTCTGTCTCGCTCAATCCACCTGAGACCGAATCCGTGCGCATTGAGACCTTCGAACAGGCGATTGCGGCTATCGAACAAAAGCACGGTCTGACCGACCAACCCCGTGTGGTCGTCTTCCATGAAAAGGAGGGACGGCGGCATTGCCATGCCGTTTGGAGCCGAATTGATTCCGAAACCATGACGGCCAAGCCTCTTCCGTTCTTCAAGAATAAGCTGATGGAAGTCTCCAAGCAGCTCTATCTTGAGCATGGCTGGCAGATGCCACGAGGCCTGGCCAATAATAAGGACCGCGATCCCCGCAATTTCACCCTAGCGGAATGGCAGCAGGCCAAACGCGTCGGACGACATGCCGGAGACCTCAAAGCCGACATCCAGGAAGCTTGGGCGATCTCAGACAGTCGCAACAGCTTTTCGCATGCGCTCGAAGAACGCGGGCTGTTCCTAGCGCGCGGTGATCGACGCGGCCATGTCGCGGTGACGTATGAGGGGCAAGCGATCTCCATCCCCCGTGCCATTGGCAAGAAGTCCAAGGACGTGACTACGCGCCTGGGCAAGCCGCAGGAGCTGAACAGCGTCAACGAAACCCGCCAACGCATCGCCAGCGAAATCGCTCCGAAGCTCGCGTCTTACATCACCAAAGCCCGCGCCGACGCGAGCGCAGAAAAATCTGCCTTTGAGATAGGGCGTCAGGAGATGCAGGCGCAGCAACAGGCTGAACGCGCCAAGCTCGATGCCGGTCAAAAGGCTCGCGTTGAACAAGAAGCTGCGGCGCGATTTGCACGCTTGCGAAAAGGCCTGCGCGGATTGCTTGATCGCGTAACCGGCAAGCGCGCTGCCCTTAAAAAACAGAACGAGATGGAAGCGATATGGGCGCTTCAGCGTGACCGTGAACAACGCCATGCCCTGGTCGATGCGCAGCTCAAGGACCGGCAAAGCCTTCAAGCTGAGATTGTCGCAGCCCGCAACCGTCATGCTGAGGTGCTGCGAAGCTTACACCACGATCGAACGAACAACCGCCTGATGATGCGTGGCTTGGAGCCATTGGCGAAGAAGGTCTTCTCGCCGTGGAAACGGGTCAACGATGAAGCGGCTAGGGTCGAGCTTTCGGCAAAGCCAGTGACCGATATTGGAAAGAAACAGATGACGGCTCCTGCGCGCGCGATCAAGGCGCGCGATACGACCGCAGAAAAAGCGCTGCGTGCTCAGAGCACAAAGGTCGAAGCGCGATCCGTTAAGCAGGCCTATCTCGACAGCCAAAATAAGATGTCGGCTGAGCGGGTGAAAGCCGCTCAAGAACGGCTCGAACAACTGCGTAACGAACAGCAGCAAAAACCTACCGTCCGCGTTCGTCAGGCAGGACGAGACGCCGTATCACCGCAAGATCGTCTTCTACGCCTGCGAGAAGGTCAAACGCGGAAACCACGCGGACCGGAGCTCGACAGATAAGCCACAAGCTTCCTTCCAAGAACGTCAATTTTGCAGTCCATCAGGAAATTGCTGCACCAATCGAGTGCCTTCGATTTTGTGAATCCTCACTGCCACGACAAGCAGACCAACCAAACCATCAAGGGCCTTGATGGGTGCGTGGGCCGAAAGGCCCTGAGTGGTTTAGGGCCTCCCTGACGATGGAGGATCACATGAAACTCGTCACTCGATTTGAAGCAGCATCCCGCAGTACGGCTGAGCTGCACAGCCTGTTGGCTGAAGCATTCAACGCCTTTTGCGTAGCGCCGCGCAGTAGCACCGAGCGCCGTAATGCTCTTCAGAGCATGCGCACTATCGAAGATGAACTAGCGACACGCTCGCTAGGTCTCTAACGGGCTCGCGGCTGGCCGTCAGGTCGGCCGCGATCATTACAATAACATCTCACGATGACTTTTACGCCTCCATCTGCTAGGTAATGGAAAACGAAAATTGATGACATGAGGAAAGTTTATGGATAGAGAAGTTTACTATTATCAATACAATACGGCTCACGGCACCGTGGGTATCCTGCCGGAACCGCATGGGCGCTGGAAGGTGATGTTTAACGAAGAGAACCTTGGCTCTTACCATTCGCCGCAAGCCGCAGTCGATGACGTATGTGGTGGCCACACATTTTCACCATCCAATGGAGTAGATTTTGCTGAGCTTGCTATCCCCGATGATCTGGGAGAGTGGACCAAGAAACTATTCGCCAGCATTAGCCGCCTTCGTCCTGCATAACGAAGTTATTCTGCTGCCCGTGAGGCCCGCAGAATATTCGCTGCTTTGGAGCCACCTTAAGCGGCGACTCCTTTATTGCTGTTCGCCTCGATCATCGGCTGGCATCCGTGCAGAAAATCGGCGGCACGCTGGGCATGCGCGGCGGCGCTGAAGATCGCACGCTTGTCGTCTTTGAGCACCTTCAGCCAGCTTTGAATATAGGCGGCGTGATCGGTGCTGGATTCGGGGGTCAGGGCCAGATCGACACACAAAAATGCTGCGCCAAGTTCGGCAACCAGTTCCTCGCGGGCATAGCCTTCATCACCCCATTTCTTGCGGCCAAAGTCGCGATCAAGGCGGCTCTTGTGTTTCGCCCAGTGGGTCAGCTCGTGAGCCAGCGTGGCATAATAGGCCTCGGGGCTGCGGAAGCTCTCAAAATGGGGCATCTGCACATGATCCGTCCCGCCGCTGTAGTGGGCGGAATTCCCGCCGTGGCGAACGTCTGCGCCTGTGACTGCGAAGAATTGGTCTGCATGTTCGATCCGCTGCGCGGGGTCGATGATCGGTTCAGGATTAGCATAGAAATGCTCGGGCAAACCTTCGATCTGCTCGACGTTGAACACGCTATAGCCTTTCATGAACGGGATTTTGCGCTCTTCCTCGCTGCCGTCGTCCTGCTCTTCCGTCTTGGTGATGGTGTTCGCATAGACAACAACGTTGCACGCTGACCTTTGCGGACATGTGCGCCGTATTCCTTGGCTTGGCGATAGGTCATCCAGAATGGCGAGAGATAGCCGACTTCCATGGCTGCGCCCCAAAGCATCAGCACGTTGATGCCGCTGTAGGCCATGCCGTTATGACGAAGCGGTTTGATGATCCGCCCGTCGGTGTTTCCGGCGGACCACGGCTTGAGCCATGTCAGCTCGCCTTGCTCTAGGTCGGCAATAATCTTGTCGGTGACCTTCTGATAAATATCCTTTCATTGGACTTTTCTCCTTTCAAAGCCGGTTGCGCATGCAACCGGTCTAGGCTCGCGCCAATGAGCGGGGGGAGACCGTCAGGACCGCAGACAGCGGAGGGGGATCACCCGTCCTGCACAAGCAAAGCGCGGAAGGATGGGGAGACCGCTGCCTGCGCCCGGAGCACATGCGAAGGGCTTGGTCTTGACGGAGGACGGGGCCGCAGGCCCCAATCAGGAAAAAGAACGTCAGCCCACTAGGGCTGGCATCAGGTCACGCGCAAGGGGTGGAAGCCGCAGGGCCGAGACGACAGGCTCGGTTCACGACAGTCCGATCTGGCAAAGCATAGCGAAAGCCGGTGCGCCCAACTATAGATTTAGTATTTTCTTTCCCTCGACGGTCTTAACGGTCAAAGCTTGCGAGGAGGCAATGGTTTTGAGAAACCAAGCCGTGTAAATTCATGTTCTAATGATGAAGGTTGGATATCCAACGTTCAATATCTGAGTAGCCTTCTTCTTCTCCCCACTGCTTTTTAGCAGCCTCCAGCTCAGCTTGCGCGCTCGCTATAGAACGCCATGGAGCCAAAGTTTCTGGGGGAGTGTGAAAGCGTTCTTGGATTGCGACATCCATCCGGAGCTTCTCTTGTTCAGTAAGAAGACCAGGAACTGACGCATAGATTATCCGGACAGCGAGGCGGCGAAAGCGATAGTCCGAGAATTCATTTGCGATTTCGCTACGCTCTGGCCAATCCGACCGCTGAAATCTGTCCATCAAACGAGCGTCTAACTTATCTGCAAACCCATCATAAATAGTCTCCTCCAACTCCGGAGTTCGCTCTGTCGAGCGATCTGCACGTTTGTCCACCGCCTCAGAGAGGCCTTCAATCCAATCAGCCTTCTTCAACAATGCCGACTGAAAAATGATCTCCTGTGTTGGGCTCTCTGAAAACAACTCTTCAGCCTCATCTAAAGTGAAGAATACAGGAGACTTATTGAAAGAGACTGTGCGTAGGTGCTGCGAGTAACTGCTCTCCGGCGTAGCATTTTCGTCTTCGTGGTTGGACTCTAAGCGCTTCCAATCAAAAGCTAAGTCTGCAACTATCGCATCCGATGTATTGCTATGCCGATCAACTCGTTGTGCCCAAAGCATTTGGGGAGTACTCGGGGAATTACCAAGAATATAGATAAGATTCTCGGGAGTAAGGACTGACGAAACAGCAGACTTCAATGTTCTTCTAGATAATGTTTTCCAGAAATCCGGCGCTCGTTCAGCAACTCTTCGCGCCAAAAATATCGTAGCCTCAACGTCCCCCAAAGCGTCATGGGCATTATGCGAAACGAAGCCGTTTGCGGGAGCCAATCTGTCAAGCTTAAAGGTCTTGGTTCCTCGATCATTAAGCGGGATATCGAGGGCCTCGGGTCTCAAAACTGACAACGCACGAATAACAGGGAGTAAATCAAGCCTGGAATTGCCATTGGTAACGGTCACATATGGTGGGTTAAGGGTCTGCCAAAACGCGCGATGCAGCAAAATTTCATCGAATTTCATCGAATTGTAGCCGACAAAAACAGACGGTTGCCATCTCCTCAGCCAGGCTTTAATCTTGGCCATCATTTCAAAATGCGATGGAAGATCAGGATCGGTTAAGTTCCTGGGCGAAGTATTTGTCACTAAAAGCGCAACGGGAGAAGGTACAACCCATGGCAATAGCCTGCATCTGATATTTAGTCGGCCTAGTTCGACAAAATTCTCATCAGTTACAATAGCTGCAAATTGGACTATCTGATCGAACGCAACATTTACGCCAGTTGTCTCGGTGTCATAAAATAGGAAATTCATTATATCTTCGTTCGTTTTTGGCTATTAATATGAATATCCGTTTTGGCGTAAATTGCCCTCATAACACCTCATCCTTTTCAACTAATTTCCAAAAGTCCTTATATCCAGGCGGAAGGTTCTTAAATCTGCCACTTTTAGTGCTACCGGATTGTTGAAGTCTAAGGCTTTCAAGCGGCAACTCGACAATCTGAGCATTTGGAAGTTTTAGTCCTGAGTGTCGATAGACCGTACGTTCGTAAGACTCCCTGAAGGGACTCACAGCGAGAGAGTCTCCATAGTAACCGCAATTGCAAACTACGACATTGCAAAATACCGTTCGAGAGATGGATTCAGCCATATGATGGAACGAAGTTGTATCGCGGTTATAGGCAAGAATAAAAAGTGTCTGTATTTTTGTTCGATACATAGATATTCTGTCTAAATCCATAAAATCGTAACATACCGCTACGCCAAAATCTCCCAGTTCAGCACTCTTAAAAAGCCAAACAGTCGGATTGGGAACGAACTCTATTGACCCCTTTTCAAGAGCCGCAGCTTCTTGCGGTGCGGCATACGTTTTCCCGACCCGCCGCACAGATGTACTCGCGGAAATTCGTTTGCCGTTTATCTTGGAGGGAACTATCACAATCGCTTCATTTGATACCTTGCGAGGGTTGGACGACTCAACCTTGTAATCCAAACCCGCAATGACAATAGACTCAAGCTTCTCCGCTGCCTTTATAAGTTTGTTTTCATAACCAATAGGCACTGACAATTCGGGTAACATCACAATGTCTGCCGGGTGTTCAAAACCACGCAGAGAGGCTAGATGATGCCGAATTTCTTTTTTGGCTCGAGCCTCTTCTAGAAGCGATATTTGAACCGAGCCGGGCCAAGCAGCCGATTGATCCCAAGCGTTGTTATAATCGAGCGATGTCTGAATAATTCCGACTCTGAGAATGTCGTTAGCCATTTTCTTGGTCCTCTTCGTTGTTATGCTCAGCGCCCGCGGAAAAATCACTGAGCCTAAACGGAATCAACTGCCGGGGTTGATTCAAGGAAACAGCAAGTTGATTCTGTTCCAGAACGGATTGCGCTTTCTCTAACGCTTGCAACAAAGGCCCTGGCCCTAGAAGCGGTGGAGGATCGTATTCTGTGTCATTCGTTTCTTCGCCTTCATCCCAGTTGAATAATGAGGAGTTTGCGACAATCTCTCTGTTCTCCGCACTTCTGCCAGACAAGCATTCGTTCAGAATAAGCAAAGTAGGCGAGGATATTGCGAGCGACTGCAATAGATTTCTTTTCACAATTGGGTTGACCCGTTCCAACCCTCGTATATTCCAGCTTCTGGGAGATTCGAATTTATGCTGCAATAATCCTAGTAAGAATCTACCGATAGCCGTTAGTCGTCTTCCCCAGATATCCGGTTGTAGTGTGCCACCGTCATAATAATAATACCGATAGTCCACCACCGAGGTTTCTGAATTTCGATACTTGACTGCATGCTCGCCTCTTATTGTATCTCGCCAAGTCTGCCAACCCAAGGTGCCCTGAACCTTTGGCGTTTTGAGGCTGGCGTTGATCAAGACGTTGTATTCATGGATACGATCCAAAGAGGCTGTATCGGTGCCCATTTCTTTCGTTAGTGAAACAAGCTGCTGCGTAATTTCTAACGCAGTCCATTCGCTTACACGAGGATCAAAAGGACTCAAATCTGCTGTGAAACTAGCCCATTCTCCAGCGGTTACCCAGCCATCCTCAGCAGCTTGAAGCGAAGAGGCGGCGCGAGCCATTGCCGCTTTGCCTGAGGATAGAGCGGCACTGACGCGTTCGGGCGCGGACTGGAGCATTTCGCGATACCAACCGGAATCCGAAATATCAGGTTCCTCTTGTTTTTCAAGTTCGTGTTGCCATGCCGGGTCGCTATAATGTTCGGGGTAGCGCCGTTGACTCTTTAGGTCGGCAGCAACACCAGGAACGAAATCAGGTGAGAATAGATGTAGCCAGGCTTCCGAAGGAGCCCCGCCGAGGCTCAAGGTATTTTCAACTCTATGCGCCCAGACGCCTAACGATGGCGAGAGATTGGCCCAGTCAGTCGAAATAGAATCCATCAGCTTCACAGCCTTTCGTTTAAGCCGTCCGACCAGCCCTTTCTGAGCGTCGTTTACCTCCAGCTCTGTTGCGGCCGCGAGAAGAGAAACAGCCAACTCGCGCTGAGCCGTCTCGTGATACCAAGAGCGACGATTTGGTGGAACGATGTGAGATCGCAGATCAATATTCGAGATATCTGTGAGGTGGTTCAGCGCAGCCAGTTTATCAGATCGTAAGCTTGCGGGGCGCGTTAGTGTGCGGGCAGCCTTTAAAGAGGTATTGGACAATATCTGGTGTGATAGGCCCGCGTAGTAATCGGCCCATTTCGGATTGCCATTATCTCGAAGCGAGCTTATCCAGTTCCTGATCTCCCCAACACCAGCATATCCTGTAATTTGGCAGTACTGGTGCAGGCGGTAATATAACCTTGCTTTGGTCGGAAACTCTTTAAACGATTGGAGTAGCAACAGGAAGTATTTTCGCAAATAAGCTTTTTCAAACTGTCTGTGCTTTTGCATTTTTCGACGAAGTGCTGTTTCCTTCTCCCGGACATCTGCTGTTTCTGTTGCCTTCTGAGACCTCTGCAAGACTGACAGCGCGCGAGCGTCAGCGAGCAACCCATCGCCTTCTTGGACCAGCGCTGGCACTGTTGCGGCGATTTGGCCAGCCGCAAAGGCAGCTCTGGTATCAGGGCGTATTTCTCTTTCAGGAATATCCGCGAGAAGTAGCCATTCTAATAACTTCAAGCGTTCTTTTAGATCGTCATCATCCATCAAATCGCTATTCGTGTGCGCGATTTCAGATACCTGTGCCAATGTCTTTGTGAGTAGCTTGGTCGGATTTTCTCCATCGATTTCGGTATCGGCAATTGCTGCTGCGCGAAGCTTTTGTAGTTCCGTTTTGTCTGTTTCGCTTCTTTCACTGTCGAGGATGAATCTAGAGAGGCTTTCAGGGTCATACTTTTCATTGTTTATGACCGCTCCAATGCTTTTCTCAGCTAATATCATTTGGTAGTCTGATATCCACTTGCATAGGCCGTCAAAGCTATACGCCAGGATCACGTGGTCATCGACAAATCGGAAATGTGCGACGGTTCGGTCGTTTTTCAGCTTCTCCTTGATATCTAAATCAACGCCAAGCATGGCCGCATTGGCGAGGAAGCCAGATACGAAAAGGCCAGTCGGTATACCTGCGGTATCTTCTGGCGAAAAGCTAGGCTCTACATTATTAAGTAATTGGGGCGGTATCCCCTCAAAATTAACATCAAAATCGAGCAACGATTTTAAGAGGCGTACAAGCCTTTCATCCTTTGCGTCTTCGCCTATGGCGGTGAGCAATCCACTTGCAACTGCCGACCTCTTTAATCGTGGGTAGAACTTTTCGAGGTCAATTCCGGCATAATAGATCTTTGTGCCTTTGGCGTTTGGAGTTTCAGGCCAATAACCAGACGATAGATACGCTAGTTTTTCAGTTCTGGCTGACGCAAGAGCGTTCTGATCCCCTTCGTCCAAATCTTGGCTCAATGGAGCATTTGATCGGCGAGCCATTGCCCTTGCAGTCAAAGAAACGTGGCGCCTGAATAGTGGCCAACTATGCTGAAATTTTCTGTAGAGATGGCCGCTTTGATGCCTGTATGGTCCGCGCTCCAGTTTAGAGCCCTCATCGGTTTTTTCATACCAAGCAGCCCTGTATATTCGATTTCCATAGCTCCAAGGTGGCATCATCTCGTCAATAATCGGCCCCAAAGCATTCACAACCGCTATCCACGCAACCTGATCCCGAACCGAAACATGAAAGTATTGGCGGCTCAAAGCCTTACCCTCAACAATTTTCTTGGGACGCGGTATCGGACGCAAAGAAGTCAAATCATAAACACCAGAAACGAATGTCTGCTGGATGGACGATAGTTGGTTTTCGAGATCGAGTTCGAACGCCGCTAGCTCTGCTTGATCGACATAACCATCGGCGGTTTGAAACATGCGCCGCGCTTTCTTCCACGCGTAATAGAAGTTTTCCGGCAAAAGTATGTTGTCGTAAATGCTCAAACTAGCCCCCGTTCCGACATCAGAAATTGGTTCATGTCCTTCACTCCGGGACCGGGTTGAGATTTTCGCGTCACCATTACTCCATACCTACAAAGTTCTGCCTCTAGCGTTTTAGCTCTCATCTCCCCCGGGGTATCCCAATCGAGAAGCAAGATGATATCTCTACCTCTCATTTTTTGAATTTCATTTTTGGAGAATCCGTCTGAAACGCCGAGTATCCCAATTGATGGAAGCCCTAGTTCCTCCGCAGACAATGTATCTGATACACCCTCACAGATAGCCAAAGAAGACCCTTCCTCGTGAAGTCGGTCGGCGTTGAATGTTCTGCGCTTACGTCCAGGTAAGTTAAACCATTTTTGTCCAGATTTAGCGTCGCCGAGCACTCTCCCTTGAAAATAGGTTGTTTTCCCTCGCTCGTTAAAGGGGAAAACTATCGTATGATCAGGCATCGTTAGGCGAATATTGGTCGCTGTCGACCTTTTTGTAATTAGCCCCGCATCAATCATGCGCCTGATTCCAAATTTTTGAACAAGTTCTTTTGCAATAAATCTAGCATTTCCTATTTGACCGATACGAAAATTCCTTAGAAGTTCTTTGGAAAATCCACGTCTTTTGAGATAAGCACTTCCACTCTCTTGTAAGGGACACATTTCGAGGAAAGTTGCGTAAGCATCATAATCAATAAG
>AZIJ01006748.1_pt1 | contig 10742 bp, 13 predicted proteins | sample 359151 | NCBI WGS metagenome assembly AZIJ01 (sample SAMN02429718, study PRJNA222666) | marine sediment metagenome | biome: Sediment sample; isolation source: enrichment culture of sample MGS-ElMAX(UA) from oil contaminated site at the... | place: Egypt: El Max | collected 2013-01-23 | depth 9.22 m m | reverse complement strand
TGCCGACAACCTGACCGCTCAGTTCCGGTCGATGGCGCAGTACTTCAACGAGATGCAAGAAGGCGTTAACAACGAGGTCAAAAATCAGGTCAATCAGATCAACAACCTCGCTGACAACATTGCCAACCTGAACAAAGAGATCAGCCTTACTCGCGCCAAAACCGGCGAAGCGCCTAACGCCCTGTTGAACCAGCGTGATCAGCTGGTTGCAGAGCTTAGCCAGTTGGTTGAAGTCCGTCTGAATATCTCTGATAACGACGTTTACAACGTGTCACTGGCAGGCGGCATGGCGCTGGTAGCTGGCGTTAATTCGTTCAGCCTGGAAGCCGTTGCTACAGAGTCTGATCCGACGCGTATCTCTGTTGCTTACCGCGATGGCGGCAACAACTTGATCCCAATCAAAGACAGTAGCCTTCAGGGCGGTGAGCTGGGCGGGGTGCTGCGCTTCCGTGAAGAGGCGCTGGATTCTGCGGAGAACCGTCTTGGTCAGCTGGCGCTGGCGGTGGCAATGAGCTTCAACGAACAGCATCAGGCGGGTCTGGATCTGGACGGAAATCCTGGCCAGGCGTTCTTCACGTTTGACGATCCAAAGGTCTACACCAACGAGGGCAATACCTCTGCCGCAGGTATTACCGGTTCGTTCACTGATCTGAGTGCGACAAGCACATCGAACTACGAGATCAGCTATGACGCGGTAACCGGGTACAGCGTAAAGGATCTCACCAGTAAGCAGGTCACTGCGACGTTCCCTGTGGGCACAACCAGCTTTGATGTCGGTGGTATGACCTTTAACGTGAGCGGCACCCCGAACACGGGCGACAAGTTCATGGTTAAGCCGTTCGAGAGTCTTGCAGGCAGTATCCAGAACGTCATCACCGATGTTTCTGACATTGCAGCAGCTAGCCCGGTAGGTGATACCGGTACCGGAGATAACCGTAATGCTCAGGCGCTTTACCAGCTGCAATTCTCATCACTGATCGAAGGCAGCACTAACCTCAACCAGGGTTACGCTTCGCTGGTCAATGACGTTGCCAACCGTAGCCAGATCGTTGCAGTGAACCAGGCAGCACAGACTTCACTAAGCGAGCAGTTGCGCGCCGTACAACAGTCAGACTCAGGCGTGAACCTCGACGAGGAAGCGGCAAACCTGCTGAAATTTCAACAGTACTACCAGGCCAGCGCCCGGATCATCGAAACCGCGTCGACGATCATGGATACCGTCCTCGGACTAAAATCATAATAAGGCGAGCAGACTATGCGTATCAGTACAAACATCATCTTTGAAAGCAGTACATCCTCGCTGAACCGGCAAACCAATGCCTTCATGAAGGTCGGTAAGCAAATTGCCAGTGGCAAGCGAGTGGTAAACCCTTCGGACGATCCTTTGGCCACTTCGAAGGCTTCGGCGATTGCCCAATCGGCGGCTGTGAATAAGCAGTTCACAGACTCTCGGGTCAGTGCGCGCAACTCACTGAGTCAGGCTGAAAGCGTCTTGAACTCGGTTACAGACGGCATTACGTCGATCAAAACCCTGCTTGTGCAAGCGGCCTCCGGTACGCTCACCGATGCTGACCGTGAGTCCATTGCCAGCGAGATCGAAGGCATCTATCAGACCTTGATCGGGCAAGCCAACTCGGCAGACGGTAACGGTCGCTATCTCTTCGGCGGTTACAAAGACAAGAGCCCGCCCTTTGTTCAAAGCGGTGCGGGTGTCGTTTCTTACGTCGGTGACACTGGGATTATGACTCAGCAGGTCGATAGCGCCCGCTGGATGCCGACTACCAACAACGGCATCAATATCTTCCAGAGCACTACAGGCTCTACTTCAATGGTGGCCAGAGTGGCTGACACGAATACCGGCTCGCTGAGAGTAAGCACCCCGGTGATGAGTGACTCCAGCAACCCTAATTTCCGAGCACCGTTTGATGTTGTCTTCAGTGATGTTGCCGGTGTGTCGTATTACAGCGTTGATGGCGGCGCACCCGTCGCGTACACAGAAGGGGATGAGATCAGCTACAACGGGTATTCCGTTACCCTGGAAGGGGCTCCTCAGGCTGGTGATACCGTTCGTGTTGCCGCTGGCGCAGACGGCAACCAGGATATGTTCAAGAGCATCAAGGATGCGATTGATGTGCTGACATCGCCTGCCACGACTGATGCAGAGAAAGCCAAGCTGGACAACGTCCTGCGCACTGTCTCGAATGAGCTGTCCAACAGTATGGATAACGTGCTGACCGTCAGAGCATCCCTGGGCGCACGTCTGAATGAACTGGACTCCATCGACATGGTAAGCACCAACCGGGATCTGAACTACACCGAATCCCTGTCTGACCTGATGGATCTGGATTACAACGAAGCACTGTCTGAGTACTCGCTCAAACAGATCGGCCTGCAAGCGGCTCAGAAGAGCTTTGTCGATATTCAGCAGCTCTCGCTATTCAATTACTTGAAATAGCGCTAAAGAGTGAAAATAGCGGCCCTGAGGGCCGCTTTTTCGTTCAAAAGGCGCCATTGGCGCCTTTTCGAGCTTGCAGAATAGATCCGGACACCACTTCAGCTGTTCAGCTTCGGCTCGCCTTGCGCGAACACCCTTGCGGGCTAGAGGACGCTCGATCTCATCCGGCTAGTCGTCCTGAGAAATCAATTTATCGGAAATTCACAAAGCGCGTCAATCGCTTAGGGCTGCTCATCCTTCCTCATGGTCTTCAATCTTCCTTTTGACACCCATAGGATCAGCCATCCAATAAAGGTAAACGTCGCCCGTACCCCGACCGGTGATCACCACCTGGCCGAATCCAAAAATACGCCCAATGATGCCCTGGCGGATTGAGATGGACTCGATGGCGGAAAGGCGCATTTCAGCTGTGTTTCGAGAAATGATGCCGCGTTTCGAGATTACCCGTTTATTGGTCAGGCCTTGCTCGACACAACGCCAATCCAGCCAAAAGTACAGCGCGGGCAGTAGCCAGATACCCATCGTTAAGACAGCGAAAAGGAAATTCAGGGCAACCAGAAAGCTGATGATTCCATGGTGGGGGAATAGGGCGACGATGGACTCGTCTTTGGAGAGTGATTCTTCGATGTACGACATGGGGCATTCCTTGTTTTTTTATGGATAGACTGAAAAAAGCGGCCAAGTGGCCGCTTTAGGCTTTTGCAATCAAGGCTCCATGCTGCCGCTTTCGCGGGAGTGCTTAGAGGTGCTTTTCTCTTTAAGGAATGAAGCCACTCGCTCTTCGTAACCGGCCTCCTGGCAGGCCTTTGGAAATAACTGGAAGGTGCGGTGCTCAATCTCCCCATGAATGCAGAGCATGCCTTCTTGCTTACGAATCTCAGGCTCTATTTCGCACTCGATGATTCCGTTGAGATAGATTGCAGCTGTGATCGATTTTCTGGGCTCATTGTGCTGAAGAAGGTCGATCTGAGTGATCCCGATTAGCAGCTCTTTGAAAAAGCTCGCTACGGTCTCATCTCGATTTAGGATAGGATTTGATCTGATTAGCCTGACCGCTTCGGCAATCGTTTCTTGTTTGTGGTGAAGGTCAGATCGAAGGAAGCCCGGAGATGCCATCACTTGGAATGGCGTTGGAGCATCCTTCTCATCACTCAAGAAGAACGATCTGGAAACAAGCTCTTTTTCCTCGTCGAATTCGTCGCATACGCTTAAGCCCATTGAGATATGTGCTGTTCTTGGCGTATCGATGCTGGCGCTTTTGCAGATCTGAAGGGCAATAGCAGGCATCTGACTGTCCAGAAGGTATGACCCATCGGGTTGTTTCTCTGCTCTGGCTAGAGTGGATTGGCCAATGAAGAACTGAGGCATAGCGTCGAGCACGAAACCGATTTCGTGCGGCTGGGCCTTGGAAAGATCAATGCAGGTGGATTTCAAGAAGGTGCTCAGGAAATCAGCATCGTCCATAATACGCTCATTCAAAGCAGTGGGGTCGATAAGGTCTTTTAGCAGGCTTGCCATGGCTGAAGCTTCGCTTTGATTGTAAATATCACAAAAATCAAGGAAAGCGAGTGTTTCAAGCGCAAACACGAACTCTTGCTTATAGCTTTTTAGATTTGTGAGTTCTTCAAAATCTACGGCAATTCCGCTATTTGAAAGAACCATAAATGGGAAGTTGTCATCTTTTTCACAGCCTTCCTCAATTAAATATGAGTAGGATTCGGACAACCAGGCCGCAAAATCCTCTCGAAGCAGCTCGCTTTTTACATTTGAAAATAGCAAAGGAAGATTATTCATGATAACTCCAGTCTTGTTTTGTATATGATACAAATGGATTGTGAGCCGTGTCTAACTAGATTGAGAAATCTTCATCAAGTACAAGTTTTTTGTACTCAAACGTGTTTTCGAGACCAAGATCCACAAGAAGTTTTGGAGAGATACCGTATTTTTCGGTTATTTCATGTCGACAGCCAATACCGCATTTCATTAAATAGCTTACGAGCGTTTTAGAAATCACTACACAAGAGCGTATAGCGATGAAGTAGTCGACCAGATCTTTTTCCGCAAAAGGCTCGTTGTGGTCTACATACAAGCGCAGAACGACCTCTGCGACCTCAGCGTGTCCCTTGAGCATCTCTGGCTCTGCGATGGCGATGGCGGGGGCTGTGGTGACAAGGTCTCTACACATATCCATTGCTATATCGATGTCACCAAGGTCTACAGATAGTGCGCCGTCTGCACACCAATCGCCGATGCAAATTTCTTTTCCAGCTTTTTGGCTGTTAAGAATCGCTTCTAGCTGTCGAAGCAGGGCGCTCTTGTCTTCCAACTTTTTTGGCACTCCTGGACACTGATCTCACTGTTGTGTCTAAATTATACAGACTAGCCAGGGGGCATAAAGTGGAAATTAGAAAGGCTGTTGATAAATTACATTGGGAATACAATCGAATTCAGGCTGAAGCGTATAAAGAAAATTTCAGCGGAATTGAAATAGCTTCTAAAAGTACAATTCTCCATGAATTTTATAGTAAAGCAATAAGGTCGTTTGCTTTAATGGGAGACGGTGCACTTTCTGAGATTATCGCTGAGGCCCCAAAGTCATTTAGTCTGTATTTAAAAACCCCAAATGGGTTAAGAGATCTGAAGAACGCCTGGCGCATGTCACCAGGATGCTTATCTGAGCTATCAGCATTTTTCTGTAATCAACTTGAGGTTGAGCAAGGTTCTGGGGTTTATGTCAGAGGGGAGACCCGCTTAGAGAACGTCTTAGCGAAAGCGGGTCTTCTCCGAAAAGTGGCTCCGATTTCGTTGGTTGCTAACGGAACAAGACCGTTATACCTAAAGAAACTGATTCAGTTTTCAGACCTTCGAGATTTGATTGAAACGGCATGCCCATATGCTTTGATGAGATCGCCGGATCTTGCCTCTGCGGTCATCGAGCGGCTTTCAGGCCCATTGGATTTCAGCGGGTATTCAAACTGCGCTTTTTCCAGGGGTGTGAGCTTGTTCGTGCGGGGCGTCCTTCAATCGGTTCCAAAAAGCAAGGTGAAAAACACCCTAGTCAGAGGCTTTTCTCATGAAGAGGTGTTCGGGGCGTTTGAGTCTTTCAGTACAATGAAAGCTTCCTATTTGGCGATGTATGCCAAAGAAATACGTCCTTTGACGAACGGAAAGGATCTCTTTGGTTTTTCAAAAGGAGGCACAGGAAATTTTTCAAAAGGAAGTAAAGGCGTACACAAGAATGCTTGTGACATTCTGCTTAAAGTCATGAGGTTGGATCAGGCGATACGCGAGGGGGATCTGTCGCTAATTGAGTTCATTGCTCCGGACAAAATGATGCTGGTGGATCTGGTGCAGCAGGGGGTGTACACAGAGGATCAGATTGCGATCTACGTTCCCAAGAGAGAGCAAAAAAGCCTGCGCATCGGCAACGACTTCACGATATGAACAGTCGAGCTTTGACTTCGGCTGTGGAGTAGTACTTTCCTTGTTTGTAGGCCTCGATGCCTATAGAGAGCCTCTTGAGGAGGGCGATGGTCTCTTGTCGGCGAACGTAGTCTTCGTAGGGTTCGATGACAAATACAGGAGTATCATTGCTGGTGACAACAGTAGGGCCGTCCAAATGCAGCGACTCTCCTTGCTCCTGTAGCTGCTCAAGCGTAATTTCATGCATACAACCTCCTTCGAGTCATTCTGAAAGCGTAGCGCATCCAGGCTACATTTCAAAATCATTTGAGATGCTATTTTTAATGAATTTTACAGAGGGCGTAATTCCATATTTTTTTAGCATGCTTCTGTCTATTTTCATTGCTTCAATTATATTTTTCTCATCATAAATTTCACTACTCAATAGCTCTTGAATGAAATTTTCGTCAGACTTCAATGCTGTTCTATTGGTTACTATGTAACTTGATATCTTGCGCACCACACCTTCATCAAAATAATACAGGTTAGACATCGACCAGGTTAAAGCTTTTTTTTGAACGGATACTTGGATTGTATTAAGCATGTCTATTTGCCGATTAAATAGATTTTTTATATACTCAATTTGCGTATTTTTATTTTTAAACTCATTTCCGCATTTTATCATTTTATCTATCAATTCAATCCGCATGGAGTTATACGAAGTTGCTAGCTCTAGTGGTATTACTTTTCCAATTACTTTTCCTCCCACTGAATTTTCGCCAAATTCGGCTGAAACCAAATCGTTTATATCTAGATCTTTAATCGACTTCAAAGCGGATACGATGCCGACAGCATGGTTCATAGATAATAGTTTCTCTTTTTCAAAATTTGACGCTTGAAACTGACCGTATGCTGAGAAAATGACATCTTCATCAGAAACACCAAGATCTTTTTCAAATAAGCTAATGCACACATCTGAGTACGCTTCTTTCAGCAACATCAGCTCTTTCGTTACGTCGTATTCGTAATAAAAAACAGCCACTTTGCTTGTAGACAAAAGCATTTCGCGCATAAATTGGACGACTGAATCTTTAAAAAGTATTGAGTCTGCCGCTAGGAGTGAAAATGCTTTTGTCAGTTCTTTTCTCATCTCGCTTTGAGAGGAAAACATAAAAGATCGATTGGATATCTCGTGAAACTTTGACGAACTTCCTTTCAAAACCTCTTCCCTGAAATCATAGAGGTCGACTAATTGGTTGGATATAACCACATGCTCTCCGTCTGCGTTTTTATCCATTTTTGGTAGTATTTCGTTGGCTCTAAGGGCGATCCTCAAGGCAGTATCTTCAAAATCGATTCGCGGATTAGTGCCTGGAACCTGGTTTACTAAAATAAAACTTTTCTTATTAAAAGAAAGGGTTTGTAAAATGGAGAAAATGAGCCCAGCGGCCTGCTGTGTAGACAGATCCTCTGTTTTTATATGGATCTCTGAAACAAGGTTAAATGCATCATATAACGTACCGCTCATCCTCATATAAAATGGATTATGAGAGATTCTACTGCATACAGATATTGCGTTTTCCGAAGCTTCTGATGGTGAGTAATTGTTTATGAAATCGGACAACATGAGCACACCTAAAGATAGGACATATTCATGTTTAAAGCTCTTGAGTTTTTCTAGCGACTCAAGGTCTTCGTTGTAAGAAAGAGCGGAGATTAGGGCCGTGGTCAGACTGTTATCTTCGTAGATATCTTCTTTGACGAGATACGCCTTGCAGTCCTCAAGCCATTGCCGAAACCCATCTTCCAGCTGCTCATCTTTGACGCCATCAAAAAAGCTCATATCTACTCTCTACGCAAATTCTCATAGGAACAGGATACAGAGTGATCGATTGCTCCGTCCATTTCCTGATCAACCTTGTTTAGCGGCGGTTTTGCTCCCATATTGCTTGCATCGTCGAAGGGGAGAAGATCGGTGGTTGATGTCAAAAGCAGCGATAGCCGGGTAGATCGCATCTGCGCTATTGCAAATGAACTTGTCGCGGGGATGGTTGCAAGCGGAGATTTAGATGAGCGCGATGAGCGCGCTATGGATGCCGCATGCAAACAGGCCGTGCTCGATGCGCGGGATCTGTACGATACGGCGACTGACTACATTTCCTAGCGCCGAGGCAAGGGCGCATGCCTCATTGCGCCATTCCCTTAACGTAGTCCCTGGTAAAGAAGATCCCTTCCGAGAAGTGGTTTTCCAGTACGCCACCCAGCCCAATCATCATGAACATGAGCAATACGATCCCGATCAAGAGGGTCATCGGGAAGCCGATTGAAAAGATCGTCAGCTGAGGGGCAGAGCGGTTCAGAATACCCATGGCGAGGTTGATCAGGAGCAAGATCCCAATGAGCGGCAGGCCGATCATAAACCCGGTCTTGAATACACTGATGCCGTACTTGGCCAGAGTCATGTAACTGTCAGGGTTGATTGCTGCACCAACGGGAATGTCTTTGAAGCTGGTGAGGACGATCTCTATCAAAAAGAGGTGCGCGTTGAGGGAGATAAAGACCAGCATCGCGATCATGTTGAGGATGCGCGAGACAACGACACTATTCATGCCGCTGTCGGGCGAGAAGAACATGGCAAAGCCCAGGCCCATCTGCATAGCGATGAATTCACCTGCCGCCAACACTCCCGCAAAGATCACCCGGCAGATCATGCCAACAGAGACGCCTATGATCAGCTGCTCCACGAGCATCCCAATGGTGCTCAGCGACGTAATAGGGATATCAGGCACCACGACAAGGGGAGCAACCAACGCGGCCAGTAGCGCGGCTGTGAGGGCTTTCACTCGCGCGTTGATGGCATTGTGTCCCATGATTGGGCAGACCATCATATAGCCGCTGATACGCATAAACGGCCAAAACCAGGAGAGCAGCAATAGCTCTAGCTGCTCGTAGGTAAATGGGAGCATCTTACTGTCCTGCGACTACAGGGATATTCAGGATCAGGTTCTGGGTGTACGTCACCATCTTGTCGATCATGAAGGGCCCTGCGATCACGCAGGCCACCACAGCTGCAATGACCTTAGGGATAAACGACAGCGTCATTTCGTTGATCTGGGTTGCTGCTTGAATCATGCTGATAACCAAGCCGACGAACAACACGGTCAGCAAGATCGGTGCGGCGATCATGGCGCTTAGCATCATGCCTTGGTAGGCAATGGTCATGACGTATTCTGGAGTCATTTGATGCTCTCTTTTGGCTGTCGTTTTTCGGCCTTCATCTCAGGCTGTCGTTATGGTCTTGCCAGAGGGTACTGTTACTCAGTCTTTCACCAGCCTCTCGGAAGTACTGGGCAATCCCGTTAACGGCGGCGGCTACCAGAAATCCGGCCAATATGATGGAAATGACAATGAGGGCCAGGATGGTGTTGATCATTTTGATGCTTTTCCTTTGGATTTCGATTTTGACACGGGGTCTGAGTACTTCTCTTGTACTTCGTAGTATTTGGTTTCGAAGGGGTTACGACGGTAGAACGGCGACAGTGTGAGCGACGAGTAGTAGATGACGCTCAGGAACATGAAGCCGATCAGCGAAGTCGGTGCCATCACCTCTTCAAGCCACTTTAAGCTATCCATTGACCTGCTCCTTTTTTATTGTTTTTGGTCGTACGGTCGAGTTGGTTGTCAATTTTTCTGCTTTTGATTTAGCTGTCTGTTTTTTCGGTGTCGCGGTTTTCTTCTTGTGAGTGATGTACAAGAGCACCATGGCGCCGATGATCGCAGGGGTCGCAGAGAGCAAGCCGGTTACCACATTCAAAAATTCAGTGACCGAATACTGTATGGCCAGGACGCTCATGTTGAATGCATTGGGCTCTACAGACTGGCACTCGCTTATATGACTACAGGTGTCATTAAGGCGGTACATTTCACTGAGCAGACTGTCGACATACGCATACCACTCAGGGGCGCTATTCGCGCTGACCTCGATGCTCAGGCTGGGTATTGCTGCTGCGGTGTTGTCGCCCAGCAAGATCAGTCCGGAGATAAGGGATATCGACAACAATTGCAGGAGCAGTACAAGGATAGTCGTCGCTATGCTGGTGACCACTATGCTTGAAAACACATTCAGCTCTATGATCAGGGCCCTTGGGCCGTGCTTCTTCAGTGCTTTTTGGCTTTCTAGAAAAAGGACAGACCAGCTTTTGGCGCAACCATCCAGGCCAAGCAAAATCGGGCAGAGAAGGCACAGATGAATCACGGCAACGACAATCTGATCAAATATCATGGTGTTTTCTCAACCGCTGAAAAAGCTGCCAGCCAGCGAACCCATCAGCAGCCCCCATCCGTCAGCCAGAATGAATAGCATGAGCTTGAAGGGCAGGGATATGGTCGCAGGCGGTACCATCATCATACCGAGGGCCATCAGGACGCTGGCCACCAGCAAATCAATAATCAGGAAGGGGATAAAGATGGTGAAGCCGATCTGAAACCCGGTCTTGATTTCACTAAGGGCAAAGGCAGGCAATAGCACCTGCATAGGCACATCTTCAGGGCCCTGCATCTCACCGATATTCGCTATTTCCGCGAAGCGGGCGATATCCGTTTCACGGGTTTGTGCGAGCATGAATTCGCGCACGGGGATTTGAGCCCGAGCGTAAAATTCTTCGATATTGATCTCTTCATTGGCGTAAGGCTCCCATGCATCACTGTGCACCTTGTTCCATGTCGGGGCCATGATGAAGAACGTCAAGAAGAGCGCCAAACCGAGTAGCACCTGATTTGGCGGTACCGATTGGGTGCCCATGGCGGTGCGCAGCAGGCTTAGAACGATGATGATGCGGGTAAACGCGGTAGTCATCAGCAGCAGCGCTGGCAGGAACGTCAGTGA
>AZIJ01000127.1_pt1 | contig 10770 bp, 12 predicted proteins | sample 359151 | NCBI WGS metagenome assembly AZIJ01 (sample SAMN02429718, study PRJNA222666) | marine sediment metagenome | biome: Sediment sample; isolation source: enrichment culture of sample MGS-ElMAX(UA) from oil contaminated site at the... | place: Egypt: El Max | collected 2013-01-23 | depth 9.22 m m | reverse complement strand
TCCGGAAGATCATGAGATCAGCCTCAACGACCTGGACAGCAATCAGGCCGCACCGCTGATGCTGGTTGTCATCAACGCGCTTTGCGCACTGATCGACCACAAACTGTTTGGCGCATAAAACCAGCCCACAAAAAAGCCGGCAAACGCCGGCTTTTTCAATTCAGGACTGCTATTTGACCACCTTAAGGGATGGGCGCCCCGAAGGCCGCTCCGAAGGGCCGCGATGCCCCCCGTCGTCATGCGGATCCTGAGGCCCATCGGGATCGGGAGAGCCCGGCTCACTACCAAACACCATCCCCTCCCCGTTTTCCTTGGCATAGATCGCCACCACCGCCTGCAGCGGAATAAACACCTGCATCGGTACACCGCCAAAGCGCGCGCTGAATTCCAGAGCTGCATTCCCGATTACCAGCCCACGTACCGCACCCGGGCTGATATTCAGCACGATCTGGCCGTTGGCGACGTGCTCAGTGGGAACCTGTACCCCCTGAACACCGGCATCCACCACAATGTAAGGCGTGCATTCATTGTCGAGAATCCACTCGTTGAATGCGCGCACCAGATACGGGCGGCTAGACATCATTCTGACTGGGTTATCAGACACTTAGACTCCCCGACTCATTCCTGGCCACGTTTACCGTATTAGCTGCGAATATCTTCTTCGAGATCAGACAGGCTGGCCTTGAAACCTTCCCGCTCGAAAATGCGCTCCATGTACTTCAGCAGTGGCTTGGCCTGCTTCTCGGAAAACTCGATACCCAGTGATGGCAGCCGCCACAGGATCGGCGCAATGCAACAGTCAACAATGGTGAACTCTTCCGAGAGGAAGAAAGGCATTTCACCAAACACCGGAGCCGTAGCCAGCAGACTTTCACGCAGCTCCTTCCGGGCCGCCTCCGACGCCTTGGCATTCGGCTGCGCCAGAATCTGGTCTACCAGTGCGCACCAGTCGCGCTGGATACGATGAATCATCAGCCGGCTGTTAGCGCGGGCCACCGGATAGACAGGCAGTAATGGCGGATGCGGGAAGCGCTCATCCAGATACTCCATCATGATATTGGGCTCGTAGAGCACCAGATCACGATCCACCAGGGTTGGCAGGGCATTGTAAGGATTAAGATCAGCCAACTCCGCAGGGGGGTTGTCCGGATCCACATCCACAATATCAACCGTCACTCCCTTTTCAGCAAGCACGATGCGTACCCGGTGGCTGTAATGGCTAGCCGGGTCCGAGAAAAACGTCATCGATGACCGCTTGGTCACAACGCCCATAGAACTACCTCACGATTGAACAAATCGAAACGATCCTGAAACACAAAAATCCAGCGGGCCGACAAGGCCCGCTGGAATTATCAGGGATCCGGATTATACCTGATTTCTCAGTGCACGTCTTTCCAGTACTCGCGATTGAGCAGGTAAGCGAACACGAAGAAGATGGCAACGAAGATCAGCACGAAAATGCCCAGGCGCTCGCGCTCAACCTTGACCGGATCTGCCATATAGGACAAGAAGTTGGTCAGGTCGTACATCGCCTTGTCAAATTCCGCGGCCGTCATACTGCCTTCGATGGCGTATTCCGGGCAGGCATCGCCATTCTTCACATTGCCGCTAAGAGGCTCAACGGAGGCTCCAACACCAATACTCGGCGGCACTGCGCACAAGCCCTGCAGGTCAACCATAACGTGCGGCATACCCACATTGGCGAATACCACGTTGTTTACGCCCAAAGGACGGGTTTCATCCTTGTAGAAGCCGCGCAGGTAGGAGTAAACCCAGGCTTCGCCCCGCAAACGGGACTCGAGGGTCAGATCGGGTGGCGGCGCACCAAACCAGCCCGCAGCCATATCCTTGCTCATGGAGTTCTTCATCAATTCACCAATCTTGGCACCGGTGAAAATCAGGTTCTCCTCATAAAGCGCTACCGGGACCTCCAGGTCATCTGCAACCCGCTTGTAGCGGGCATATTCCATGGAGTGACAGCCCATACAATAGTTGGTGAACAGGGACGCCCCACTTTGCAGGGATTGTTTGTCGGTGTGGTCAGTCTCGATGTGGTCGAGCGGCACACCCGCGCCGGCCGCCAGCCCGAGGGCTGGCAGGACTGCGATGAAAAGACCAAAAATCAGCTTTCTCATTATCCTGTCACCCTCTCTGGTACTGGCTTGGTTTTCTCCATGCGCGTATAGAACGGCATGAGGATAAAGTAGAGGAAGTAGACCACGGTCAGAATCTGGGCGACCGTTGTCCGCCCCTCAGTGGCAGGCACCAGACCGAGATAGCCCAGAATTACGAAGCTCACCGCGAAGACGGCCAGTGCAATCTTGCTCAACCAGCCCTTGTAACGGATGGAGCGAACAGGACTGCGATCCAGCCAGGGCAGCACAAACAGGATAGCGATTGCACCACCCATCACCACCACACCCCAGAACTTGGCAGGAAGGCCGATGAAGTCGACCGTTACCGCACGCAGCATGGCGTAGAACGGCGTGAAGTACCATACCGGTGCAATATGCGCCGGGGTCTTCAGAGCGTTTGCCGGCTCAAAGTTGGGTTTCTCGAGGAACAGTCCACCCATTTCCGGGAAGAAGAACACCACGATGAAGAAGATGAAGAAGAATACCCCCACGCCCAGCAGGTCGTGAACGGTGTAGTAGGGATGGAAAGGAATACCGTCTTTCGGAATGCCGTTCTCGTCCTTGTTCTTCTTGATATCGATACCGTCGGGGTTGTTCGAACCCACTTCGTGCAGCGCCAGGATGTGCAGGACAACCAGACCCAGCAGAACGATCGGCAGGGCCACCACGTGCAGCGCGAAGAAACGGTTCAGGGTGATGCCTGAAATCAGATAGTCGCCGCGAATCCACAGCGAGAGATCTTCACCAATCACCGGGATGGCACCGAACAGGTTAACGATTACCTGGGCGCCCCAGTAGGACATCTGGCCCCACGGCAGCAGATAGCCCATGAAGGCCTCCGCCATCAGCACCAGGTAAATCAGCATACCGAAGATCCAGATCAGCTCGCGGGGCTTCTGGTACGAGCCGTACATCAGACCGCGGAACATATGGAGGTACACCACGATAAAGAAGGCAGAGGCACCGGTGGAGTGCAGATAACGCAGCAGCCAGCCCCACTCCACATCACGCATGATGTATTCGACGGAAGCAAAGGCGCCTTCCGCAGAGGGGTTGTAGCTCATGGTCAGCCAGATACCGGTAACCAGCTGGTTAACCAGCACCAACATGGCCAGGGAGCCGAAGAAGTACCAGACGTTGAAGTTTTTCGGCGCGTAATACTTTGCCAGGTGTTTATTCCAGGCCTCAACGATTGGCAGACGGTCGTCTACCCACTGAATCAGTTTCTGCATTACGCTGCCTCCGGATCAAGACCAATGGTGATGGTCGCATCATCGTCATACCGATAAGGCGGAACCTCCAGGTTCAGAGGAGCCGGCTGCGCCTCGTAGACCCGACCGGCAAGGTCATACCGGGAACCATGACACGGGCAAAACAGACCGCCCAGCCAGGCATCACCAAGATCCGCTGGAGCCACTTCCGGACGATAGGAAGGTACGCACCCGAGGTGGGTGCAAAGCCCCACAATGACCGCGAGCTCGGGCTTCAGGGAACGGTAAACACCTTCCACATAAGCCGGCTGCTGCGGGGCCTCGGACTGGGGATCTTTGACCTGGTCATTCAGGGACTCGATGCCTTCGAGCATCTCGGGAGTTCGCCGAATGATCCAGACCGGCTTACCGCGCCATTCAACGGTGATTTGCTGACCGGGTTCAATCTTGCTGACATTGACGGTGACCGGTGCACCCGCCGCTTCCGCTTTGGCACTGGGATTCCAGGATGCCACGAACGGGACGGCTGCACCGACGACGCCGACACCACCCACCACGGACGTTGCACCGATCAGGAACCGGCGCCGGCCTTGGCTAACGTCGCCATTACTCATTATGGTTTTCTCCCATCAGGCGAGGCGCAGGCACCCTGAAACGGATACACCACGCGTCGAAAAGGACTTCACAACCCAAAATTATAAGCGCACAAATGGTAATGAAATTACCCAGACCTTACAAGTCGGAAAGCCTGCACCAGAGCCCACTTCCCTGCTCCAGATCAATTTGCCAACAAGTGGTCATGCAACAAAAAACCCGGCCAGCGGCCGGGTTTTTTGCAGGGTCTGTCCCGAAGCGATTAACGCTTGGAGTACTGAGGACGCTTACGCGCCTTGCGCAGACCAACTTTCTTACGCTCAACTTCACGAGCGTCACGGGTAACATAACCCGCCTTGCGCAGTGCAGGACGCAGAGTCTCGTCGTAATCCATCAGGGCACGGGTCAGGCCGTGGCGAATTGCGCCGGCCTGGCCACTGATGCCACCACCTTTTACAGTGATGGTGATATCAAAACGATCCGCAGACTCGGCAACCACCAGCGGCTGACGAACGATCATACGAAGAGTCTCACGACCGAAGAAATCTTCAATGGTGCGACCGTTGATAGAGATGTTACCGCTTCCCGGCTTGATGAAAACCCGAGCCGTGGATGTCTTGCGGCGACCAGTACCGTAATTTTGTGCTACAGACATATCCGCCTTCCGTTAAATGTCGAGTTCTTTGGGCTGCTGGGCTGCGTGAGGATGCTCAGCGCCGGCGTAGATTTTCAGCTTCTTGAACATGGCGCGACCCAGCGGGCCTTTCGGCAGCATGCCCTTTACAGAATGCTGGATGACCTGCTCAGGCGCCTTGTCGACCAGCTTTTCGAAAGTGATGGACTTGATTCCACCGGGGAAGCCGGTATGACTGTAATACATCTTTGCAGATGATTTCTTGCCCGTCACCCGCACCTGGCTGGCATTAATAACAACAATGTAATCGCCAGTGTCGACATGGGGGGTGTACTCAGGCTTATGCTTGCCCCGCAGACGACGGGCGATTTCGGTTGACAGACGACCCAGCGTCTTGCCGGCTGCGTCTACAACGTACCAGTCACGTTTTACTGTTTCTGGTTTCGCACTCAGAGTCTTCATTGATTCCGCCTTGAACGCTATATAAGAAACGTTAAAAACCACCACCGGCACATGCACTGCATCCGGAGGGGGCTCTATACCTGTATGTTAGTCGGCAGTGACATCATTCGGGGCTGAGATGATGGCATCGCCTTGAAAAGCCAGGGCGCGAAGTATATCCGAACCACATACGAAAACCAAGCCCGTCGCCCGTTGTTTCGTCATTCCCTTACGCTCCACGCCTCTCTCTCATTTCATTCCGGCCAACCGTAGAGCCTGCAGGCGTTAGCATAAAGCACCTGCGCCATGTTTTCGGCGGGTTCCCCGCGCAGCTGAGCCAGCTCCATCAGAAAATCCGGAAGATAAACCGGCGAATTCCCGCCCGCTGCAACCCCTGCCGGCGGCATATCCGGCGCATCGGTTTCCAGCACCAGACAGGAAAGTGGCAGTCGTGACAGGGTATCACGGGTTTTTCGGGCACGGGCATAGGTAATGATCCCGCCAACACCAATCATACAACCGGCATCAACCAGTTTCCGCGCCTGCTGGTAACTGCCGGCAAAACCATGCACCAACGCACGACCACTAAAACCTTTTCGCTTCAGGACCGACGCCACCTCATCGTGGGCCCTCACGGAATGAATGACCAACGGCAGCTTCAACTCCCCGGCGATATCAACCTGGGCCTCGAAACAGGGCATCTGAGCGGACAGCTCACCCTGGAGACGGTCCAGACCGCACTCCCCGACACCCACACAACGCTCACCTCCGGCAACCAGAAGGGCACGCAGCCGCTCGAGGTCCTGCCAGTCATGCTCCTGCACGAACCAGGGATGGATACCGAGGCAATAGTGAATGCCGTGGATGACTTCAGCACAGCTCACGACCCGCTGCCAGTCTGCCGCGCGCACCCCCGGGATAACCAGCCGCACCACGCCAAGTGCCGCGGCTTCGCGCATGACCGCCTCACGGCGCCCATCAAACGCAGGGAAATCCAGATGGCAATGGGCGTCGATCAACTCCAAGGCTGCCTCCCCTGCCGCCGACGCCGGACACTCCGGTCAATGCTCCCGGGTTTTGTGGAAGCTGATGTCAGGATGACGCTCCTGGGCCAGCTGCAAATTAACCATAGTAGGAGCAATGTAGGCCAGCCGGTCACCGCCGTCCAGCGCGACGAAGTCGTTAGCCTTACGCTGGAACTCCTCAAGCTTGCGTTCGTCGGCACAGGTTACCCAGCGTGCCGTTGCCACGTTGATCGGCTCGTAGACCGCTTCCACCTTGTACTCACTCTTCAGCCGGCTCACCACCACGTCGAACTGCAGCACACCGACGGCGCCCACAATCAGGTCATTGTTTTTCAGCGGACGGAATACCTGTACGGCACCTTCTTCCGACAGCTGAATCAGGCCTTTTTGCAGCTGCTTTGCCTTGAGGGGATCCTTCAGCCGGATACGACGAAAGAGTTCCGGTGCAAAGTTGGGAATCCCGGTGAACTTCATGTCTTCCCCGGACGTGAACGTATCACCCAGCTGAATGGTGCCATGGTTGTGCAGACCGATAATATCCCCCGCAAATGCCTCCTCGGCATGCTCCCGGTCCCCGGCCATGAATGTCAGCGCGTCGGAGAAACGCACTTCCTTGCCGATCCGCACATGGCGCGCTTTCATGCCCTGACTGTACTGGCCCGAGACAATGCGCATAAACGCCACCCGGTCACGGTGTTGCGGATCCATGTTCGCCTGGATCTTGAATACGAATCCCGAAAAGCCTTCTTCCTCAGGCCTGACCAGACGAACATCGGTTTCCCTTGGCTGTGGTGCCGGCGCCCAGTCGACAAGACCATCGAGCATATGATCGACACCGAAATTGCCCAGCGCGGTACCAAAGAATACCGGAGTGAGCTTACCCGCCAGGAATGCATCCAGGTCAAACTCGTGGGACGCGCCTTTGACCAGCTCGATCTCATCACGCAGGTCGCCGGCATAAGCGCCAATGGCCTCTTCCAGCTGAGGATTGTCGAGCCCTTCAATTACCCGGCGCTCCTGGATAGTATGACCCTGGCCGGTCTGATAAAGCACCACCTCATCCCGCAGCAAATGATAGACACCCTTGAAGTTCTTACCCATGCCAATCGGCCAGGTAATCGGCGCGCAGGCGATCTTGAGGACATCCTCAACTTCGTCCATCAGCTCCACCGGATCACGGGTATCACGATCCAGCTTGTTCATGAAGGTCAGGATTGGCGTATCACGCAGACGGGTTACTTCCATCAGCTTGATGGTGCGCTCCTCGACACCCTTGGCGCTGTCGATCACCATCAGGCACGAATCGACGGCAGTCAGGGTACGGTAGGTATCCTCTGAAAAATCTTCGTGGCCGGGAGTATCCAGCAGGTTGACCAGGCGCCCGCCATAGGGGAACTGCATAACCGAAGTGGTCACGGAGATGCCCCGCTCCTTCTCCATTTCCATCCAGTCAGATTTGGCATGCTGGCCGGATTTTTTGCCCTTCACCGTTCCCGCCTTCTGAATCGCCTGCCCGAACAACAATACCTTTTCGGTAATGGTGGTTTTACCGGCGTCGGGGTGAGATATGATCGCAAAGGTACGACGCTTGGCGACTTCCTGGGAGAGGGTAGACATAGAGAGAACGACCTGAAATTGAGAGCTTTGAAGGAGCGCCATTATACGGCCAATCGGTGGAAGACGCGAACGGTCTGCCTCGCTGCTAAACCAGTATCCGCTCCATGACGGAAGCCGTCTCCCTGCCTTCTGCTGCGGGGTAGTAACCGGGGCGTTCGCCAATAAGCACGAATCCCTCTGACTGATACAAAGCGATCGCCGACGTATTACTCTGACGAACCTCCAGGATTAGCTTTTGCATGTTATCCCGGGCAGCTTCAATCATCACATGGCGCAGCAACTGCCGCCCGACGCCGCGACCACGGTCCGATGGTCGGACGCACACGTTAAGCAGGTGAGCCTCATCAAACAGGTAAGCCACCACGGTATATCCGGCGATATAGCCGCTGGCCTCAAGAACGGAAAGACGATAGGCGTCACGAAAACAATCGCGGAACACACCCTCCGTCCAGGGATGAGAATATCCCTGATGTTCGATATCCAGGACCTCAGGAAGATCGGCAACTTCGAGGGGGCGGATGACATGGGCGCATACCGGATCGCTCATCGCCAACCTCCCATTAATGGTATGCCAGTGGCTTCAGCACTTGCCACAAGGCCTTCTTACGTGAAGGATCGGTAGCCAAGCCGGCCAGGGTGTGCGGAAAGTCTGCTGCCGCGGCGGGCAAACGGGCCCGCAACCAACGGGTATCCTCCACGGAGTCGCCCTCTGCCGCCACCCCGAGCAGGATCAGCTTGCGGTCACCGAACTCACGGGCGAGCTCACCGAGAACTTCTGCAAGACCGTCATTGCCGTTACCGGGTATACGCGGATTACTGAAAACCGGCCAGGACAGATCACGCCGCCGACCGCCAGGGCAGCCAAGAGCTTTCAGAATATTCAGGGCCAGAGCGTCCTGCAGGCGCATGCTTGCGCCCTCGCCGAGGCCGCTTGCCAGAACCATTTTGTCCGTGACCCAGAAACCCCAGCGAACGCCGATGCTCGCCTCTGCAGGCCGCACAGGCTCAGCCATAGACCGGTCGCCGGATTGCTCAACCGCGTCCTCAGGCTGCACAACCTCAATCGATGACGCCACCGGCGGACGCGCCGATGAACGAACCAACGCAGGTTTGTCCCGGGGCGTCGGTGCCGTGTCGGCAACTGCGCTTGCTGCCGCCGAGCCCCCAGCCATCATTTCGCGCAGATGCCCCAGCCTGCGGGCACGTTGCGGATCTGCCGCAGGAGGAGAATCGCTGACCGGTATTACCGGGCTACGGGGTTCCGTCTCGGGCTCATCAAAAACAAAGTCCGGACTAGGCGCAGCACCGGGCAGAGGTGAGCGGGCGTACCAGCAACGGATACCCGCACTCCCCAGGTAGAACTGCCTTTGGGATTCGCTCAGATGAGTCATTGAAGCCTTTCGATTAGCCCGTACTGCACTCAGACATCTGCCGCCTGGGGATGTTGCCGAACACCACCCCTGCTGATCTGGTTCAGCGCCTCGATGTAGGCCTTGGCCGACGCGATCACGATATCGGTATCGGCACCTACCCCGTTGACAATACGGCCACCCCGCTCCAGACGAACTGTAACTTCACCCTGGGCGTCGGTTCCGCTGGTTATGGCATTGACGGAATACAGTTGCAGGTTACAGCCTGAGTCCACCAACGACTCGATTGCCCTGAAGGTCGCATCCACCGGCCCGCTACCCTCGCCTTCCACCTTGTGCTCCCGACCATCCATCAGCAGGGTCAGGCTGGCACGGGGTACCACTCCGGTTTCCGAGCACACTTTCATACAGACCAGGCTGAAGCGCGCGTCTTCTTCACTCTGAAGGGTATCACTGGCTATGGCCTGCAGATCCTCATCGAAAATCTCATGTTTAAGGTCAGCGAGCGCCTTGAAACGGCTGAAGGCTTCATTGAGCTCACTTTCCGTTTCGAATTCGATACCCAGCTCCTTCAGTCGGGTACGGAATGCGTTACGCCCCGAATGCTTACCCATCACCAGGCTGTTAGTGTGCCAGCCCACATCCTGGGCGCGCATAATCTCATAGGTCTCGCGGTGCTTGATCACACCATCCTGATGAATGCCGGACTCGTGGGCGAAGGCATTGGCGCCGACAATCGCTTTGTTCGGCTGCACAGGAAATCCGGTAATAGTGGACACCAGTCGTGAAGCCGGCACGATGTGCTGGGCATCAATTCGGGTCTCGACGTCAAACAGGTCCTGGCGAGTACGCACCGCCATGACAATCTCCTCAAGCGACGCGTTGCCAGCCCGCTCGCCAAGCCCGTTAATGGTGCACTCTACCTGACGGGCACCGTTCATGACCGCAGCAAGGGAATTGGAAACCGCAAGCCCCAGATCGTTATGGCAGTGAACGGAAAATATGGCCTTGTCAGCGTTGGGAACCCGGTGAATGATTTGACGGATGGTTTCACCGAACTGTTCCGGAATGGCATAACCGACGGTATCCGGAATATTGATCGTACGCGCACCGGCATCGATAGCCGCTTCAATGATCCGACAGAGAAAATCCAGCTCGGAGCGGCCCGCATCCTCACAGGAGAACTCGACGTCGTCGACGTGACTGCGGGCGCGCTTGACGGCCCTCACCGCCTGCTCTATCACTTCATCCGGGGACAGCATCAGCTTGTACTGCATGTGGATTGGCGACGTTGCAATGAAGGTGTGGATCCGCCCGCGTTCTGCCGGTCGAATTGCCTCTGCAGCGCGATCAATATCAACATCCACCGCCCGGGCCAGACTACACACCGTGGACTCCTTGATGGTTTCGGCAATCGACTTGACTGCTTCGAAATCACCCTCACTGGCAATGGCAAAACCCGCTTCGATCACGTCAACACGGAGCTTCTCCAGTGCCTTCGCAATGCGCAGCTTTTCCGCCTTGTTCATGGTTGCGCCAGGGCTTTGCTCGCCATCACGCAACGTGGTGTCGAATATTACGAGATGGTCTTTTGCAGACATTGGCAGGACTCCCGTGAGATACAGTGGTTGTACTATTGCAGGAGTATATCACTTCTTGATTGGCCAGGCTGTGGTGACAGGCTATGCCAAAACGCTGCCCCCATACCGCTGCAGGTTATCCCTTCCTTGCGGCCAGCGGTTT
>AZIJ01006634.1_pt1 | contig 10777 bp, 9 predicted proteins | sample 359151 | NCBI WGS metagenome assembly AZIJ01 (sample SAMN02429718, study PRJNA222666) | marine sediment metagenome | biome: Sediment sample; isolation source: enrichment culture of sample MGS-ElMAX(UA) from oil contaminated site at the... | place: Egypt: El Max | collected 2013-01-23 | depth 9.22 m m | reverse complement strand
TGGCGGTGTAACTGTATCTTACTTCGAGTGGGTACAAGATATGTCGAGCTACTTTTGGTCTGAAGAAGAAATTAACGAAAGACTTGATAAGTTAATGATCCAAGCGATCAATGACGTATGGCACACTTCAAGTGAAAAAGCTTGTACGTTAAGAACTGCAGCCTTCATTTTAGGTTGTGAGCGTATCTTAAAAGCGCGTAAAGAACGTGGTATTTTCCCAGGTTAATTGATTTAATCTGAACACGATTCGGCGACCTTAAAACCAATGTTTTAAGGTCGTTTTTATTTTAATCAAGGAAAAAATCTTTCTGTAAATTAGTATTTCCCTCAATACAAGCATAATCTTCAAAATTAGTGATACCGACTTTAGATAATGCTTGTTCATCAGTTAAGCTATGTCCAGTAAATTCACCTTTTGCTTTGGTGTAAATTGCATAGGCTGCATCAGCCATGATTTCAGGTTTACGACTGACGTGCTGTGTATTTTCCTCACCTAAATTCTTTGATACAGCTGCCGTTGCAATATAGGTTTCTGGCCATAAGGTATTACAAGAAATCCCATAATGGCGAAATTCCTCAGCCATACCTAAAGTAAGAATCGTCATTCCATATTTAGACAGTGCGTAAGGGGATAACATACCTAACCATTTAGGTGACATATTTACGGGTGGAGATAGACTAAGAATATGTGGGTTTTCCGATTGTTTTAAGAAGGGCAAAGCCGCTTGCGCACAAATGAATGTCGCGCGATGGTTAATATTCTGAATTAAATCATATTGTTTTAATGAGGTTGATTCGATACCAGTGAGTGCAATTGCACCTGCATTATTGATGAGTACGTCAATACCACCGAAAGTTGATGCAGCTTGTTGTATGGCGAGCTGAACTTGTTGTTCATCACGCACATCTAAAATTAAAGGAAGTGCTTTGCCATCTGCTGCTTCGATTTCTTCAGCAACACTATAAATTGTTCCCGATAGCTTCGCCGTTTCCACTGCTGTTTTAGCCGCGATCACAACATTTGCTCCCGCTTGAGCAGCTTTTATGGCAATCGCTCTGCCAATTCCACGGCTACCACCTGTAATAAAAACTGTTCTTCCTTGCATATTTTTCATCATCATTCCTCATTGTATTTTTATAAAAAAGCGAATTAGATCATAAATGGATGTGCATACTTTTCTTGATCAAAAATTTGGCGTTGTTTTGCTATCTGTACAAGACGATGACGTAGTTGTGTTTTGATCACAGCATAGGTTAAACGATGCTTTTGTGCCATTTCCTCAGCAAATCTCAAGGTTTTTGCTTGTAATGATTCAACGGGGTGAATTTGACTGACAACTTGAGATTGCAAACATTCAAAACCCGTCATGGTTTTACTGGTTAGTGCCATTTCCCATGTTGCATGACGATTTGGCAGCAATTGCACGATTTCAGCAATCGTATCAGTGAATGGAATAGTGAGGTTGACTTCTGGGAAGCAGAAACGACCTTTATCTGCGCGCATAAATCTAAAATCACATGCTGAAGCCAAGATTGCGCCACCAGCATAGGCATTACCGTTGATTTCAGCAATCACAGGTAAATTGAGCAGCGCTAATCGAAGCAACATATTTTCAAGTTGAACTGTAAAGGCTTTTTTCTCTTCGATTGATTGCTGCATGAGCCAAGCTAAATCTAAACCATTGCAAAAAGTCTTGGCGTGATCACTTCGAATAATGAGGCTGGCATTATTTTGATCACTTTCGATTTCATCAAAAATTTCTAAGTATTCTTCCAAGACTGATTTATTCAGTGCATTTTCTTGATCACCATTCTGTAAGGTCAAAAGGTAAACGGATTGTTGTTTATCGAGAGACATGGTTGCCATTTCAGCAACTCCTATTAGCTTATATTCATCATTTACTGACTGATTATTTCGAATATAAGACTCGCTCAATAGGTGAGACTATGCCATATTAATGATCATTTTAGGACATGAGCAACTTTATGCGTGATCCTTTTGGACTATTCCAAGAAACGATTTCAGTGTCATATGCGCATATATTATTAGAAATTACACATGAGTATGACATTGATTATAAAACTGTTTTACAAGATACAGGTCTTGTTTTCTCAGAAATGAAACAGACTGATGCCAAGATGAGTGCGCATCAATGGTCTAAATTAGTAGTTAATGCATTACAACTCACTGGTAATCATCGTCTTGGAATTGAGTATGGGCAGAAGTTGCGTCCAACTTCTCATGGTGCGTTAGGCTTTGCTTTTCTAAGTTGTGCTGATGTTGAAACTGCTTTGAACTTATGCCAACAGTATTTCTGTACACGCATTCAAAATTTTGTACCTGAATGGCGAGTTGAAGGGAACTTTGTCTATGTATATTTAGATGATGTTCATCCTGTAAAATTAGGCAATGAGCAACAATCAGCTCAGTTAAGAACTTTTCTCGTTGAAAGTTTAATTTTTGGAGCAATTCATTTTCTAGCTTTATTTTCACAAGAACTAGCCGAAGATTGTGATGTGTATTTAGATTGGCTACAATCACAAGATTATGCGGCTACTTCATTAGCATCTATTTCTCTGAATTTTAATCAAAAACGAAATGGTTTCAGATTTCCAAAAAAATATCTGCATTGTAAAAATCAAAATGCCGATCAAATGTCTTTTCAACAGGCACTTTTATACTGTGAAAATGATAAAGGCAAGTTGATTAAGGAAACGCATCGAGACCTACAAAAAAGTATTCGTTTAGAATTACTCTACAATGCAAGCAATGGTTATCCAACATTACCGATGATCGCTGAACGTATGAATATGTCTGAAAGAACGATCAAAAGACATTTGCAAGCTCAAGGAACAAGCTTTCTTCAGATATTATCTGAAGTACGATTTAGCGAAGCAAAAAAGCTATTACAACAACAGCAATATAGTATTCAGGATATTGCAGGAATTGTGGGCTATGAAGAAGCTACCAACTTTATTCGTGCTTTTAAAAAGAATTTTGGAGAGACACCGAGTCAGTATCGAAAAAAGTATTTGATTACAATGAATTGATACTATTTTTTAGGCAGTTAAAAAGTAATAATTGAGTTGAACGGTGTCTGGTCAAGTCCTCATCTTGTTTCAGTATAAACCTGCTGTTCTCCAGATATTACGAAACGTTGTTCCTCATTCGGCAAAAGTAGGCAAAACCATTGTCATCCACAAAACCTATTTAATTTTTCACCTACTTTAACTTTGTTGATAAACACGATCTTTTTCATTGCTCACAGCTTGTGGATGACGTTTACGTGTATCAAAATTTAAGCATCATTCAAAGAAATTAGTTTCATTCATCTGACATAGAATGCTGAATCGTTTGAATAAACAATTCTAGAGAATACTTAATTTGCTCGCTCCATTCAAAAGAACAATTCATACGAATATAGTGCTGATGTGATGGCAAGACATTAAAAAGAGGACTAGGTGCAACACCTACTTGTTGTTGAATCAATTTTTCATAGACTTGCATACTACTGACTCTTTCAGGAAGTTGAATCCATAGAAAATAACCACTTGGATAATTATAAACTTGGCAATCAGCAGGTAAATGTTGTTTCAGATAATTAAAAAATTGTTTCTTATTCTTCTCCAAAGCGCGTCGTAATACTCTTAAATGCTTTTCATAATGATGATGCGCTAAAAACTCAACCAGCACGTTTTGGATCAATGCATTTGCTGAGATCGTGCTCATGAGCTGTAGATGTTGAATATGTTCAGAAAATTTACCTGCATAAACCCAGCCAACCCGAAAACCTGAACCCAAGGTTTTAGAGAATGAAGAGCAGTGCAGTACTAAGTTTTGCTGATCGTAATATTTCATTGGCAATGGTTTTTTAGAGCTATAAAACAATTCTTCATAAACATCATCCTCAATTAAATGGATTTGATGTTCATGTAAAAGTTTTGCGATTTTATATTTAATTTCATCGCTGACGGTAAAGCCGATTGGATTATGTGCATTCAACATGAACCAACATACTTTGATTGGATAAGTTTTTATAACCTGCTCAAAAGCTTCAAGATCAAAACCATGTTGAGGATGTTCAGGAATGGTAATAACCTTCAAACCTAAGCGTTCCGCAGCTTGCCACGCACCATAAAAAATGGTCTGTTGTAATAAAATATAATCGCCCGGCTGCGTAATTGCTTGTAATGAAAGATTAAGTGCATCTAAGCCGCCTGATGTGATCACAATGTCATCAGCATCGGTCGGAATTCCTTGCATACAATACCGTTGGGCAATCAGCTTTCTTAATTCAAGATTGCCGGGTGGCAGATTGGTGGTCTGATCATAACTATGTCGATTTCGAGACAGTTGCCCCATGATTTGAATTAATTTGGGCGGGTAGAGTAATTGGCTATCAGGAAAAGCAGAGCCTAAAGGAACAATCTGTTTTGGCTGAATCGATTTGAGATATTTAAATACAAGTGAGTTAATTTCAATTTTAGGATTCAAAGAAACCACAGAATAAGCCTGTGGAATTTGCGAAGCAATTTGTTCGGCAACGAAATAACCTGATTTTTCTTTGGAATAAATCAGTCCTTGAGACTCTAACTCTTGATAGGCATTCATCACGGTAATTAAGCTAAAACCTGAACGTTGCACTTGCTCACGAAGAGAGGGCAATTTCGTATGTGGTTGCCATGTACCATTTTCAATCAGTAATTTCAGGTTTTGCGCTAGCTGTTCTGATTTATGCATAAAATTTGGAGTCTAAACCTAATCTGTTGTTGTTAGATTTCATAAATAATTATTATTTTATAACAGAATTCTTGTGAGTAATGCATCTGTTATATTTTTTTAATGTAACTCTGTAGCTATTCAATAACTTTCTAGACGCTCAAAATAATAGCATGAGCTCAGAGCATGATTTGAAGGTTTCCATGCTCTAAAAATGATGATTTAGGTTGAATGGTGTATCACAATGTTTGTCACGCAAGAACTCAATTCGATCATGCAGCTTTTCAATGGTGTAGCACCATCGCAATCTGTACAAGAGCAGTTACAGTTTGAGTATGTGAATCTTGAAGCGACATTGTTACGAGCAAAGGTGCTGAGGGATTTTTCTAAAGATCAGGTCGTATATATTGCTCAAGCGAAAATCGATGAAAATGATAATAATCTTGGTTATTTATTTGCGCCATTTATCATTGCCAATTTAAATCAACCTGTGATCTATAGCACGCCTGTTTCAATGTCTGTTTTAAGCATTTTGAATCAATATTATCATGCTGAAAAAAATCTAAACCTGAGAATCGAAGAGGTGATTGAGAGTTTAAAACTTCATATTGATTTGGTTGATCGAGTAAACACCGAGCAAGACTTTTTATTCAATCGTTTGATTAAAGCACTTTGTCGAGCAGATGTTTCACAGATTTTTTTAATCACGCATTTAACTTTGGATGTACAGCAACTGAAACAGCTTGAAAAGTACTTGAATATCCAAATTTTTGTGATTGATACAGATCAATCTGAGAACTTGATTCAAGATGAAATGATTCATCTCAGAAAACTATTGTTCAAGCACAAAGATGAAGTACACAAAGAGGTGTGCAGTTTGTATTCAAACTTAAATGCTAATTTGGTCTCTCAAACTGGAAACTTTAATCATTCACAAGCCAAGCATTTGATAGAAGATATGTTTTATTCAGAGCATATCTTTGAAAAATTGTCGGTTTATGCCGAGTACCTACAAACCCGTATTCAAAATGGTGCAAGTTACAAAGCTTTATCAATCGCCTGAATTGAATAACTGAATTTTGTATATTTTAGGAGTAAAGCTCATGTCACAAGAGCAATCAAAATTTCCATATTTAGCAGTTGGCATCAGTATCTTATTAGGGTGTTTGTTTCTCGTTTTTTTCTTTCTCGCCGTCAGTCACCAACCTGATTATATGCCTTCACAACAGCAGAAACAGACTACTGTAGAAGTTAAACATTCAACTCAATAAGCCTGTCAAAGTTTTAGATCAGTTTCTCTCTTACTGGCAATCTGAGCGCTTGCCAGTAATTTTTTATTATTTAATAGACTAAAACTAGTCGTATTTAGTCTGAGTAAAGGCGGACTGAGCTAGACAAAACAAAAATAGAAAACAACCTCATTTCATGTTAAGTGTATAAACCATAGAAACAAATGAAAGCTCAGATGAGGGCGATTCCATGGATAATTCAGAACAAACCATAAATACGCAAGAAAATAATGGCTATGCTCGAATTGAGCCATATACTCAACCTGCAGGTGGATGGGGCGCATTGCTGAGTGTCGCTCGAAACCTCAAGCGTCAAGACATTTTAAAAAAAGGTTCTATTACCTTACTGAATATTAATCAACCAACAGGCTTTGACTGCCCGGGTTGCGCATGGCCTGAGAAAAAAGATGCGCATGCATTTAATTTCTGCGAGAACGGAGCTAAAGCAGTCGCATTTGAAGCGACAAGTAAAACAGTTACACCTGAGTTTTTTGCTGAACATACAGTAAGTTGGCTCGCTGAACAAAGTGACTTTTATTTGGAAGATCTCGGACGTTTGACCGATCCAATGCGCTATGATGCCACGACGGATAAATATGTTCCGATTTCTTGGGATGAAGCATTTCAGCTGATTGCAAAACATTTACAAGCTTTAGATCATCCTGATCAAGCTGCTTTTTACACTTCTGGTCGCGCAAGTAATGAAGCTGCATTTTTATACCAGCTGTTTGTTAGAAGTTTTGGAACCAACAATTTTCCTGACTGCTCGAATATGTGCCATGAAACGACCAGTGTCGGTTTAAAAGATTCGATTGGTTTAGGTAAAGGCACAGTGATCCTCGATGATTTTGACGAAGCCGATGCTATTTTTAGCTTTGGTCATAATCCCGGAACAAATCATCCTCGAATGCTCGCGACATTGAGAGAAGTATCCAAACGTGGTGGCAATATTATTGCAATTAACCCAATTAAAGAACGTGGTTTAGAACGATTCCAAGACCCTCAAGCGCCTTTAGAAATGATGACGAATGGTAGTACGCCAATCAGCCGTTATTATTTTCAACCGAAAATTGGTGGGGACTATGCCTTACTGTTTGGCGTAATGAAGCACTTGTTTGAGTGGGACAAAAAAGCAATTGCGAAAGGCAAAGCAAGCGTATTTGATCGAAGTTTTATCGAGATGAATACCGTTGGCTTTGATGAAATGCTTGCTGAAATTGATCGTACAGAATGGTCGAAAATTCATAAGCACACAGGGTTGTCACCCGAACATTTAGAATCGATTGCCAAAATGTTCCTCGACTCTAAAAAAGCGATTTTCTGTTGGGGAATGGGAATTACTCAACATCGTCATGGAACAGCCAATATCCACATGCTTGCAAATCTGTTGTTAGCTAGAGGACATATTGGTCGTCCAGGTGCAGGTTTATGCCCAGTTCGTGGTCATAGTAATGTGCAAGGTGACCGAACCATGGGGATTAACGAAAATCCTAGTGAGCAAATGTTAGATAGTATTGATCGTGTATTCGGCATTAAATCACCTCGTAAACATGGTCATGGTGTCGTTGATACGATTAAAGCGATGTATGAGGGCGATGTTAAGGTCTTTATTGGGCTAGGTGGTAACTTTGCGGTTGCGACACCTGATACTCCTTATACGCAAGAGGCATTGCGTCGTTGCGCTTTGACGACACATATTACAACTAAACTTAATCGAAGCCATTTGGTCTGTGGTCAAGATGCCTTGATGTTGCCTTGTTTAGGTCGTACTGAAATTGATATGCAAGTTCATGGTCCGCAAGCGATTTCGGTTGAGGATTCGATGAGTAACGTGCATTTATCGGCAGGGCGTAATCCTCCAATTTCTGAAAATATTTTGTCCGAGCCTGATATCGTTGCACGTATGGCAGAAGCGGCATTGCCTGAAACAAATGTCAAATGGCGTTGGTATATCGAAAGTTATGATCGTATTCGTGACTCTATTGCCGATGTTTTTGATGAGTTCCATGATTTTAATCAACGCGTATATCAACCGGGTGGTTTTCATCTAGAACATCCTGCAAATCAGCACGTTTGGCATACGCCAAGTGGAAAAGCACAATTCTGGATTACGCCAATAGATGAAGTCTACGAAGATCAAGAAAATCAATATGCTGCTGCATATAGTGAACAGAAAGTCTATACCTTAATGACCACTCGCTCACATGATCAGTACAACACCACTTTATATGGTTTAGATGATCGCTATAGAGGGGTATTTGGGCAGCGCCGTGTATTGTTCATGAACCAAGCAGATATTGATGAAGCTGGTTTTTTTGCAGATCAGTGGGTCGATATTGAGAGTGTATTCTCTGATGGTGTGAAGCGAATTGTGCACAGTTTCCGTATTGTGCCATACAACATTCCTCAAGGAAGCTTAGCGGCATATTATCCTGAAACAAACCCACTGGTTGCTTTAGGTAGTCATGATAAATATGCAAAAATTCCTGCTTCAAAAAGTGTTCCTGTGATTCTGCACGCAGGTAAAGCACCTGAACATTTTAATTTGGCTATCGCAGTTGATCCTGCACATGCCAATGAGCGAGTGAGTAATACATAGAACTATTCAGGTAAATAATTGAATAGATTGGATGTGAATTTTAGAGGTTAATGTGGATACACAAACACTGGGCTATGAAACGATGCAAGTGCATCGTTTCCATCGAGATATCTCTGAAAATGAATTGGATTATATTGTTCAAGAATATCCGGTTGCACTGATCTATAACGGTATTTCACATGCTGTCATGATGGCAACGCCATCTGATATAGAGGTATTTGCGAAAGGTTTTAGTCTATCAGAAGGTATTTTAACGAACCTAAACGAGCTTTACTCACTTGAAATCAGTCAAAATGAACTGGGTGTACAAGTCGATATGACGATTTCATCGCGTGCATTTACAGCATTGAAAGAACATCGTCGAATGATGGTGGGCAGAACAGGGTGCGGATTGTGCGGTATAGAAAGCCTAAAACAACTTTATGCAAACCTACCAACTGTGAATACCACTGTACCATCTAAGTGGTTGGGGCAAATCCCATATGCAATCACGCAGTTAAAAGTACGACAAAAAATCAGTGAATTAACAGGTGGTGCGCATGCTGCCGCTTGGGTGGTCAAAGGACAAATTATTGCTTTATTTGAAGATGTTGGTCGTCATAATGCATTAGATAAACTACTTGGTTACTTAGCCGAGCAAAAGTTAAATGTTGCGGATGGATTTGTGGTGATGACCAGTCGTGCCAGTTATGAGCTGATCCGAAAATGCGCACAATATAATATTGGTTTATTGGCAACTATTTCTGCGCCAACTAGCATGGCAATTGAAATGGCTAAAAAGTTAAATCTGACTTTAGCCAGTTTTTGCCGTGGAGAAAGTTTCGTTATTTACACCGAATAATAGTAAAAATTTGTGATTATCTCGCTAACTTATTCTGTGACTTGTGTAGGATAGGTTATTAATTTCTATCCCATTATTAACATTTATGAATATAACATTAAGACCACAGCCAGTGATTAATAATCTTTCTGGTGAAAATGCTTTATTTATTGTTCTCGGAATTCAAGATCAGGCAGATACTTCTGAAATTATTGACTTTTTAGCAAATTTTTCTGCATTGGTTCGAAGCTTAACCAATCGTTTTCCAACTGGGAACTTTAGCGCGTCTGTGGGAATTGGTTCAAAAGCATGGGATCTTTTATTTCCAAGTTTGAATAAACCTAAAGAGTTGTATGAATTTCAGGAAATAAAAGGTGAGAAGCATACTGCTGTAGCAACTGCGGGTGATTTATTTTTTCATATTCGTGCCAATCAAATGGCGATTTGTTTTGAACTTGCTTCTATTCTGCATGATCAACTTAAAGAAACGACGTTTCCAATTAGTGAAACCAAAGGCTTTAGATACTTTGATGGTCGCGCAATTCTTGGTTTTGTCGATGGGACTGAAAACCCTGAGCATGAAATTGCCAAAGAAATTGCCTATGTAGGACAAGAGGATGCTGAGTTTCTCGGTGGTAGTTATGTTTTTATCCAGAAATATTTACATAACATGGAAATGTGGAAAAGCTTAACTACTGAACAACAGGAAAAAGTCATTGGTCGTAAGAAGTATGATGATGTTGAATTAGGTGATGATGTTAAGCCGCAGAATGCACACAATGTCGTGAGCATAGCACATGATGCAGAAGGCAATGAGCTAAAAATTTTAAGAGCTAATATGCCATTTTCTAATCCAACAGAAGGAGAATATGGCACTTTCTTTATTGGCTATTCTCGGTCATTTAATATCACGAAAACCATGCTTGAGAATATGTTCCTTGGTAAAGAAAACGGTCATGTTGATCGTATCCTTGATTTCAGTACCGCTGTTTCAGGGAGTTTATTCTTTGTTCCAACATTCGATTTTCTTGAAGATTTAGGCGAATAAGTATGGTCCGCTGAAATAATTAAAGTTGTTTCAGCGGAAATATATTTATTCACTCATCATACATTGCTGTAACTTGGTACGGAATTGGTCTGGAATACGATCTGATTTTTGAGTATTAAAATCAAAATAGACCTGAACGGCTTTGCCGCGTGCAACGCATTGATCATTCTGCCACGCTTCATGTGCAACGATGAAAGATGAATTTCCAATGTGTTCAATCCATGTTTTGATTTCGATATTTGCGCCATAATAGATTTGAGCAACAAAATCGACTTCAACTCGTGCAAGAATCAAAGGCAGA
>AZIJ01002611.1_pt1 | contig 10777 bp, 9 predicted proteins | sample 359151 | NCBI WGS metagenome assembly AZIJ01 (sample SAMN02429718, study PRJNA222666) | marine sediment metagenome | biome: Sediment sample; isolation source: enrichment culture of sample MGS-ElMAX(UA) from oil contaminated site at the... | place: Egypt: El Max | collected 2013-01-23 | depth 9.22 m m | reverse complement strand
CTAATGCGCCGCGCCCATGGCTCACACGGCAATACTACTGCCCGCACGACATCGTCACACGCCACCACTTCGGCCGCCTCAGCCGCCGCCATATCTTCAGCAAAACCACGACGCAACAGCGCAAACGGCGCGTCCGCGGCCGTATCTGCCACCGCAGCTAACGGCGAATCGTAACGCATCAGCGCTGCATACAAATCCACAGGCGAAAAATGCAAATCCGCCACTGTTGCCCCGTAGCCGTTGTAATTCACCAGCACGCCAAGTTCACGCAAAGCCGCAACATCCGCAGCAGCCAGCCCTAAAGCCGCACATTCCGCCTCAGCCACGCTATTCAAACTGTCGCCAAATGCAGCCGCAATAGCCCACAAGTGTTGGCGCCCCTCTAAATAAGCGTTCATCAGCAACCCTGTACAAACCGTTGGCGCAAAATCAATCAGACACTGCAAGCGCTCATGCTCAAACAATGTGCGCGCTTGATGATGGTCACAATAAAATACCGAAGCTCCCAGCGACAGGAGGCGTCGCAAGTCGTCGGTGTTTTTATCAAAGGAGATATCTAACGCATGCACTATCGCATCAGCGGCCTGCTCGTCGCTAACCCGCCCCAACAACGCATTGTCACGTTTCACACCACTGACCAAAACTTGCGAAGAAGAAGCCACCGGAAACGCTTTACGCAATTGAATTAAAGAAAAAATCCCATCGGCGTCGCCATTAAATACATCAATGTACATCAATCACGCTCCGCAGCCGAAACACCAACAACACCGCGCGAAACCAACGCATCAACTACCTGCGCAGCAGCCTCTTCCACGCTCAGCGACGCAGTGCGCAAATGCACCTCCGGCGCCACCGGCGGCTCGTACGGCGAACTAATCCCGGTAAAGTGCGGAATATCCCCCGCCCGAGCCTTTTTATACAACCCTTTCGGATCACGTTGCTCGCAGATCTCCAGCGGCGTATCCACAAACACTTCAATAAAATCGGCAGTAGCTAATGAGCGAGCCTGCTCCCGGTCAGCCACAAACGGTGAAATAAACGCGGTACCAACAATCAGCCCGGCATCGGTCATCAAGTTCGCAACTTCCGTAATGCGGCGGATGTTCTCCACGCGCGAGGCATCGTCAAAGCCTAAATCTTTGTTCAGGCCATGGCGCACGTTATCGCCGTCCAGCACATAACTATGGCAACCGCGCTCAAACAGCATTCTGTCTACCGCGTTGGCGATGGTACTTTTGCCCGAACCTGACAAGCCGGTATACCAAAGCACGCAGGGCTTGTGGCCTTTTTGCGCAGTGCGTTCAGAAACAGAAACCGAAGCCTTGTGCCAGACAATATTTGTACTCATCTTTAACGTCCGATTGTTTAAAGGTTGGAAATGACGAAAATCATATCACGAAAAGAAAACAAGTTAATTCATGCGATCGCATAAAATAAGACATAAGAACCATCTAATTCGGAGTTTATTATGCGATCGCATAAAATCAATTGACAACGAACGCTACAACGCCTATTTTTATGTCATCGCATAAATTTTGGTGACCTCGATGCTTATTGAAGTAACATCCGCAAAAGAGATTGGCGCCTGGGCACAGAAAACCCGCAAGGCCCAACAACTCGATCAACTCACAGCTGGTTCGTTGGCTAACTGTGGCCTCACCTTCGTGAGTCAGTTTGAAAACGGTAAGCCTACTGTGCAACTGCAAAAAGCCTTGCAAATGCTAGAAACGCTTGGGGTACGCGTTTATTTAGACGTGCCTGAACAGATTGCACAGGAAAAATAGCATGACATCGCAATCAACCCAAAGCGTCTCAACCGCGCGCAAACTTAAGGTGTTCATCAACACAGCACACGTTGGCGACGTGCGCGAGAATAACGGTTTGTGGCAGTTTCAATATATCGCAAGCTGGTTGACGCATGCACACGCGTTTCCTCTCGCACCTTATTTACCTCTGCAAGCCGAGGTACACAGCGACACCGGCACCAACCGGCCGGTGCAATGGTTTTTTGATAACTTACTGCCCGAAGAAATGGCACGTCAACTTTTAGCAAAAGACTTAAAAGTTGGCGTAGAAGATGCCTTTGGCATGCTCGAAGCAATTGGCGGTGAAACCGCTGGCGCACTCACATTATTGCCACCGGGAATAGATATTCCAAACGGCGATATCGCTCTTCTCTCCAATGACGAATTAAGCAAGCGTATTAAGAACTTACCGCGTAGCCCAATGAATAATCGGCAGCGCAAACGTATGTCTTTAGCCGGCGCACAACATAAAATGCTAGTTGTACAGCAGCAACATAAGCTCTACGAACCCATTGGGCAAATGCCGTCAACACACATATTGAAGCCTGAGCATTCGCAACCCGACATTTATCACTTTACCGTACGCAATGAGTACACCACCATGACTTTAGCGCGCGCTTGTGGGCTTGTCGTGCCGAAGGTGGCAATTGATTATGTGCCAGAGGCATATTATTTGGTCGAGCGCTTTGACCGCATTGGGCAGTTTCCCGAAATGCAACGAATACACGTGCTCGACGGATGCCAATTACTGGGGCTTTCGGCTGGCGCAAAATACCGAATGAACACCATTGACACGCTACTGCAGCTAAAAGAAATGTGCCGTAGTAAAGGCTTAACAGCATTGCGCCTGTTTCGCTGGGTATTGTTTAACTTTTTTACCGGCAATGGCGACGCGCACCTGAAGAATTTATCATTCAGTTATCAGCAAGGTGATCTCGAACTGTTGCCGCATTACGATTTACTTTCAACCATCATCTATGCTGATGTGGGCGAAAGCTTGAACCAAGAACTTTCTCAGCCGCTGGGCAACGCAACCTATTTTGGTCAAGTGACGCATGCTGACCTCATCCAAGTGGCCGAACAATTTAACCTCAAGCCTCAAATAGCGGAGAGAGAAATCACGCAGCTCAAAGCCAAGCTAATCACCGCAATGGATAATGAATTGGCTCGCATTGAACAAAGCACAATCTACAGCGGCAAAGCCGGCGAACTGCGTATGCTTCGGCAAATCCAACATTTGGCAATACGCCCGCTAACCGAGCAGGTGTAGGGAGGTGGGGTGCAGTCCTTACTCCGCACCCCTCCTGGGTGCGGAGTAAGGACTGCACCCCACCTCTTCCCCACCTTCGCCACTTGCGATAAACTCAAACGCATGAACCAAATCACCCACTTACAACAGCTCGAAGCCGAAGCCATTCACGTGATGCGTGAAGTGGTCGCGGAGTTGCGCAACCCAGTCATGCTTTATTCTGTGGGGAAAGACAGCTCGGTGCTTCTTCATATTGCTCGCAAGGCCTTCGCACCGGGTAAAATCCCGTTCCCATTGCTGCACGTGGATACCACGTGGAAATTCAAAGAGATGATTGAATTTCGCGACCGCATGGCACAAAAGCATGGTTTCGAGCTTATCACGCACACCAACCCTGAAGGCATCCAACAAGGCATTGGCCCCTTCAGCCATGGTAGTGCGGTGCATACTGACGTGATGAAAACCCAAGCGCTCAAGCAAGCGCTGAACAAATATCAGTTCGACGCAGCCTTTGGCGGCGCACGCAGAGACGAAGAGAAATCACGCGCGAAAGAACGCATTTTCAGCTTCCGCGACAAGAATCACCGTTGGGACCCTAAGAATCAACGCCCGGAACTGTGGAATATCTACAACACCAAAGTGCACCCGCAAGAGAGCATTCGCGTATTCCCGCTCAGCAATTGGACCGAGCTGGATATCTGGCAATACATCTATCTCGAGAACATCGAAATCCCGCAGCTGTATTTCGCGAAATCGCGCCCGGTGGTGCAACGAAACGGGACGCTGATCATGGTGGATGATGAACGCATGGAGCTCGAGGAAAACGAAACGCCCGAACTCAAAACCGTGCGCTTTCGCACACTCGGTTGCTATCCGCTTACCGGCGCAATTGAATCAACCGCATCAACACTGCCAGAAATTATCCAAGAAATGCTGCTCACCACCACCTCAGAGCGTCAGGGGCGGGTCATTGATCACGATGCCAATGGGTCAATGGAAAAGAAAAAAATGGAAGGGTATTTCTAGCCATGAGTCGTGCATCGCCACTGATTGAGAAAGACATACTGCAATACCTCGAGCAGCACGAAAATAAAGAGCTGTTGCGATTTATTACCTGTGGCAGTGTGGATGATGGCAAGAGCACGCTGATTGGCCGCATGCTGCACGACAGCAAAATGATTTACGATGACCAACTCGCCGCCATCAGTAAAAGTCGCACCAGCGCCAACGAACCGCTCGATTTGTCGTTACTCGTGGATGGTCTGCAATCAGAGCGCGAGCAAGGCATTACCATTGACGTGGCGTACCGTTATTTCAGCACGGATAAGCGCAAGTTCATCATCGCCGATACCCCAGGCCACGAACAATACACGCGCAACATGGCAACCGGCGCTAGCACCAGTGACCTCGCGATTATTCTGATTGACGCCAGCAAAGGCGTACAAACCCAAACCAAACGCCATAGCTACATTGTTAGTTTGCTGGGTATCAAGCACGCCATTGTCGCCATTAATAAAATTGATTTAATTGACTACGACCAAGCGCGCTACAAAGCCATTCAAGATGACTACTTGAAGCTTGCCGGTCAGCTCGATATTCCCGATATTCACTTTGTGCCAATCAGTGCGCTCGATGGCGACAACGTCGTCCATAAAAGTACCAATACGCCGTGGTTCCGTGGCCGCACGCTCATGGAATATCTGGAAACGTTAGAGATTAACCACGACGGTGACCATCGCGACTTTCGTTTTGCGGTGCAATATGTAAATCGCGTAAACAACGCTGAAACACCGAACTTCCGAGGTTATGCCGGTACGGTTGCCTCTGGTACCGTGAAGCAAGGCGATACCATTCGCGTATTGCCTTCGGGTAAAATCTCAACCATCAAAAGCATTTACACCTTCGACGGTGAATTGGAATCAGCGCAAGCCCCGCAAGCGGTCACGCTCACGCTCAATGACGACATTGATATTAGCCGCGGCGATATGATTGTTGAGAAGAACGCCATGCCGCATATGTCCAGCCGGCTGCGCGCTAAAATGGTGTGGTTAAACGAAGATGGCCTCGTGCCGTTTAAAGAATACTACGTGAAGATGGGCAGTAAGCTCACCACCTGTGTGGTAGAAAACGTACGCTACCGGATAGATGTGAACAGCCTCGAAGAGAACGATGCTGAAACGCTGGTACTCAATGAGATTGGTTTGGTGGATGTGAACGTGCACGAGCGCGTGGTGTTTGATAAATACCGTATCAACCGCAGTACCGGAGCTTTCATTCTTATTGACAAACTCACCAACGCCACCGTTGGTGCCGGTATGGTGCACCAGCCACTGACGGACCAAACATCAGCTGATGGTGAAATCAGTGAGTTTGAAAAAAACCTAAATGCCTATGTGCGGAAACACTTTCCGCATTGGGGTGCGAATGAAGTGTAAGGGTGCAGTTTTTGCTCCGAACACGCAGGGTGCGGAGTAAGGACTGCACCCCACCTCTTACTTATACCCATTCGGGTTCTGCGATTGCCAGCGCCAAGTATCTTCCAACATTTCTTCAATACCGCGCTCAGCTTTCCACCCCAAACTCTCAAACGCATAAGTTGGGTCAGCATAGCACTCAGCAATATCACCAGGGCGACGTTCAACAAACTTAAATGGCACTTCGCGACCAGATACGTGTTCAAACGTCCGAATCATTTCCAATACCGACGTACCACGCCCGGTACCAAGATTCACGGCTTCAAACCCAGTAGTATTCGAAAGCTTAACAAGCGCAGCCAAATGCCCAAGTGCTAAATCAACCACATGAATGTAATCGCGCACACCAGTGCCATCGGCTGTTGGATAATCATTGCCATACACACTGAGCTGCTTTAACCGACCAACTGCAACTTGCGAAATATACGGCACGAGATTATTCGGAATATCGTTCGGGTCTTCACCAATCAAACCTGATTTATGTGCACCTACTGGATTGAAGTATCGCAATACCACCGCTGACCACGACGGGTCTGCTAAGCACAAGTCGGCTAGCATACGTTCAACCATGTACTTCGACGTGCCATACGGGTTGGTAGTGCCGCCAGTTGGGAAATCTTCACGAATCGGCACGCTGGCAGGGTCGCCATAGACAGTAGCGGACGATGAAAAGACAATACGCTTAACGTTATGTGCAGCCATAACCTGTAACAGATTCATGGTGCCGACGACGTTGTTTTCATAATACTCAATAGGTTTGGCAACGCTCTCACCCACAGCTTTTAAACCTGCAAAGTGGATAGCTGCGCTGATATCGTTTTCGGTAAACACTTGCTGCAATGATTCATTATCACGCACATCACCTTTGACGAAATTAACATCGCGACCAGTAATCTTTGATACTCGCGTTAAGCTTTCAACTGAACTGTTGCATAAGTTGTCGTAAACCAGAACATCATGCCCTGACTCCAATAATTCAATAACTGTGTGCGAACCGATGTAGCCGGCTCCGCCTGTGACTAAAATCATGTATTCACCGCACTTTAAAATTTCCGCACATATTATCTTTTTTCAATCCCTAAAGCCAATGGTGCGGAGTAAGGACTGCACCTCACCTACTACTTCCAAATTCCAGCACTCATGGTAAAGTAAACAAAATCACAACAATAACGGAGCCATCAGCGCATGGAATTCATCTGGAAGATTGACTTAAACAAACCAAACGAAACCAACCTGCGAGATTTCTTCATTGAAGAACTCGCTAACTTCCTTCCAGATCAGAATTTTATTAGTGAAGATTACATCACCTCTAATTATCGGTATCCGTTTTCCAATGCCAACAATCAACCTTCACAAGAAGAGTTAAAACAAGCCGCCAGCGTGTGGCACCGTTGGTCATCTCAAGTCATTCACAATGCACGAGCAAAGCGAATAATTGAGCAGCAACATGCTGTCACCATTGAACGTGAAGAATATGGAGAAATGCGCACAATAGAGCTTAACCTGAAGGTGAAAGATATATTCAGCCGCTTTACGCGTTATGAAGGTAAACGCTTCATTATACTCATGCTTGATGTGACTAGCGTAACTCACAATGAGCAAACTCTGGATAGCATTTTCGAATTACAGAAGTTCGCGAATGCCGCATTGTATCAACTGTTCGGCCACCTAGGTAACGCAACCTTCCGCGTGACCGATAAGTTCGAAGAGTTTAAAGAAATGATGCAAATAATGAATCCAGTTCCGATATTGCCACTAGAGTGTATCCCGAAATTCAACAACCGACAAAATGCGAGTGCGAATTGGGTGGATGGCGTCAAATATACGCGTTTGACACGTAAACGTTACCTTACTAAAGAAACGATTACCGACGATAAAAACAAAAAAATAGATCAATATGTACGAGAACGCGAGAACTTATATTTCATCGACCATAACAACATGAAAAAGGAGTTTGTAGGTCCTCATAGAACAAACTCGGGTGAAATTCATGTCGAGCGCAACGACTTCGTCGATCGATTCCACACCGAAATGCTGTTTTTCATTCGTGGTGAGTATTACGAAAAAGAACTTAGCCCGCTATTTAAACAAGTGAAGTTTTTAAATCGCGTTTCAAAGTTCATGAATAGTCACTGGGGACGTATACGCGCGCTGTACGCTATAACACCGAAGTTTGCCGCTTTAGGTAATAATGCCTCGGCGCGAATTATGTTCTTCTTGCTTGAAGTAAACGCTCACTATTTAAGCCTACAAACTAAGATAAAGTATAGCTTTGATACGCTCGATAAACGACTCGATGAGCAACTCGAGCGCCCAATGTTTAATTTAGAACCGGAAAGTAATGACTCTGAGCGGGCGTATTATGAAGAGCTTAAAAACAGTGCCAAAAAATCGTTTGATATTTACGCAGAGAAGCGCAGACAAACACAAGAGTTTGGTAATTTGATTGACCAAAATATACAAAAACTTCATGGCGACTTTGATTCGAAAAGCAATATGGTGCTTCAGAGTTTAGTCTTTATTTTCTCACTAATTTTTGTATTTTGGGGCGCTTACGAGCTTTGGTTAGACAAAGTGTTTAAAACGATAAATTATACAACGTTACAGGAAATTTGGTCGTTTGTGGGGTGGTCACTCGGTGGGCTTGGTGTACTGTTTTTGATTTACTTGGGTATTTCAAAGTTCTTCTTAACAGCTACTTCATTTAGCTTCAGTTCGGATGCTAAAAAGCAGATCAAGCATTGGATGAGTTACTGTCAGCCTGAATATGACTTTGGTGCCAATGTAGAAAAGTCAGAAGGCTGCATTGATGTGGCAGGGTTAGTGAAGAACGAGCAAGAACTACGCACAACCGTCATGACAAAACTGAAAAGCGCAGAAACACTTTCAGATGCCATGGAGGTTGCACTACAATTTGTATCATTAACTGTCATTGGTGTGGCAATGGGGCAGCTTGACGCCAGCACTACTGAGAAGCTGTTAGATGATGTTAGTGATGAGTTACATGAAAAGCGAGTGAAGTAGCCCGGTGTTCTCTGCGCGAGAATGCCGGCTAGCCCAAAGCGCCGTTAATGTCACTTATACCCATTAGGATTCTGCGACTGCCAACGCCACGTATCTTCCATCATTTCAGCAAGGCCACGCTCTGCTTTCCAGCCCAAACTCTCATAAGCATATGTTGGGTCGGAATAGCATTCCGCGATATCACCAGGGCGACGCTCAACAATCTTAAATGGAACCTCACGACCAGAGGCAGCCTCGAACGCTCGAACCATTTCTATTACCGACGTACCACGTCCGGTGCCTAAATTAACCGCATCATAGCCGGTAACGCGTGAAAGCTTTTCAAGCGCTGCTAAATGTCCCAGTGCTAAGTCCACCACGTGAATGTAATCACGTACACCAGTGCCGTCGACTGTCGGATAATCATTACCGTAAACGTTCAATTGCTCTAACCGACCCACAGCAACTTGAGAAATATACGGTACAAGGTTATTTGGGATATCGTTCGGGTCTTCACCAATCAAACCTGATTTATGCGCACCAACTGGGTTGAAATAACGCAATACCACTGCCGACCACGAAGGATCTGCCAAACACAAGTCAGAGAGCATACGTTCAACCATATACTTCGAAGTGCCATAAGGATTGGTAGTGCTGCCAGTCGGGAAACCTTCTCGAATAGGTACACTTGCAGGATCACCGTAGACAGTTGCAGAAGATGAAAAGACAATACGTTTTACACCGAACTCCTGCATGGTCTGCAATAAAGTCATGGTGCCGACAACGTTGTTCTCATAATACTCAAGAGGTTTCGCTACACTTTCACCAACAGCTTTTAAACCTGCAAAATGCACGACTGCAGAGATATCATTTTCGCGGAATATGCGCTGTAATAACTCCCTGTCACGTACATCACCTTCGACGAAATTGACATTACAATCAGTTATCTTCGAAACACGCTTTAAGCTCTCAACTGAGCTGTTGCTCAAGTTGTCGTATACCAGAACATCGTGGCCAGCTTCTAATAATTCGACTGTTGTGTGTGAGCCGATGTAGCCAGCCCCGCCTGTGACTAAAATCATACGTTACAAACTTCCTTTCAAATACATGCTGAGTATTATGCCTTATTTACCTATTGAGAAACTACATCTTCGTCACGACTTGATGAAGAATTCTCTTTTAAAAATTATTACATAAAATTTCTACTGCGTTATAATGCCGAAAGTGCGCTAAAGATAGTTAGAAAAATAAGCGAAGGAATCTGCTACTGATGTTACGGCCCAAGAATAACACACCTATCCATGTATATTGCCCAAAGCAGTATGAAGAACAAGTAAGTAACGTTCTTAAAAAACGTGGTATTTCGTTTGTTCTCAATCAGTTTGATATGAAATCGGGACTTCCTAGCGTCGTATGTCATTATCGTAGCTATGCGCTAAGTGATGAAGAGAAAGTATTCTTGGTAGACGCCACTGAACGTGGCGCTTGGGTTGAGCCGCTCATTAGTTATCTCGACACTAAGTTGGGTTACACAGAAATTGATCTCGTTGATTCAAGTTACTTTTTACATCAAAAAGCTTTTTCAATTCTTTCAAACCCAAGACCACGAATCGTTAAACGCTGCTTCGACCTACTATTTTCATTCATCGGTTTAGTGGTAGCTGCACCATTACTTTTATTGATTGCCGCATTGATCAAAATCGATAGCCGCGGCCCTATACTTTATCGTCAATCCCGCGTGGGGCTATTCAATAAAGAGTTTGACGTCATCAAATTTCGCTCTATGACAACAGATGCGGAATCTAATGGTGCTCAATGGGCGTGCAAGAATGATGCTCGAGTTACCCGAATGGGTAAGTTTATTCGAAAGACGCGTATTGATGAAATTCCGCAGTTGTTTAATGTGTTAAAAGGTGAGATGTCTCTGATTGGTCCTCGTCCAGAACGAGAGGTATTTATCACCGAACTGGAAAAGGAAATTCCTTACTACCGCTTTCGACATGCGGTAAGGCCTGGAATCACTGGTCTAGCACAAGTAAAATATCCGTATGGTGCATCAATAGAAGATGCTCAATGGAAGCACAGATATGATTTGCACTACATTAAGCATCAGACTGCGGGGATGGATTTGAAGATTATTTTGTTAACTATAAAAACTATTCTATTTGCTAAAGGTTTATAATTGTAATCCCTGACTTATATGTAATCCCCCCATTTTAAGCCGCAGTTATTCGTAGAATTAATGG
>AZIJ01017646.1_pt1 | contig 10784 bp, 10 predicted proteins | sample 359151 | NCBI WGS metagenome assembly AZIJ01 (sample SAMN02429718, study PRJNA222666) | marine sediment metagenome | biome: Sediment sample; isolation source: enrichment culture of sample MGS-ElMAX(UA) from oil contaminated site at the... | place: Egypt: El Max | collected 2013-01-23 | depth 9.22 m m | reverse complement strand
CCGGCGAGGATGACGTGCTCCAGCTGGCCGATCTGCTCCTGGATGGCAGCATTGATGCGCGGGTTGGCGTGACCGAACAGGTTGACCCACCAGGAGCTCACCGCATCGATGAAGCGGTTGCCTTCAAAGTCTTCCAGCCACACACCTTCGCCCCGTTTGATGGGGATCAGTGGCAGGCTTTCGTGGTCCTTCATCTGGGTGCAGGGGTGCCACACGGACTTGAGGTCGCGGGCGACAAGGTCGGCATTGCGCATAAGGATCTCCGGTCAGGCTATGAAGCGCGCAAATGGGCGCTGTTAACTTTTGCGGATATTACAGTTAACAGCGCCGGCTGGCCACCGTGCCAAAGCCGATTGACCGGCCGGCCAATGTCCGCAGCCGGCCCGGGCCGGACAATTCCGTTAACAAAAAACGGAGGCATTATGGAACTTGAACTGACTCACCCCTATGAGGCCGGCCTGGAGCGCGTGCTCGGCGCCTTCTTCGACAAAGATCTGATCCAGGAGAAAAATGTCCGGGTCGGCAATCGCAACGTAAAGATCGCGGAGCTGACGCGGGATGACCTGTCCGCCAAGCTGGTGGTGGAACGGGAAGTGGCATCCCATCATGAGTTGCCCGGCATCCTGGCCAGCTTTAACCGGGAGTGGCACCAGGTGCGTCAGGAGGAACACTGGTTCCGCAAGGATGACGGCGAATGGCATTGCGAATTCCGCGTCCACGTCAGCGGTGTGCCGGCGAAAATCAAGGGCAACATGAAGCTGCAGGGCAGCGCGGGTGAGTGCACCAATTACGTGACCCTGAACGTGCGCTGCGACGTGCCGTTGCTGGGCAAGACCATCGCGAGGTTCCTGCTGGAGGACTCCCGGGCCAAGATCGAGCAGGAATACCAGGCGACCCGGGAGTTGTTGTAAGTCGGGGACCTGGTGAGTACTAGGTAGCCACCGGGGCCACACCGAATAACCATTGGTGGGCCCAGAACACGGTTACTGCATACACCACCAGGCCGCCTGCCACGGCGATGGCGTCGTTCGCCTTGTTGGCCGGGAGCGTGGTGATGGGGCGCTGGGTTCTGTGCTTCATGGAAATCCGGTCCGCCACGGCCCACGCCAGGAATGATCCGAACAGCAGCAGATCGTGCAGCATGCCGTTGGCCAGCAGGTGCGCCAGTGCCCAGAGTTTCACGGCAGCCAGCATCGGATGCCCCAGCTTTGTCTTTATCCTGCCCGGGAAATAGGTGGCGAACAGCAGCGGAAAGACCGGAACCAGGAGCAGCATCGCCAGGTGTCTGAGCCAACCAGGCGGCGTGTAGATGACAGTCGGCTCCAGGCGCGCGGCGCTGTAGCCCCAGATGATCAGCACCAGGCCGATCAGGGAGGCGAGCGAGTAGAGGCCCTTGAACGCGGCCTCGCCGAGGGACGCGTGCAGGCGATTTCGCAGCGGCTCGTTGGCAATGGACAGCGAGTGCACGCCGAGAAACAGAATCAGACCGACGATCAGTAGTGCCATTTGCTCAGGCTCCTTGGTTGTTGAGGAGGCCACTCCGGAATACCGGAGTGGCCGGCAGCACGTCAGTGAGCCAGTACCCGGGACAGAAACGCCTGGGTGCGCTCGTTCTGCGGGTTGTCGAAGACGTCATCCGGCTTGCCCTGCTCGACAATCTCGCCTTCGTGGATGTAGATCACCCGATCAGCCACCTCACGGGCAAAGCCCATTTCATGGGTGACCACCATCATGGTCATGCCTTCCCTGGCCAGCTCCCGCATCACGTCCAGCACTTCGCCGATCATTTCCGGATCCAGCGCCGAGGTGGGTTCATCGAACAGCAGCAAGCGGGGTTCCATGGCGAGCGCCCTGGCGATGGCGACCCGCTGCTGCTGGCCGCCGGAGAGATGGCTGGGGTACTTGTCCGCCTGGTTGCCGATGCCGACGCGGTTCAGCAGGCGTTCCGCCGTGGCATTGGCAATCACCTGAGAGGTGTTCTTGACCTTCATCGGCGCCAGCATGATGTTCTTTTTCACCGTCAGGTGAGGGAACAGATTGAATTGCTGGAACACCATGCCCACTTCCTTGCGGATGTCACTCAGGGCCTTCTGGTTGCCGCCTTTGGGGGCGAGGGGGTGGCCGTCAACCACCAGTTTGCCGGATTCATACTCCTCCAGGCCGTTGACGCAGCGGATCAGGGTGGACTTGCCGGAGCCGCTGGCGCCAATGATGACGACTACCTCGCCGGACTCGACGGTCAGGTCGATCTCTTTCAGGACATGAAGCTTGCCGAAGTATTTGTTCATGCCCTTCATTTCAACGATATGAGTCATGGGTATGGTTCCTTCAGACAGATGCCAGGCCACGCCGCTCGATCAGGCGGAGGATCAGCGACAGGGACAGGGTGATCGCCAGGTACAGAACGGCCACCACAAAATAGACCTCGAAGGCGGTAAAGGTGTTGGCGATGTACACCTGGCCCTGACGGACCAGTTCGCCCACGCCGATCACCGAAAACAACGAGGTGTCCTTGATACTGACGATGGCCTGGTTGCCCAGCGGCGGAATCATCCGGCGGAAAGCCTGGGGCCAGATGATGGACCAGAAGGTCTGGGTGCGTGACAGGCCCAGGGACAGCCCGGCTTCAGTCTGGCCCTTGTCGATAGACTGTACGCCGCCGCGCACCACTTCCGAGATGTAGGCGCCGGAGTTGAGGGCAATGGCGGCAATACCGGCGGTCAGCGGATCGATGGGGCCGCCGATCAGGTCCGGCAGGCCGTAAAAAATGAACAGCACCTGAACCAGGATCGGGGTGCCCCGGAAGATTTCGATGTAGGCGGTTGCCGGCCAGCGCAGGAACCACTTCTTGTTGATGCTCAGCAGGCCAAACAGGATGCCGAGCAGGAAACCGATGGCCAGGCCACCGAAGGCAATCATCAGGGTGTAGGGTATGCCTTTCAGCAGAAAGGGGATGGAATCGATGGCTGCCTGCCAATCGAACTGGAACTGGAATTCCACAGGGTGAATCTCCGCTGGTGATGGAGTCAGGAATCGCCGGGGCGGTCAGCCCCGGCGCTGGGAATCGGGCACGTGGCCCTTCGGCGACTAGTTGCCTTCCGGCATCGGGCCGAACCATTTCTCGTAGATGGTTTTATAGGTGCCGTCGTCCTTCATGGCGGCGAGGGCGGCATTCACTTCATCGGCCCATTCGCTGCCCGACTTGAGGGCGATACCATACTGCTGGCCCTCGTACAGCGGGCCCACGGTCATGACTTTGCCTTCGCCCTTGGTACGGGCGAAATAGCCCACGTTCGGGGCATCGTAGAACACCGCGTCGATGGCCCGGGACATCAGCGCCATGTACATGTCGGAGCTGCCCGGATACGGCGTTACACCGTCATCTTTGTCGAGGGTCTTCATCAGGTAGTCGTAGCTGGTGGAACCGATCTTGGTGCCGATCTTCTTGCCTTCAAGGTCGTCCAAGGTCTTCACCTCGTCGTTACCCTCACGAACCAGGATACGCAGGCCGGAATCGTAATACGGGTCGGAAAAATCGACGATCTGCTCGCGCTCTTCGGTGATGGTGATACCGGCGATGGCGATATCCACGTTACCGGTCTGCAGGGCCGGGATAATGCCGTTGAAGTCCATGGTCTGGAGTTCGTAGTCAAAGCCAGCCCGTTCTGCCACCTCGGCAATGATTTCCATATCGAAACCGATCATCTCGCCGGTTTTCTGGTCCATCATTTCAAAGGGAACAAAGCTCGGGTCGGTAACGACTTTGAGCGTCTCGGCACCCGCGGTGCCTGTTGCCACGGAAAGTGCCAGGCCAGCGCCAAGAGTTTTCAGCCATTTCGTGCTCATGCTTTCTCCTTGTCTTTCTTATGAGGCTCCAATTGCCCGGTAAGGCAAGCCGGCAGTCACGGCTGTTGACCGTGAATCCCGGGGAGCGTTAATGGAACTGCATCAGATACACTTTAGACTATGGGGGGAGGAGTTGCAGGAAATCAAATGGTTGGGGGTGGGGGAGCGTCGTGATTTCGGTTGCAGTAAATATAAAGAGGGAAAAGCCGTAGGGTGTGGTTCGCGGCACTTCCCGCACCACACCCCATGGCACCTCAAATCAAAAAGCAATCTTCTCCCGCTCACTGATACCGAGGTTCTTCCAGATGCTGATGCTGGGCTCGGCCTGGTTCAGGGTGTAAAAGTGCAACCCCGGTGCGCCGGCTTGGAGCAGCTTTTCGCACATGTTGGTAACCACTTCCTCACCGAACTTGAGGATGCTCTCGCTGTCGTCACCGTAGGCTTCCAGCTGCTTGCGGATCCAGCGGGGGACTTCGGCGCCGCACATTTCGGAGAAGCGCACCAGGCTGCTGAAGTTGACGATGGGCATGATGCCCGGCACCACCGGGATGGTGATGTTCATCTGCTCCAGCCGGTCGATGAAGTAGAAGTAGCTGTCCGCGTTGAAGAAGTACTGGGTGATGGCGCTGTTGGCACCGGCCTGTACCTTGCGGGCAAAGTTCTTCAGGTCTTCCTCGGCACTGCGGGCCTGGGGGTGGAATTCCGGGTAGGCGGCCACTTCCAGGTTGAAGTGGTCGCCGCTGTGCTCCCGGATGAACTCCACCAATTCGTTGGCGTAACGCAGCTCACCGGATGCCCCCATACCGGAGGGCAGGTCGCCGCGCAGGGCGACGATCCGGTTGATGCCGTTCTCTTTGTAAAGATCCAGCAGCTCGGCAATTTCCTGGCGGGTACCACCCACGCAGGACAGGTGCGGAGCCGTGGAGATGCCCTGCTTGTGCAGGCTGAGCACGGTCTCAATGGTGCGGTCCCGGGTGGAACCGCCTGCGCCGAAGGTGACCGAGAAGAAATCCGGGTTCACCGCGGCGAGCTGGTCACGCACGGCCTGGAGTTTTTCCTTGCCCTGGTCGGTCTTGGGAGGAAAGAACTCGAAGCTGAAACGTCGCTTGAACTGTTTCTGGGATTGCATCGCTTTATCCGATCAGTATTTGTAGCTTTCCGGCTTGTACGGGCCTTCGACCGGTACGCCAATGTACTTGGCCTGTTCCGGGGTCATTTTGGTGATCACGCCGCCAAAACCTTCCACCATGGCGCGGGCCACTTCCTCATCCAGCTGCTTGGGCAGAACTTGGACGTACACGCCTTTGGCACGGGCCTCTTCCGGCAGGTCGGCAAACTTACGCTCGAACAGGTACATCTGTGCCAGTACCTGGTTGGCGAAGGAACCATCCATGATCCGTGACGGGTGACCGGTGGCGTTGCCCAGGTTGACCAAGCGGCCTTCGGACAGCAGGATCAGGTGGTCGTTGGTGGCCTTGTCGCGGTACACCACGTGAACCTGCGGTTTGACCTCGTCCCACTCCCAGTTCTTGCGCATGAACGCGGTGTCGATTTCGTTATCGAAGTGGCCGATGTTGCACACCACGGCGCCGTTTTTGAGGGCCTTGAGCATGTGCGCGTCACACACGTTCATGTTGCCAGTGGTGGTTACCAGCAGGTCGGTGTTCTGCAGCAGGGCCTTGTCGATGCCGGCTTCGGTGCCGGTGTTGACGCCGTTGAGGTACGGGGACACCACTTCGAAGCCGTCCATGCAGGCCTGCATGGCGCAGATCGGGTCGGCTTCGGTCACTTTGACGATCATGCCTTCCTGGCGCAGCGATGCGGCAGAGCCCTTGCCCACGTCACCGTAGCCGATAACCAGTGCTTTCTTGCCGGCCATCAGGTGGTCGGTGCCGCGCTTGATGGCGTCGTTCAGGCTGTGGCGGCAGCCGTACTTGTTGTCGTTCTTGGACTTGGTGACGGCATCGTTGACGTTGATGGCCGGCACTTTCAGGGTGCCTTCGCGGAGCATTTCCTGGAGGCGGTGCACGCCGGTGGTGGTTTCTTCGGTGACACCGTGGCAGCTCGCCAGGATTTCCGGGAATTTGTCGTGGAGCAGGGCGGTCAGGTCACCACCGTCGTCCAGGATCATGTTCGGTTCCCAGCCGGCTACGTCGGCACCGATGGTGCGCTCGAGGCACCACTCGTACTCTTCTTCGGTTTCGCCTTTCCAGGCAAATACCGGGATGCCCTGGGCAGCGATGGCGGCGGCGGCCTGGTCCTGGGTGGAGAAGATGTTGCAGGAGGACCAGCGTACGCTGGCGCCGAGTTCGATCAGGGTTTCGATGAGCACGGCGGTCTGGATGGTCATGTGGATGCAACCCATGATGTTTGCACCCTTCAGCGGCTGTTCCGCCTTGTATTTTTCACGCAGTTTCATCAGGGCGGGCATTTCGCCTTCGGCGATCTTGATTTCTTTGCGGCCCCAGTCGGCGAGTGTGATGTCGCGGACTTTGTAGTCGTTGAAGGTGTTCAGTTGTTCTGCCGGAGTGCTCATGGTGTTCTCCTGTCGCTTTCAGTATTGGGTGCAACTCGATTTTCGGTGCTGCTAAATTCGGGCGATTCGGGAGTGGGGGTTGCCTTCCGCGGAACCGCTTCAAGCACATCCATGTGCGCTTGACTCCGGCCATCCATGGCCTCCGACATTCCGCGGAAGGCAACCCCCACCCCCTCTTTCAAACCTTGGGTGTTTGCGTTCATCAATACGCTGCTTAACCCTAAAAAGTCTTGTAGGCTTCAGGAGATCGTCCCTCGGGCACCAATGTGGTGACCAAGGCGAGAGGCTTGCTCCTGAAGCCATGCTGCAGCAATATCAAAGACCGGCAGCGTCCTTCAGGGCGGAAGCCTTATCGGTCTTCTCCCACGGGAACGCGGTGAAGGTCTTGCCGCCAACGGTCATTTCGAACGGATCGCGACCGAAGTGACCGTAGGCTGCGGTGGCCCGGTACATCGGGTGCAGCAGGTCCAGCATGCGGGTGATGGCATACGGACGCAGGTCGAAGTGCTCGCGGACCAGTTTGATGATCAGGTCGTCGCTCACCTTGTTGGTGCCGAAGGTGTTGATGGAGATGGATGTCGGCTCGGCGACGCCGATCGCGTAGGACACCTGGATCTCACACTTGTCGGCCAGGCCGGAGGCAACGATGTTCTTGGCGACGTAACGGCCGGCGTAGGCGGCGGAGCGGTCAACTTTCGACGGATCCTTGCCGGAGAACGCACCACCACCGTGACGGGCCATGCCGCCGTAGGTGTCGACGATGATCTTGCGGCCGGTAAGTCCGCAGTCGCCCACCGGTCCGCCGATCACGAACTTGCCGGTCGGGTTAATGTGGAACTGGGTGTCGGCGTGCAGCAGTTCAGCCGGCAGCGCGTGCTTGACGATCAGCTCCATCACCGCATCTTTGAGGTCGCTCTGGGAGACTTCCGGGTCGTGCTGGGTGGACAGGACGATGGCGTCGATGCCGGTGACCTGGCCGTTTTCGTAGCGGCAGGTGACCTGGCTCTTGGCATCCGGACGCAGCCACGGCAGCAGGCCGCTCTTGCGGGCTTCGGCCTGGCGCTCGACCAGGCGGTGGGCGAAGGTGATTGGCGCCGGCATCAGCACTTCGGTTTCGTTACTGGCGTAGCCGAACATCAGGCCCTGGTCGCCGGCACCCTGGTCTTCCGGCTTCTGGCGGTCAACGCCCTGGGCGATGTCAACGGACTGTTTGCCGATGATGTTGATGATGCCGCAGGTGTCGCCGTCGTAGCCCACAGTCGAGGAGGTGTAGCCGATGTCCTTGATCACGCCACGGACCAGGTCTTCCAGGTCAACCCAGGCGCTGGTGGTGATCTCACCGCCAACGATGGCCACACCGGTTTTTACCATGGTTTCACAGGCAACGCGGGCGTGGGGGTCTTCGGCGAGGATGGCGTCCAGAACCGCATCGGAGATCTGGTCGGCCATTTTGTCCGGATGGCCTTCAGAGACCGACTCGGAAGTGAAGATGCTGTAGTCAGACATAGGTGTTGCTCCTCTGTGAGCGTTTCATATTCCGGAGACCGGACACTGGTTTAAGGTATGGTACGTATAACTACGTACAACTGTATCAAAATATTTTGATATTCGGTTTTTGTAGATCAGTTCTGGCTGGCAAGCTTCCAGAACTCCCGTACCTGCATCTGGAATCCGTTACGCAGGCCAATAAATAGCTGTTCGCCGGCGGTCAGCCCGGCATCGGCCGCCCAGGCGGTCAGTTCCTCCGGCTCGAACCCGAGCCACAGGTCGCCGCAGTTTTCTTTGGCCCAGTCCTGGTCATGGCTGCACAGGTCACTGATCACCAGGCAACCGCCACTGTTCATCAGTGCGGCGGCATCGAGAAAGATATCCGCCGGGCTGGGCACGTGGTGCAGCACCATGTTGGCAACCACCAGGTCGAAGGCATCACCGCGGGCCAGCAGGGTGTCGGTTACCCCTTCAATCAGGTCGACGTTGTTCAGCCGTTCTTCGATGCAGGTCCGGGTGGCCTTGGCCAGCATGTCCCGCGAGTTGTCCAGGGCGACCACGTTGCCGCACAGTTGGGACAGCACCGGCAGGAATCCGCCTTCGCCGGGGCCAATCTCCAGCGCGCTGTGCCATTCATGTTTGCCGGAGCGCTTGCGCAGCAGCTCGGCAACCGGCTCGGCATAGAGCTCGAACGCCGCAATCAGTTCCTGCTGTTCGCGGAACTGCTCCGCGTAGCGGGCAAAGAATGCCTGGGACTGGTCCGCCCGCTGGTTGCGGATGGCCTCGATCTTTTGCTCCAGGTGCAGCGGCAGCGGCAACTGGTCGACGGTTTCAAAGATCTGGCGGATGGTGCGATCGGTCAGCTTGTCGCTTTCCAGGTGCAGCGGGCGACGGTAAAAAATGGCGTTACCTTCCCGCTGCGGCTCCAGCAGCCCGGCCTTGTGCATCACTTTCAGGTGGTGGCTCATGCCGGACTGGCGCATGTCGAACAGCTGGCTGAGCTCCAGCACCCCGAAGGTGTCGCGGCGCAGCACACGCAGGATCTCCAGGCGCAGCGGGTCTCCGCTGGCCTTGAATATCGGGGCGAGGGTATCCGCCGGGGAGGTCTCGCTGGCGTGTGTGGTCATGTTAGTCATGGGGCGGAGTTTAGGGTGGATTGACTGGTCACGCAATAGCCATATCAAAAAAAATTGATATAGTTTTATGACCTGTGTGAACGATCTCGGAAATCCACAGCCATATAAGCGACAGGTTGATTTGCTCCGCCACCCACTAATCGGCGAAAATACGCGCCTTATTTCTGATCAGCCCCTTTCTTTCCGACCAATACTGGAGAAACGTCAATGCCGTCTCGCAAAGATCTCGCCAACGCCATTCGCGCGCTGAGCATGGATGCGGTGCAAAAAGCCAAGTCCGGCCATCCTGGTGCGCCTATGGGTATGGCGGATATCGCCGAGGTTCTGTGGAACGATTACCTCAGCCACAACCCGGCCAACCCTCAGTGGGCCAACCGTGACCGCTTCGTGCTGTCCAACGGTCACGGCTCCATGCTGCAGTACTCACTGCTGCACCTGAGTGGTTACGACGTTTCCATCGACGACCTGAAGAACTTCCGTCAGCTCCATTCCAAGACCCCGGGTCACCCGGAGTACGGTTATACCCCGGGCATCGAGACCACCACCGGCCCGCTGGGACAGGGAATTGCCAATGCGGTGGGTTTTGCCATTGCCGAAAAGGCCCTGGCCGCCCAGTTCAACCGTCCCGGCCACGAGATTGTTGACCATTACACCTACGCCTTCCTCGGCGACGGCTGCCTGATGGAAGGTATCTCCCATGAAGTTTGCTCGCTGGCGGGCACCCTGGGTCTCGGCAAGCTGATCTTCTTCTACGACGACAACGGCATTTCCATTGACGGTGAAGTCGAGGGCTGGTTCACCGACGACACGCCGAAGCGTTTCGAGTCCTACGGCTGGCAGGTGATCCCGGCGGTCGACGGCCACGATGCCGACGCCATCCGCGCTGCGGTGGAATCCGCCCGCGCCAACACCGATCAGCCCACGCTGATCTGCTGCAAGACCATCATCGGTTTCGGTTCCCCCAACAAGCAGGGCACCGAAAGCTGTCACGGCGCACCGCTGGGTGACGATGAAATCGCCCTGACCCGGGAAAAGCTGGGCTGGAATCACGCCCCGTTTGAAGTGCCGGCCGATATCTATGCTGCGTGGAATGCCCGCGACAAGGGCGCGGCTGCCGAAAGCGCCTGGGATGAAGTGTTTGCCGCCTACCAGCAGGCCGAGCCGGAACTGGCTGCCGAGTTCAAGCGCCGGATGGCGGGCGAGCTGCCAGCCGATTTCAGTGCCAAGGCCGATGCGTACATCCAGGAATGCCAGGACAAGGGCGAGACCGTCGCCAGCCGCAAGGCCTCCCAGAACAGTCTGAACGCCTATGGCCCGTTGCTGCCGGAACTGATGGGCGGCTCTGCCGACCTGGCCGGCTCCAACCTGACCATCTGGGGCGGCTGCAAGGGCCTGACCAAAGACGACGCCAGCGGCAACTACATCTACTACGGCGTTCGCGAATTCGGCATGGCCGCCATCATGAACGGCATCGCCCTGCACGGCGGTTTCGTACCCTACGGCGCGACCTTCCTGATCTTCATGGAATACTGCCGCAATGCGGTGCGCATGGCCGCGCTGATGAAGCAGCGTGCCATCTATGTGTTCACCCATGACTCCATCGGTCTGGGCGAAGACGGCCCGACCCACCAGCCCATCGAGCAGATGGCCAGCCTGCGTACCACCCCGAACATGAGCACCTGGCGCCCGGCCGATGCGGTGGAATCCGCCGTTGCCTGGAAGGCGGCCCTGGAGCGTAACGACGGCCCGACCGCCATGGTGTTCTCCCGTCAGAACCT
>AZIJ01006652.1_pt1 | contig 10790 bp, 9 predicted proteins | sample 359151 | NCBI WGS metagenome assembly AZIJ01 (sample SAMN02429718, study PRJNA222666) | marine sediment metagenome | biome: Sediment sample; isolation source: enrichment culture of sample MGS-ElMAX(UA) from oil contaminated site at the... | place: Egypt: El Max | collected 2013-01-23 | depth 9.22 m m | reverse complement strand
AATATTCTTTCTTCACTTCCGCCAACACCCGTACACCAAGGCCAGGGCCTGGGAATGGATGGCGATACAACATGTCATAAGGCAAGCCGAGCTCTAAACCAATTTTACGTACTTCGTCTTTAAACAACTCGCGTAGTGGTTCAACCAAGCTCAATTTCATATCTTCTGGTAAGCCACCGACATTGTGGTGTGACTTAATCACATGCGCTTTACCGGTTTTTGATCCCGCAGACTCAATCACGTCTGGATAAATTGTGCCTTGCGCTAAGAACGATACATCTTTGATGCGACTGGCTTGTTCGTCGAAAATTTCGATAAATACCCGGCCGATAATTTTGCGTTTTGCTTCCGGATCTTTTTCTCCCGCAAGGGCATCAAGAAAACGGTTTTCCGCATCAACATGGACAATGTTTAAGCCGTAATGGTCACCAAACATTTCCATGACTTGCTCCGCTTCCTGCCAGCGCAGCAAACCGTTATCGACAAATACGCAGGTCAGTTGGTCACCGATGGCACGGTGCAACAACATAGCTGTCACTGAGCTATCAACACCACCTGACAAACCTAAAACGACTTTGTTGGTACCAACTTGTTCGCGGATACGAGCAACGGCGTCATCAATGATGTGCGCTGGAGTCCAATTGCGTTCACACTCACAAATCTCAACCACAAAGTGTTCGAGAATGCGCATGCCTTGGCGCGTGTGGGTCACTTCTGGGTGGAACTGAACACCATAGAAATCACGTTTGTCATCGGCCATTGCGGCGATTGGACAGGTCGGGGTTTGTGCGACAATGTCAAAGCCTGCAGGTGCTTCAATGACTTTGTCACCGTGGCTCATCCACACATCAATCACCGGGTTGCCGCTTTCGTGCACACTGTCTTCAATGTGGTGGAACAACGGACACGGTGCGATACGCTCAACCTGGGCATAGCCAAATTCACGCTCGAGTGAACCTTGCACTTTACCGCCCAGTTGCTCGGCCATGGTTTGCATACCGTAGCAAATACCAAATACTGGTACGCCCGCCTCGAATACATACTCAGGTGCGCGCGGCGAGTTGGCTTCGGTTACCGATTCTGGTCCGCCTGACAAAATAATGCCGTTCGGTTTAAAGTTACGGATGTCGTCTTCGCTGACATCCCACGCCCACAGTTCACAGTAGACGCCGAGTTCACGAATACGGCGGGCAATTAACTGCGTGTACTGCGAGCCGAAATCTAAAATCAATATGCGATGTGCATGAATATCTTGCATGTTGGCTTAACCCATCCGGTAGTTTGGAGCTTCTTTAGTGATTTGCACGTCGTGCACATGAGATTCGCCCATACCAGCAGCAGTTACTTTCACAAACTGCGGCTTGGTGCGCATTTCTTTCATATTGGCACAACCAGTTAAGCCCATCGCTGAGCGTAATCCACCCATTTGCTGGTGAATGATGGTGGCAATTGGACCTTTGTAGGCAACACGACCTTCAATACCTTCAGGAACCAGCTTTTCGGCTTCGTTGGTTGCTTGGAAGTAACGGTCTGATGAACCATGACGTTGGTTCATTGCGCCAATACTGCCCATACCGCGATATGATTTGTAATAACGCCCTTGGTACAGCTCAACTTCGCCTGGTGATTCTTCGGTACCGGCTAGCATGCTACCAACCATGACGCAGTCGGCGCCAGCGGCAATCGCTTTGGCGATATCACCCGAGAAACGGATACCACCGTCAGCAATGACTGGAATATTGGTGCCTTTAAGTGCATCAACAGCGTCAGAGATTGCAGTAATTTGTGGTACGCCACAACCAGTTACAATTCGTGTCGTACAAATTGAGCCAGGACCAATACCAACTTTCACTGCATCAACACCGGCGTCTGCGAGTGCTTTCGCGCCAGCGCCCGTCGCTACGTTACCAGCAATGATTTGCAAATCAGGATAGGTTTTACGTGCCCATGTCACACGATCAATAACACCTTGCGAGTGACCGTGCGAGGTATCAATCAATAAGACGTCTACGCCGGCTTCTACAAGTGCTTCAACCCGCTCTTCAGTACCTGGACCAACACCAACTGCGGCACCTACACGTAAACGACCCAGTTCGTCTTTACATGCATTCGGTTTGTTTTCGGCCTTGGTGAAATCTTTTAAGGTAATCATGCCGCGCAAGTGGAACGCATCGTCAACCACGAGTATTTTTTCAATACGGTGTTGATGCATTAAATTTAGAATTTCTTCGCTTTGCGCGTTTTCTTTTACGGTAATCAGCTTGTCTTTTTGCGTCATAATGGAGCTAACAAGGCGATTGTCATCACGCTCAGCACGTGTATCGCGACCGGTGATAATACCCACCAATTCGCCTGATTTCTCAACGACTGGGAAACCGTGAAAGCCATGTTCAACTGCCAACGCACGGATTTCGCCAAGCGTGGTATCTGGGCTAACTGTGATTGGATCGGACACCATACCGCTTTCGTATTTTTTAACTTTACGAACGTGTGCGGCTTGCTCTGCAACGGTCATGTTTTTGTGCACAAAACCAATCCCGCCTTCTTGCGCTAAGGCAATCGCTAGAGCGGCTTCAGTTACGGTATCCATGGCCGCAGAAACCATTGGAATATTGAGTTCAATTCCACGGGTTAAACGCGTGCGCAGGTCGGCTGTATGCGGTAAAACGGTTGAATGACCGGGGACGAGCAAAACGTCGTCAAAGGTTAGGGCTTCTTGAGCAATTCGTAGCATGGCAACATCTCACTGGCTGACTTAATGTTGCGGGCAGATTTTACTCGCAAACGGCTTTTCAGTAAACTGATTTTTTTCATTCTTACCGAGGTTTTATCATGCAACAACCGCATATTTTTACTGTCTTTGGCCTGAATACCGAGGTAAGACAGGTGCTTGAGCAAGGCTTCGGTTCGATTTGGCTGGTTGGCGAAATTTCAAACTTCGCAGCACCAAGCTCAGGACATTGGTATTTTACCCTAAAAGATGAGCGCGCGCAGATCCGCGCAGCGATGTTTCGTAATGCCAATCAACGGGTAAAACTACGTCCGCAACACGGCATGCAAGTGCTGGTGCGGGCCAAACTGACTGTGTATGAACCACGCGGCGACTATCAATTAATTATTGAACACATGGAAGATGCCGGTGCTGGCTTGCTACAACAAAAATACGAACAACTCAAAGCGAAGCTGCAAGCTGAAGGATTATTTGCCCCAGAACATAAACAAGCCTTACCCGAAACAATTAAGAAAGTTGGGGTGATTACCTCACCAACCGGCGCGGCTGTGCGCGATATTTTGGCGGTATTAAAACGCCGTGACCCAAGTGTTGAAGTCATCATCTATCCAAGCTCGGTGCAAGGCCAAGCGGCAACCGGTGAATTGCTACATATGCTGCAGCGCGCCATTGCTCGTGATGAAGTCGATGTTTTGATTATGGCTCGTGGGGGCGGCTCACTCGAAGATTTATGGTGTTTCAACGACGAACAATTAGCTTACGCACTACACAGTTGCCCGATTCCGACGATTTCGGCTGTCGGCCATGAAGTTGACTTTACTATCTGTGATTTTGTTGCCGATGTGCGCGCACCAACGCCATCGGCGGCGGCTGAACTCGTGAGTCGTGATCAACGTGAAACTCTGGCGCGCATTCAACATTTGAGTCATCGCGTTGAACAAGCCTGGCTGCGCCAATTTCGACAGCGCTCGCAACACCATGGCTATTTATCACAACGTTTGCAACAACAGCATCCGCAACGGCAGTTGCAACAAAATGGTCAGCGCTTAGACGAACTGTCAATGCGCACGCAAAATGCGTTGCAACGCCACCTACAACAGGTCAAAAGTAACCAAATCCAATTACATAAGCGCCTAATTAATGTTCATCCAGAGCGTCGAATTGCGCCATTGAAACAGCAACAGCAGCAGTTGCAGCAGCGTTTGAGTCTCGCCATGCAGCAGTTACTCAAACAACAGCAGCAACGTTTTCAGTCGCTCACGCAAGGTTTGCATATGGTTAGCCCACTGCAAACCATTGAGCGTGGCTACGCAGTTGTGCGCAAAACAGACGGGAGCTTAGTGCGTAGCCCCGAGCAACTGACTCAGGGCGAAGCATTTCAGGTGAAAGTTGCCGAAGGTGAGTTTATGGCAACAAAAACTGAATAAAAGTGTACCAGAGTGGCAGCGTCACAAAGCACAGTAACACGCCATAGCCCACAATAGCTGCTGACAAAGTCGGCGCTAAGCCTGCCATAATAGCTAATGCGCCAGCTGAAATCATTGCTGGCATGGCGGCTTCCATTATCGTGACTTGCACGGCTAATTGGTCAAGACCAAAGCCATAGAGCACAGCCAATGCAATAATCGGTGTGGCAATCAATTTTAAACCAAGCGCCCAATACAATGGCCCGCGGTCTTCTTGTGGAAGTTTAAATTTCAACTGAAAACCAACCGCAACCATAATCACGGGCACCAACGTAATCGCCAGTGAGTCAATAAATTGGCTCATCACCTCAGGATAAGCTACACCACGCAACAGCAATGCGACGACTAACGCAATAAATGGTGGGAACTTGGCGATTCGCAGTGCAATGGCGCCAGCACTTGGTCGCTTCGCATCAGCACCCGGATCGTGACTGTAAATAGCGGCAATGATAGTGGCATAAATCGATAAAATGAAAAACGAACCGAGTTGATCATATAACAACGCGTATGGAATACCCTCGGGCCCAAAAAAAGCTTCAACCATTGGGAAACCCACAAACGATGTATTGCCAAGTGGCACCACAATCAACATCGCGCCAGTGGTCATACGCGACCAGTTAAGCCACTTGCTTAAACCGAGCAACACAGGCACTGTCAGCGCTAGTAATAGCCAAGGGATAAGTGCTGGATATAGTAGCTCTTTGCCAAACGTTAAACTGGGTATTTTTTGTAATACAACGGCCGGCAACGCAACATAAATCACGTAAGCGTTGAGAATTTGTCCGGTATTTTGCGGGAATTGCCGGCTACGTTGTAGCAATAAGCCAATAACAACGTAGCCCGCAATGAAGATAAAGTTGGCCATCGCTCGACTGTAATCCAATTGAGGTCAAAAGATGGCCTTAGTTTACCTTGCTTAGAACTTATGTTCGATACCCAGAGCCAAATAGCTTTGGTTAACATCGATAGCATCTAAGTCACGGCCTGTGTACCACGTATAAACTTTGGTGTTTTTACCCAGTTTATAATCAACACCTGCCGCCATAGAACTCTCAACACCGTCAACACTAAAGTCCATGCGCTGGTATTGTGCTTTGAAGGTAAAGTTGTTGTATGGATACTTGATGCTTGCGACATAACCATCAGCTTCAGCAGTGCCATCTACTTTTTCTTGTTGTTGCCACATGAGGCCAACAATAGTCGAGACTAACTTGGTATAACCGACAACCCGTTCAATGTCATAACCATCAACTTTACGATCAACCGCACCGCCTAAATAGAACGACGTGTCATCAAGGCCTTCGTCACCGTAACTAATTGCGGTAGAGATGCCGTCGTCGATCAGTGGATCGTCGCTTGCTGTGTAACTCACTTGGAAGCGAACTTGATTAAACGCTGGTGAGTAATAACTCACCGTGTTGCTCAGACGATTTTCACCTTCGAATAAGGCTTTCACGTCGGCCTCATAGTCGCTAAACACATCGATATCGCCTTGAATCGTCTTCAATACGGTGTCGCGACGGCCAATGGTGATTTCACCAAAGTTACCTTTCAAGCCAATGTATTGGTTACGAGATTTCAAGTTATCTGAGCCACCAAGGTCGGCTAAATCAACTTGCCATTCAAGTTTGTAGATAACTTCTAAATCATCATTTAACTGGGTGCCGCCTTGAATACCAAAGCGTGAAGAATTTGACACAACGTCAGTCTGTGAACCGTTGCCGTCATCAAGATCATTGCTTTGTAGCGATACGTTGATTTTACCGTAGATATCCCAAGTTAATGGTTGATCGTCAGCAAAAACAGCTGATGAACTCATCGCGAGAATCGCTGGAACAGTTACCAATAAAGTTTTTTTCATGACATAGCCGCCTAAATATAGGTGAACACACTGTGGACTATAGACCACACCCCCGATTTAGGCGCTATGTTATGTCAGAAATATGACAGTTTCATGACTATGTGTCAGTTTTTTGTCTTTTACGTGTCATTACGATGACGTTTTCATGTCAGCGCGCAGTTCCATCAACCGATTTTGCTGCTCTTGTTCTGCTTGAGCGTAGCGTTCCCACTGGCCTGCAGACTGTCGTGCATCGTCAAATTTCTTCGCAATAGCGAATGCTTGCAAGGCCGCATTAAAGTTTTCCAAGTTAAGCTCAGCCATACCAATGACGAGATGCATGGCACCCGGTTGCTTCAAACCACCTTTCTCAAGCGCGGCACGGGCTGCTGAGATGGCTTCCTGATTACGCTCCGCATTGAGTAATAGCGTGGCGCGTTGCGCATCGAGTTCACCATCGTCACTCAGCTTTGCAGCAGCTAACAATGCCGCACTGGCTTTATCCGTCTCACGGGCGGCAACCCAAGCTTGGGCTAATAACTTTAAGTTACGCAAATTACGTTCAACTGCGCCTTGTTGCAGCGCTTGCTCTAGCACTTGGCCTGCTTTGAATGGGACGTCATTGAAGAAATAAGTTTGCGCTAAGTTCAGTAAATCTTGGCCTTTGGTTAAAAAGCCTTGCTGAAACGCCGTTTCTAACATCGCTAGTTGCTTATGTTCTTGACCAAGCTGACCATAAATACCAGCTAACTGCACCCAATACTCAGGTTTGTTGTAGTAACGCACCATGTCTTCAAGCACGGCAGCAACGCTTTTGGTATCGCCTAGCTCAAAGTACACTGCACGCTGTAACACCAGCCAATTTTCTTCAGGCACTTGGCCTTTTGATTCCACTAACTCAATAGCTTTCGTAATGGGTGCTAAAGCCGACTTATAGTCACCTTGCTGATACAGTGCTTGTGCTTTTAACACCCAAGCCTTTTGATGTTGCTCAGCCGGAGTAATGCGTTCCCACTTGGCTAGAAATGCAATGGTTTGCTCAAACTCACCCTGCCCCAGTGCTAATTGAGCCAAACTAAACAATGTATTTTGTTCAAGCGCTTGCGGAATGGCTTCTTCCTCAACCACTTTGGCAAAGTACTCAATAGCTTTTGCAATATTGTCCTGGCCGTAATACATGTAGCCATAGAAATTCCAGAGCATCGCGCGCTCGTAGCTGTTCATGCTGCTGAGCTTGCCCTCAACATTACGCAGAACTTCTAAGCCAGCGTTCACATCGCCGTCATCGGCTAGCTGTTGGGCTCGTGCTAACTGACTGTAAACTTGCTCACGCAGAGCTGGCGTCTTTTTCCGGTCTTCAGCCAAAGCTGAGGAATTGACAACCACCGCCACGACTGCAACAACAATGAGTAAATAACGCATAAGTTTGTCTCCTAACCATCAATGGCGAATGTTAAACGGTTCTGAACCCCTTCCACTTCTACGGGTTCACCATTCACAACGCGCGGTTTGTATTTAAACTTCAGCACCGCTTCCATGGCTGCTTGGTCAAAAATGCTTTCCGGTTGCGCTTCAATCACATAGGGGTCACGCACAGTACCTTGCTTGGTGACCGTAAATCCGACGACCACGTAGCCTTCGATACCACGTTGAAGCGCGCGACGTGGATAGACCGCTTGTACTTTCACAATCGGCAAATATTCGCCGTCACTGGTATCTAAGCCTACGCCGCCAGATAAGCTGGTATCGGTCTGAATATCCGCTGAAAAATCGAATCCTGCGGCATCTGTGTCAGCGCTTTCGTTCTGCATTTGTGGTTGCGGCATATCCGGCGGTGGCTGCTCAGGCTCGGGTGGCCGTTGCGGTTTGCGCTCTTTCTGCTGCACCACCTCTTCTGGCTTCACCCGAACAAAATCAAGCACGCTGCCGCGCGGCGGCTCTGACATAGCACCTTCACCGCCGACAATGAGCGATTGCATCAAATAGAAAAGCCCAGCTGTAATAGCAAAAGCGGCGATGAGTGCGAGCAATACACGTTTCATAACTAGTCTTCTTGCGTTGCAATCGAGACATCGAAGACACCGGCTGCGCGCGCGGCATCCATGACTTTAATCAACGTTTCCGTCGTGGCTTTTTTATCGGCTTGAATCACCACCGAACCTTGAGGGTTCTCGGCATACAAACGTTCAATGTTCGCCTGTACCGCGCGCGCATCGACTTGTCGTTTATTGATCCAGATTTCGCCCGAATCACTGATTGCCACTAAGATATTGGCGCGGTCTTTTTGCACCGCCGTCGCCGCCTCTGGACGATTCACATCAATGCCTGACTCTTTAACAAACGAGGCGGTCACAATGAAGAAGATAAGCATGATAAAAACAACGTCCAGCATGGGCGTCATATCAATTTGCGCTTCTTCTTCGTCCACTAAATTTGCAAAATGTTGTTTCATTGCGCCTTACCTCTATTTGCTTGCAAGCTTAGATACGCTTGCGTGATCGAGTAACAAACGATCTTCTAATTTAAGTCGTTCGCGTTTCGCTGTGCGTTGCAACCAGGTGGTAGCAAACACGCCCGACAATGCGCCAACCATGCCTGCCATCGTCGGAATTGTCGCTTTCGATACACCGGCAGCCATTGAACGAGCATTGCCAGTACCAGCGACGGCCATCACGTCAAATACCTCAATCATGCCGGTCACTGTTCCCATCAAGCCAAGTAGTGGACATAACGCCACCATGGCTTGCAGAATCGGCAGATTGCCACCTAACGCTAATGACACGCGTGAAATAATGGCGCCGCGAATTTGTTCAGCTTGCCAAGATGAGCGATCCGCGCGGTTATTCCAGGCTGTTAGAGCCGCTTTGGTTGCTTGGCGATGCCCTCGCATGTAGTAAAAAATGCGCTCTAGAATCATCAACCACATCACGAAAATGAGTACCCCGATAACCAGCAGCACGTTGCCGCCGGTTTCGATGAAATCTTGGATTGCGTTACTGAATTCGAGCAGGAACATAATTAGTGACTCCGCTCAGAGCGCTCCGCAATAATGCCCGAAGCCTGTTCTTGCAATACATGAACGATGTTGCGGCTGCGCGTATTTAACGTGGCGAACAATAACGTCATTGGTATCGCTACCACTAAGCCGAGTACGGTGGTTACCAAGGCTTGTGAAATGCCGCCAGCCATCAGTTTCGGGTCGCCAGTACCAAACAAGGTAATCGCTTGGAAGGTATTGATCATACCGGTGACGGTACCCAAGAGACCCATGAGCGGTGCCACGACAGAGATAATCTTGATAAAGGTTAAGTTGCGCTGAATTTTCGGCACTTCACGCAAAATCGCTTCACTGAGTTTCAGTTCAAGTGTTTCGGTATCAACGTCTGGATAGTTGCGTTGCACCGCCATCACACGACCGAGTGGGTTATCTTCGCGGGCTTCAGGTTGCTTCATTTGACGTTTCACTTTGCCACCCATGAAGGTGAGCGTAATGAACCGTTCAATAGCAATGATGAGACCGATAGCGCCAAGAGCTAGAATGATGTAACCGACTGTGCCGCCCTGATCGATGCGCTCACCTAAGTCAGGCGCTTGCACGAGTAAGCCCAAAATTGAACCACCGGTTGGGTCGAGCGCAAATTTCACTGGGTTGTCGTTGGCTTGTTCAAGTGCAGCCACGGTATCTAAATAGCGCCCAGATGGTTGACGAATGAGCTCAGCTACGGTGTCAGTGCCTGGCACTAATTCTAAATACTGACCGTCAGCAACCATATTGAAGGTACCCACGCGGGTCACTGGCTTGTTCACTTTCTCGCCGTTGGCAAGCGTTACTTCGGTTTCAAATGAGCTAACTTTGCCAGACTCGGTCATTTCTTGGAGTAAGGCTAACCAAACCGACTCAATTTCCTCAATTGAAGCCAACTTTGAGCTGCTCCCCATTTTTTGCGCAAGCTCACTCATTTGCTCGCTACGGCCCGGAAATTCAACCGAAACAAACGAGGTTTGTAGCTTACTGCTGGTGTCACCGGCTACTTGCTGCAACACGCCGAAGAGTTCGCGTAATGAGCCCATACGCTGGGTCAATGTATCGGTCAAGCCAGCCAGTTCAATTTCGTTCTTCTCGAAATTGGTTTCTAAGGTTTCGCTAAGCTGTTCGAGGCGGTCACGCTCTGCAATGGCTTCGCGTAAAATGCGCGCTTGCTCATCCGCTTCTGCACGAAACCGCGCTTCGCGCTGCTTGTTCTCTTCGGTTTGCTCAAATTGCCCTTGCTGCAACTGTTGTAACAATTGGTCGAGGTTGATCGGATCTTGCGGGGCACTGAACGCTTGCTGAGAGAGTAATAAAGCAGTTGTTGCCACTGCACCGGTTAAAAATTGCTTCAACATGATTATTCTCCAGCACCGTTAGTTTGAGTGAAAACAGGAAGCATCAATAAGTCTGGCGCCAATTGCTTACGCGCAACTCGAATCGCTTCTTGAACATTGCTGGCATAACTTGAATCAAGCTCTTGCCACTCGCGCTGCTGTTGATTCCACACGCCCATGTGAGCACCATCACGGGTTTTATAAAGCAACACCGTGCGACCCATGCGTAAAAATTCAACGTCTTGGCTTTGGCCATTGACGCTCATTTCGCCGTTGTACGCTTCAATATTACGGCCATAATCGGCTTCAATCTGAAACGCTTCCATAACACGGCGAAACTTCTCAGAAACATCCACGTCAGCGCGGTCCATCAGGTCACGTAAACTGA
>AZIJ01008655.1_pt1 | contig 10794 bp, 9 predicted proteins | sample 359151 | NCBI WGS metagenome assembly AZIJ01 (sample SAMN02429718, study PRJNA222666) | marine sediment metagenome | biome: Sediment sample; isolation source: enrichment culture of sample MGS-ElMAX(UA) from oil contaminated site at the... | place: Egypt: El Max | collected 2013-01-23 | depth 9.22 m m | reverse complement strand
CCCCCGAGATCGGGCTCGCGATGAACGAAGAAATTGAGGTTGAAATTCTTGTTGGTGAGCCCGCGCACCGCGGCCACTTCCTTGCGCAGGTTTTCAGGTGCTGTCATTGCAGCGCCGAGCGCGCCCAGTCCGCCTGCATTCGAGACGGCGGCCGCAAGCTCCGGCGTGGAGGCGCCCGCCATCGGCGCCTGGAGGATCGGAAGGTCGGTGCCGATAAGCCCGGTCAGAGCAGCACTCTTGTTCATCTCGTCTCTCCCTGATTTCGCCCCGGGTTATCCTTTACCTGAAACGCTCGAAGAGTCACACTCGCGGCATTCCGAGGGGGGCCGGCGGCAGCCGGCTGAGATGGACCTGACACCGGTTCACCACCCTTAAAACCTGATCCGGGTCATGCCGGCGAAGGGACGGGCATTGGCCGTGCGTATGGCCGCCACCTTCCGCTCAATCCCGGGTTTCCACATGCGCCCCTCGCGGGGCCACGCAGAGGAGATCCATGATGAATATCCAGACACCGAAGGGTGCAAAAGCCGAAGCTGAACTCGCCGTCACCACCGGCCCGCTTCCTGCCAGCCGCAAGGTTTTCACGAGCCCGGAGGGGTTTCCCGATCTGAAAGTTCCCTTCCGCGAGATCGCGCTGCACGAGACGGCGAAGGAGCCGCCGGTCCGCGTCTATGACACGTCGGGCCCCTATACCGATCCGGCAGCCGTCATCGACGTTGAAAAGGGGTTGCCACGTCACCGCGAAGCCTGGATCGAGGCGCGTGGTCACACGGAACTTTACGATGGCCGCGAGGTGAAGCCGGAAGACAATGGCAATGTCGGTGAGAAACACCTCGCCCGCGCCTTCCCCGTCGTAAACCGTCCGCGCCGGGGCCTTCCCGGCCAGCCGGTCACGCAATATGAATATGCGAAGGCGGGCATCGTCACCGCCGAGATGGCCTATATCGCCGAGCGCGAAAACCTGGGCCGCAAGGCCGCGCTTGAGAATGCCTCACATAAGATCGCGGAAGGCGAGAGCTTCGGTGCCAATATTCCGGAATTCATCACGCCGGAATTCGTGCGTGACGAGGTTGCCGCGGGCCGCGCCATCATCCCGGCGAACATCAATCACCCGGAACTCGAGCCGATGATTATCGGCCGCAACTTCCTCGTGAAGATCAACGCCAATATCGGCAATTCCGCCGTCGCCTCATCCGTCGCCGAAGAAGTCGACAAGATGGTCTGGGCGATCCGCTGGGGCGCGGACAATGTCATGGACCTGTCCACCGGCCGCAACATCCACAACACGCGCGAATGGATTGTGCGCAATTCTCCTGTCCCCATCGGGACCGTGCCGATCTATCAGGCGCTCGAAAAAGTCGATGGCGTTGCCGAAGACCTCACATGGGAGGTTTACCGCGACACGCTGATCGAGCAGGCGGAGCAGGGTGTCGACTATTTCACGATCCATGCGGGTGTGCGTCTCGCTTACGTGCCGATGACGGCGAAGCGCGTCACGGGCATCGTCAGCCGTGGCGGCTCCATCATGGCGAAGTGGTGTCTCGCGCATCACAAGGAGAGCTTCCTCTACACGCATTTCGAAGATATCTGCGACATCATGCGTCAATACGATGTGTCCTTCTCGCTCGGCGATGGTTTGCGTCCCGGCTCCATTGCCGATGCGAACGACGAAGCGCAGTTCGCCGAACTGGAAACGCTTGGCGAGCTCACGCAGATCGCGTGGAAGAAGGGCTGTCAGGTCATGATCGAAGGGCCGGGTCATGTGCCGATGCACAAGATCAAGGTCAACATGGACAAGCAGTTGAAGCATTGCGGCGGCGCACCCTTCTACACGCTCGGGCCGCTGACGACGGACATTGCGCCGGGTTATGACCACATCACGTCCGGCATCGGCGCGGCCATGATCGGCTGGTTCGGTTGTGCCATGCTCTGCTACGTCACGCCGAAGGAACATCTGGGTCTCCCGGACCGCGCGGATGTGAAAGAGGGCGTCATCACCTACAAGATCGCGGCTCATGCCGCCGACCTTGCGAAAGGTCATCCCGCCGCGCAGCTTCGCGACGATGCGCTGTCACGCGCGCGTTTCGAGTTCCGCTGGGAAGACCAGTTCAACCTCGCGCTCGACCCCGAACGCGCCAAGGAATTTCACGACCGCACGCTGCCGAAGGAGGCGCACAAGGTCGCGCATTTCTGCTCCATGTGCGGGCCGAAATTCTGCTCCATGAAGATCACGCAGGAAGTCCGCGACTATGCCGAAAGCGGCATGGCGGAGATGGCCTCGGAATTCCGCAACTCGGGAAGCGAGATCTATCTGGAAGAAGCCGATGCCGCGAACAAGGCGGCGAACAAGTCGCTCGCGGGCAAGGCGGCGGAGTAAAAAACCGGTGTCATCCCGGGGCTTGTCCCCGGGACCCAATCCACATGTCCGCAAGTTGCGAGGCTGATGGAACCCGGCTTTCGCCGGGACGACATCGGTTTTGTGGCGGAACATCGAAAGTAATTGTCACCCCGGCGAAAGCCGGGGCCCATGGGCGATGGAGGCGCGTTTCGTTGTCCGCTGCGCTTGGTCTAAACTCTCCCTGTCCAAGACAGAATCAGCGCTTCCGCATGACCGACCAAGCCATCGCCATTCCCGTTCTCGCCTCGCTCGATCTCGCGCAGTCGCGATGGTTCTACGCGGAGAAGCTCGGCTTTACCGTCGAACTCTTCGGCGACTACATGATCGCGAAGCGCGACAGCATGGAGATTCACTTCTGGCTCGCGGATAATCGCATCTACCCCGAAAGCACCTCCTGCTATATCCGGGGCGGGCAGGTGCCCGCGCTCTACGATGAATACTCACGAGCGGGCATTGGTGAAAACCCCCTCGACGGCGAGCGCATTTCGGACTTTCAGGTTCGCCCCTGGGACATGAAGGAATTCTATGTCTGGGACCCGCACGGTAATCTTCTGAAGTTCGGTTGCGCGCCCGAGGAAATCTAGCCTTGGCCTTCCGGCGAAATACGCGCGGCGAAAAACTCCCGGACGTTCTCGTCCCCGGCCTCGATGTCGTCTTCGTCGGCACGGCGCCATCGCGCCGCTCGGCTGCTGTCGGCGCTTATTATGCGCATCCCGGTAATCGTTTCTGGACGACGCTGCATGAGGTGGGCATCACGCCACGCCTTTATGAGCCGCATGAATATGCCGAGCTGATCCATCTTGGCATCGGCTTCACCGACATGGCGAAACGCGCCTCCGGCATGGACCATGAGATCGACCCGGAGCTTTTTGAGGTGGAGCGTTTCGAGCAGGAGATGCGCCGCTGCCGTCCGCGCGCCGTCGCCTTTACCTCGAAAAAGGCGGCGAGCGTCTGGATGGGCGTGCCGACGGGCCATATCCAGTATGGTCAGCAGCCACGCCGTCCCGATTTCCCCGAAGTCTTCGTTCTTTCCTCGCCGTCCGGCGCCGCGCGCCGCGCATGGAACATCGAGCCATGGCAGGAACTCGCGCGGTTTCTGGGGCGGGCGAAGACTTAGAAGAGCATCAGCATAACTTCGTCAGTGCTGTGTGGCCTCAAACCGCCGCGTTATCCGCCTTCGCGGCGCTTTGCGGTCCGCGAGCTCCGCTGTCCTCCGGACCTTTTGCGGGGCAGCCGGAATGCCCATATACTGCGCCAAACCCCCAACAATGGGAGGGCTCCCCATGTTCAATCTCCGCCGCAAGACCCAGATGCCCGCGCCCGGCGAGGCGCTGCCCGGCCGCGATTTCGAGATCCCGACCGCCACCCGTCATTTCGTGAATGGCGCGGACCTCAAGGGGCCATATCCGGCAGGCAGCGAGACGGCGATCTTCGGCCTGGGCTGTTTCTGGGGCGCGGAGCGCAAGTTCTGGGAACTCCCCGGCGTCATCGTCACGGCGGTGGGCTATGCGGGCGGCTATACGCCGAACCCGACTTACGAGGAAGTTTGCTCCGGCATGACCGGACACAATGAAGTGGTGCTGGTCGTCTACGACCCGGCCAAGGTCTCCTACGAGACGTTGCTCAAGACCTTCTGGGAAAGCCACAATCCGACGCAGGGCATGCGCCAGGGCAATGATGTCGGCACGCAGTACCGCTCGGGCATCTATGTGACGACCCCTGCCCAGCGCGAGGCCGCCGAAGCCTCGAAGGCGGCCTATGGGGCCGAGCTCGCCCGTCAGGGCTATGGCGCCATCACGACGGAAATCCTCGACGCGCCCGCCTTCTACTTCGCCGAGGACTACCACCAGCAATATCTGGCGAAGAACCCGGCGGGTTATTGCGGCCTCGGCGGCACGGGCGTTTCCTGCCCGATCGGCCTTCCCGTATAAAAAAGCCTAGTCCGGCAGGTGGCTCCCGTCCGGGTGCGGGCCCGGCGTGGGGCTGCCGTCGATGAAGATCGAGAATTTGCGCAAGCCCTCGATCTGCGCGAAGCAGGTATTCATGATGACGAGGATCGGCACCGCCAGCACCGCGCCGATCACGCCCCACATCCAGCCCCAGAAGATAATGGAGAGGAAGACGATGGCCGCGTTCAGCGTGTGCCGCCGTCCGAGGATGGAGGGTGTCACGAATTGCGACTCGATCAGGTTCCAGAAAAAATAGATCGCGGGCACAGCCAGCACGCGGGTCAGGTCGTCAAAGGCGATGAAGGCGATGAATGCCGTCAGCACCATGCCCGCGACCGCGCCTGCGTAAGGCACGAAGTTCAGCAGCGCGGCGGCGACGCCCCATAGCGCCGCATTGGGCAGGCCCATCGCCCAGAACGATACGCCGATGCATAAGCCGAGCCCTGCATTGATGAACGAGATCGAGAAGAGATAGGTCGAGATTTCGCGCTCGATGCTGCGGAGAATGCGCCGCGCCTTCTCCTTGTCGGTCAGGCGGCGGGCGGAGCGGATGATGCGGTCGCGCAGAAGTTCGCCCGTCGCCAGCAGGAAATAAAGCAGCACGATGAAGATGAGGAAGGACGTGCCCTTCTGGCCCGCCACCTCCATCACCTGTTCCATCAGCCCCGTCTCCCTCACGACAACGGCCTGCGGTTCCTCGCCGCCGCGCACGTTTGCCAGTTCCTGCATCTGTTCGCTGGCGCGGCGCATTGCCTTCACCGGTTCGGAAATCTTGCTGGAGCGGCGCTCCAGCTCATCGACCGCTTCGGGAATGCGCGCGGTCCAGTGCGCGGCCGGCTCGGCAAGCATGTAGATCGCGCCCGCCAGCACGCCGAGGATGGCGAGCACCATGATCGCGGCGGAGAGCGCATCGGGAAAAAAGCGGAAAGGCACCGCGCGCATCAGCGGCGCAAGGATGAAGCTGCCGACAATGGCCGCCGTGACGGGCGCAACGAGGTTCTGCGCCAGAAAGGCCGTATACAGAATGGCGAGCAGGGCGAGGATACCGAGCGATGTTTCTGCCCGCATCACGCGCGCGCGAAACCCGCCTGTGGGGCCGCTTTCTACACTGCTCTTTGCGCCGCTTTGCGATGGGGTGTCGTTCACGCTGCTCATGCCTCCCCGGCCTTTTCTGGCGGCGGTTGAGTGGTGGCGGCCGAACCACCTGCAAGGCTTCAAACGGACAACTCACGCAAGGGTTCCGTAATGCTTGCCCCGCCTCGCGCGTCTCCTCCCGGCGCAAAAGAAAAGGCCGCGTCCGAAGACGCAGCCTTTCCTTTGAAGACTTTGCGAAATCCGCGCCGGGGTCAGGTGCCCAAAAGCGCCTCGCGGCGTTGATCGGCCTGTTCGCGCACGGCGTTTTTCATCGCCTTTTGCAGCTTCTCGAAGGCGCGCACCTCGATCTGGCGCACGCGCTCGCGGCTGATGCCATATTCCTGGGAGAGGTCTTCCAGCGTCGCTGGTTCGTCCTTCAGGCGGCGCTCGGTCAGGATATGCATTTCGCGTTCGTTCAGGCTTTCCATCGCGGCGGCGAGCATTTCGCGGCGAAGCTCCATTTCCTCGCTCTCGCCCAGCGTCGCTTCCTGGTCGGCGCTATCGTCCACCAGCCAGTCCTGCCATTCGCCGCTTTCGGAATCCTGGCGCAGCGGCGCGTTCAGCGAATTGTCCGGGCCGGACATACGCCCGTTCATGGAGATCACTTCGTCCTCGGTCACGCCGAGCCGGTCGGCAATCTCCGTCACCTGTTCGGGGCGCAGGTCGCCTTCCTCGATGGCCTGGATCTGGCCCTTCACCTTGCGCAGGTTGAAGAAGAGCTTCTTCTGGGCGGCGGTCGTGCCCATCTTCACCAGCGACCAGGAGCGCAGGATATATTCCTGGATCGAGGCGCGGATCCACCACATCGCATAGGTCGCGAGGCGGAAGCCCTTTTCGGGCTCGAAGCGCTTCACGGCCTGCATCAGGCCCACATTGCCCTCGGAGATCACCTCGCCGATGGGCAGGCCATAGCCGCGATAGCCCATGGCGATCTTCGCCACGAGGCGCAGATGGCTCGTCACCAGCTTGTGCGCGGCCTCGGTGTCTTCATGTTCCTTCCAGCGCTTCGCCAGCATGTATTCTTCCTGCGGCTCCAGCATGGGGAATTTGCGGATTTCCTGCAGGTAGCGCGACAGCGACCCTTCCGGGTTCGGTGCGGGCGCCAGCTTCGTCGAGACGGGCTTTATTTTCGTTCCGGCCATGTCAGACCCCCTTCCGGCTCGCCTGCCCCAAACCACCGGGAGGGGAGGGAGGCGCGCCACCAATTCCAATATACGGCCCCTGCCAGGCCGGTGGGCATATCCCGGGAAACGGTTCCCCGGAATTGCCCGATAAACTCACTCGGTCTATCCAACACCCAAACGCAGGCGAAATCTTGTCCATTGCAGCCAAAATCGGGGTGCAACGCAGCGCAAAATGTCGCGGAAAGCAGCACCCCCCCGGCTGGACCCGTCATATAGGTGCGGTAAGACGGGAGTTAAAGAGTGATCGCTAAAGAAATATGTTAGCTGTCCATCGGTGAGGTGAGGCCATTAGAATTAGGTCTGATAATGGGACGGCGCGGACCTCTATGACGCGTCTGTTCGTCGATGGGCTGGCATGTCGGCGACGATGATCTGTTGAGATGTGGCGTCCCAAGTGTAGTAAACCCGAAGACACCGTTTCGGGTCTCGAGTGTTGCCACCGCTTTTTATGTGCCAGTCTGCGGTAAGCCGCTCCCCTCTCCAATCGAAATCATATGCATCGCCTCCGCATGCAGCGTTTCTTACGCCATCTTCCACAGGCTCCTCCGCGATACTTCCTCCGCCCGCTAATCTTCGTTCTCTGCATTCTGAAGCTAGCCAAACTAGACAGCGGGCTGCTTGCCGAACGTTTTCGAAGTTAGGTTTTCGGACGCTTCTCCTGGCGGCGGGCGTTAATACGAGTCTGCCAGCCAGCTCGGTATCGCACCAATCCGCAAAATCCGACCATGATTCGGGGAGTTCTATCTGTGTGTCCGTCCCTACGTCGCGTTGGGAAAGCTGACTCAACAATTGTTGAATACGTCGACTTGAGGCAGATGCTTGAGCTTCAGCAGCTGCGGCGCGCTCTTCCGCCTCTTGATGAAACTGGATTATCTGACTTTCCCACTCTTTTGACTGGGTTAGTTCTTCCTCAAGTGCCCGTGTGCGCTCAAGTGCTGATTCTAGCTGTTCGGTCTCGCTTGCTCCTTCCGTAGCCTGACGTTCCTGCCGCAATTTAATCGAGGCACTTCGAACTGATGCGAAGGGTAACACGTCGTGTCCAAGTCGAGTGCGCTTCAAGCTCTCGGAGGCTGCTAGGACGCGCAGAGACCTGACGCAGCGAGCCTTTGCGTCCGCAGTCTGAAGCGTTTCTCCGAGAATTAGTCTGTGGTCATATGGAACGGAATCTTGGTCGAATCCGGGCATAAACGCCCTGACAGCACCAAAAAATACCGACCTCGACTTTCCGAAATAATCTGACAATGCGTAAGTATAGGCGGCGGGCAGAACGACAACATGCGCGAGTCCCATGGTCGCTCTGGCCAAGAGGCCCGTGTCAATCGAAGGATCGCCGGGATGCTCTGTTCGCTCATCCCCAGATGCGACAAAAACCGGTAACCTTCGTGCGGGATCTTCAAGCAGGTCGATTAAGTCTTCTGCGTCTTCTCGTGAAGAGATTTGGCGAGGAGACAACTTGACAGTGTGTTTGCCAGCATAAAGTCCGCTGGTATCTACGATCTGCTGAACGAAACCTGGCGTATGTGGCTCGATCTGAACGATGTCTTCCGCAGTACTAACAAGAAGCCGAACGCTTAATCGGGGGGCGTCATTTTTTGCAGTGTGGCCAATCGTTACTTCAGTGGTCCAAACTCGCCCCGGTACATTTTTGTCCGGATCGTCTCCTCGTATTGCCCAGAGGTCTATATCGGTTGCCTCTATACGCACTCCCAAGCTGGTTCGTCCGCCAGCGAAATATTCGAAGCTCTGTTCATTCCAAGCCTCAACTGGAAGCCGTCCTCCACATCGTCGTTCTGCCCAAGTAAGCACCTCACGTCGGGCTGCTGCCATGGTCTGAGCAGGTTCGTCGCCAGCTATCGTCGCTGCTATACGAAGTATTTCTTGTTCACGTACTGACTGCGGTAGTTTCGCTCTTAAAGGGACGAGTGCTTCCGCCATTGTGCTGAACTTCATGGTTTCCCCCCAGTCTTCGTTCTTGAACGAGAACGGAATCTCCCCTTAGAGATGATGGCGTCAGTATAGAATATTTTATCGTTTGGGGAAGAATGGGAGAGGGGTCCATGAACTGGCTGATCGTACCGGCGCTTATACTTCTCGGCGTGGTTGTTCTTTATATGAGTGCGGCGGGCAACTGGCGCGGAAGCCGCACCATTGTTGCTTCAGTGCTCGGCTTTGCGACAGTGGCCGCGCTGGTCGGGGGTGTTGTCTGGATCGGCTCATGGCCGTCGCGGGAGACGGCGCTTTGGGGGATCGAACTTGGCGCTCCCAAGGAGGACGTGAAGTTTCTCAAAGGGCCGCCGCTGAGCGGGAGCACGGACGACATCTGGTTCTATCCGGGGGAATATTCGCAGGGAAAAATTTCGCATGTGGTGAGCTACGAAAACGACCGCGTTCGCTATATCGGCTATGTCGCGCGAACGGGCACCGCTCCTGTGCTGGCCTCGGTCTATTCATTCGAGAAGCTGCCATCGGTTCTCGAGAAGCTTGGTGAACCCGATCACGTCGCTCAATCCGAAGACGGTTTGTCGAGGATCTATTCCTTCAACAAGTTCAATGTTGCGTTCGAGTTCGCGAAGAACTCCATTGCGATGAGCTTTGTCTTCGATCCGCAATTCGGGCCGGTTGAATATTCGCCCGAGATCGAAAACCTTCCGCCGATTGCCATTGAATGAAGCTGGCGCGGCACTTCTGGTGACGCTCCTGGTGACACTCCTGGTGACACTGCGGGAACAAAATCAACCGATCCCTTCACCTGATCAGCGCGTATCGCTGGGAAGGGTGAGGGGCCTAGCTCACCCCTCCAACTCCCGCACCAACTCTTCCATATCCTCCGGCAACGGAGCATCGAAGCTCATTTTCTCTCCCGTCACCGGATGCTCGCAGTCAGGGGGCTTGGCGGAGGTCAGCTTCCTTTTCGTTCGAGCCGAATTTTTCCAACATCGACTGCGCTGTCCGGACCCTGCCGTGGGCCGAGGGCGATTTTTTCAATGACGTGGGCATCTTCCGCATCGTCGCAGGAGAAACGCAGCTTGTATTCGGCCTGATCTGGATAGATGACAAATGCTTCGTTGAACTCGCCGGATATCTGGCGGTAGTTGAACGCCTCATCACTGTCAGATGAAAAGATTTCTATTGTGCACCGGTCGTAAGCCGCGCCCTTCATGTCCGTAATCCGGCCCTCAATTCGTGTGGCTGCATCGCCCAAAGGAAAAATGCATCCATGCAGAATCAGGGAGGTCAGCACGACAGTCGCAATACGCGCCATCTCCCTCACCCCTCCAACTCCCGCACCAACTCTTCCATATCCTCCGGCAACGGAGCATTGAAGTCCAGCCGCTCGCCGGTCACCGGGTGTTCAAACCCTAAGTGCCAGGCATGAAGCGCTTGTCTTCCGAGCCGCGTCAGCGCGGCGCGGGATTCATCCGATAGTTTCGCCGCGCGGCTTTTCATGCCCGTGCCATAGGTCGGATCGCCGAGCAGCGGATGGCCGATATAGGTCATGTGCACACGGATCTGGTGTGTACGGCCCGTTTCCAGCCGGCATTCGACCAGAGAGACGAGCCCCTCCGCGAATTCCCGCTCCACCTTGTAATGAGTGATCGCGATGCGCCCCGCCGTCACGTTATCGCCTTCCTCATCCAGCCTTGTCTTCAGCGTCGCCATCTTGGAGCGGTTATGGGTGGAGCGTGCGATATTCGCGTTCACCGTTCCCTTCTTCGGCGAGGGCACGCCCCAGAGCAGCGCCTTGTAGGCGCGGGTCAGCTTGCCGTCTCTCCCATGCGCGGCGAATTGCTCGGCGAGGCCCCTATGCGCGCGGTCCGTCTTCGCCACCACCATCAGCCCGCTCGTCTCCTTGTCGAGCCGGTGGACGATGCCCGGCCGCCTCTCGCCGCCAATGCCGGACAGCGTGTCTCCACAATGGGCGACAAGCGCATTCACCAGCGTCATGTCGGGGTTGCCGGGCGCGGGGTGGACGACGAGCCCGGCGGGTTTCATCACCACGATCAGCTCCGCATCCTCGTAAACCACATCAAGCGGGATCGCCTGTCCCTCGGGCCGCGCGGGAGCGGGCGGCGGCAGCGCCACCTCGAATTTCTCGCCGCGCTTCACCCTGTAAGACGGCTCGGTGAGC
>AZIJ01005291.1_pt1 | contig 10798 bp, 5 predicted proteins | sample 359151 | NCBI WGS metagenome assembly AZIJ01 (sample SAMN02429718, study PRJNA222666) | marine sediment metagenome | biome: Sediment sample; isolation source: enrichment culture of sample MGS-ElMAX(UA) from oil contaminated site at the... | place: Egypt: El Max | collected 2013-01-23 | depth 9.22 m m | reverse complement strand
GCATCACGCCAGCCTTTACCCGTAACTGGCTGAATCGTCAGTCGCCGACGCCCGAACGGTTACCGGCAGCATTTGGTCCGCTGGATGCAGCTGCGGCTGTGATGACGGCGATTTCCGGTCTGGTCTGGGTATTCTGGCCCCAGTCGATGGTTGCCGCAGTGCTGCTGGCACTGGCGGGTGGGTTGCAGCTGGTACGGGTACTGCGCTGGTGTGGCTGGCAGACGCGCTCGGAACCGTTGCTGTGGGTGCTGCTCCTGGGCTATGGCTGGATCGGTATCGGCCAGTTGCTGCTGGCCGGTGGCAGTGCCGGTTTCTGGCTCTCCAGCGCCGGTTTGCATGCGCTGACCATCGGTGCCATGGGCGGCATGATCATGGCGGTTGCGTCGCGTGCTGCACTGGGGCATACCGGCCGCGCGCTAGAGTCAACGCCGATACTGACTCTGGCGTTTTTCAGCCTGCACCTGGCGGCGCTCACGCGGATTGTTGCCGCGCTCTGGCCAGCCGTGATGCCACCGTTGATTACGTTGTCAGCGTTGCTGTGGCTACTGGCCTTTGCGCTGTTCAGCTGGCGTTATCTGCCGATTCTGCTGGGGCCATCGGTCAGCTTCAGTGACCGCCTCAAGGCGGGACAGGGCTGATCCTGCCGGCTTACAGGCAGTTGGCCTTGCGATAGACACCCTGATAATCAAACAGGCGCTCACGGACCTGCCAAAAGCCCCCCCCTTTTGCGGAGCGGCCTTTCTTGCCGCTCATGCGGGCGATTACGAAATCGGGTGCTGGCAGTAATGCTTCACTGGCGACGGCTTCGGCTGCGGAGGTGAAACGGCGGGGCTGTCTGCCCTGACCGCAGCGGCGACCGAACAGGTTATTGAACAGTGCCTTTTGTGCGGGACGATCCATGTGGAAACGCTCCTGCAGTTCCTCTCCCTGTTCCTCGTGGTAGGTCAGCGTCACACACTCGCCGCTGGCACTGACACTGATGCCGGCGCAGCGAATCACTTTGGCGTCCTTCAGCTGCAGCGCACGCTTGAGCAGGTCATCCGGGTCGATGATCGCTTCATTGCAGCTGTGACAGCGACGGGCGGCGATGTCGTTTTCAGCCCCGCAGTGGGGACATTCCTTGAACTTGAAGCGGTAATCACACTGTTGCGGTTTTTCCCCTTCCAGCTCCAGCAGGCCCTGACAGCGGCGGCCATGGTGTTCGATCACCTGACCGCTGTCGTCTGTCTTGCCCCAGAAAATGTTGGCAAAACCGCAGCTGGGGCAGAACACCTGTACCGGCTCACTGTCGGTTGAGGGGCGCGGTGTGCCTACCTCCGGGTGGTGCAGGTTGAAGCCATTCCCTGCGTAATCGACCACCAGACAGTCCCGCTTGCCCTCGCTCAGGCGCAGGCCACGGCCCACAATTTGCTGATACAGGCTGACCGAAGCGGTAGGGCGCAGGATGGCGATAAAATCCACATGGGGCGCGTCAAAGCCGGTGGTGAGAACGGCAACATTGACCAGATATTTCAACTGGCGCATCTTGAACGCCCGAATCAGCCGTTCGCGCTCCTCACTCGGTGTGGTTCCGGTGACGATGGCGGTCTGCTCGGCAGGCAGATAACCCTGAATTTCGCGGGCATGCTCGACCGTGGCGGCAAACACCATCACCCCTTCACGCTGCGCCGCCAGTTCGATGATCTGCTCGCAGATGGCACGGGTAACACGCGGATGTTTCAGCAGCAGGCTGTTCAGTTCTCGCTCTGGATAATGACCGCTTGAAGAGGGTGTCAGGGCGGAAAAGTCGTAGTGGGCGATGGCGGCGTCCACCAGTTCGGGGGGTGTCAGATATCCTTTGCGGATCATCCAGTTCAGCGGCAGCTCATAGATGCAGCGTTCAAACACACGGGGCTCTTCGCTGCGCACAAAACCGCGGTAGTGGGTGCGGTAGATCCAGCCATAACCCAGTCGGTAGGGGGTGGCGGTCAGGCCGAGCAGTTTCAGCCCCGGGTTCTGTTGCCGCAGGTGGCTGATCACCTGCTGATATTGTGAGGTGTCGTCTTCACTGACGCGGTGGCATTCGTCGATGATCAGGAGCGAGAACTGATCCGTAAAGTCCTCCAGATTGCGCGCGATCGACTGTACACTGGCAAAGGTGACCTGGTGATTGAATTCGCGCCGGCCAAGACCGGCGGAGAAAATGCCCGCTTCCAGCCCCAGAGCGGCATATTTGGCGTGGTTTTGCTCGACCAGCTCGCGTACATGGGTGATTACCAGAATGCGCTTGCGGGCCAGTCGCGCAAGCTCGGCGATGACCAGGCTTTTACCGGCGCCGGTTGGCAGTACAATCACCGCCGGGTCATCGCCGGCGCGAAAGTGTTTCAGGGTGGCGTCGACCGCTTCCTGCTGGTAATCACGCAGGGTGAACGCGGTGTTTGTGGGGCGTTTGGCTGTCATGGCGGCCATGGTAATGCGCGGCCTGAGCAAACTCCATCGGTAGGGGGAAATGAATGACCTTTGAAGTCTGGTTACGGCTGTCGGCTTTTCTGTGGGTGCTGCTGTTGTGTGCCCTGTTCGAGCGGCGCATGCCAAGGCGCAGCTGGCGTTTTCCCAAACGCTCACGCTGGCTGACCAACCTGACCCTGACCCTGCTGAATACCGTATTGGCCCGACTGACATTGGGTGCGTTTGCCATCACCGCCGCTATCTGGGCCGGTGATCAGGACATCGGATTGTTCAATCAGGTTGCCGCCCCCCAGTGGCTGATTCTGCTGACCGGGGTTGTGGTGCTGGATGCGGCGGTCTGGCTGCAGCATCGGGTCACCCATCGGGTGCCGTTGCTGTGGCGGCTGCACCGAGTGCACCATACCGACCCGGAGCTGGATGTGACCACGGCGCTGCGTTTTCATCCGGTGGAGATCGGTTTGTCATTGCTGTGGAAGGCGTTGGTGGTGATTCTGCTGGGGCTGACACCGGCCGCAGTGATTCTTTTTGAGTTGTTGCTGAGCATTTCAGCCATTTTCACCCATGCCAACCTGCGCCTGCCTGCAGGGCTCGATCGGCGCCTGCGTTGGCTGATCTGCACCCCGGATATGCACCGCATCCATCACTCGGTATATCAGCCGGAAACCGACAGCAACTACGGCTTTTTTCTGTCGATCTGGGATCGCGCCTTTGGCTCCTATCGCCACCAGCCCGCCGATGGGGTCGAACAGATGCGGCTGGGGCTGCTGGAATTTACCGAACCGCGTGAGCTGACGCTGGGACACTTGCTGCTGCAGCCTTTGAAAAATATCAAACGGATCAACGATAACGGGCCGTTTGAAAAGCCGGATCGGCCCGTGTCATAGAGACGGCGCGCCGCCTTGGGTCAGGGTTTCAATGACCCGACCCCAGCTCGCCTTCAGGGCAGGCCAGCCAAGATGTTCTACATCAGGTGTCCTGATCGGCTCGCCGCGGTGTTTGGAGGCCGAAAGCTCGGCCAGCATTCGGGCCAGTGCTGAGGTTTCCTGCTGCTCGGCATAGCGATATTCGGCTGCAAACAGTTCACGGTAGGCCAGTCGATCCGGCACCACCGGGCGACAGCCTGCCGCGACCGCTTCCAAAACAGCAATGCCCTGAAAATCGTGCAACGCGGTCGACAGCACCACGTCAGAGCGTTGCAGCAAGCGACGATAGGCTTCGGTACTCTCGATGTGCCCCCAGCACCCCAACTGCCCGCCGGATTCAAGTCGCTGTTTCAGTTGATCGAACACCGGAGGCACCCGCCGAAACTGCTGCCCGACCACATGCAGGCGAAAATCGACGTGATCGGTCTGCAGGCACTCCACTGCGGCCAGCAACAATTCGGGGCCCTTGTCGAACTCCCAGCGGTGATTCCAGACGATCTCCAGTGGGCCTTCAACCGGTGCGGCAGGCAGGAATACCTGCTCGGGCAGAGGAACGTGCAGCACCTCCGAGCGAGCTCGTATCTGCTCCACCAGGCCGGGAGGAACCTGATCGGGCAGCTTGCGCAGCAGTCGGTCAGCACCCTCCAGCAAGGTGTCTCGGTTGTAGCCGGAATTGAACAGCACGCGATCGGCACAGAGCGCGTTATAGAGATTCAGTATCAGGGGCTCGACACTTTGATGTTCATGCCCGGACGCGGGGTAGGCAAACTGATTTTCGTGGAAATAGATCACGCAGGGCGTCTGAGCCAGTGACGGAACAAAGCCACGCAGGCTGGTCAGGTCCACCATCGAGGTGGCAATGATCAGGTCATAGGGTTGTTGCAGACGTTCTCTTTCGCCGAAGGCCCAGCTCAGGCTGTTGCCGCGAATGCGCCAGCTGAAATAACGCGCGGGCAGGCTCAGTACCGTCCAGTCATGTTCGGGCAGAGCATTCACCAGCCCCTTGCGCCAGTACTGATGACTGACCGCATCGTAGGCTGACAGCAGAAGAATCCGCATCTCGGTATCCAGGCAGAAAAAGAAACGCATTGTGCCAGAGGGGTCCGAACTTGTCAGACCGTGATCGGCCTGCTTGACTGAAGGTAGATGTTTCAAGGAGAGCACAGATGGCCAGAACAGTTTTGATTACCGGTTGCAATCGTGGTCTGGGGCTTGAGTTCGCCTATCAATATGCACGGGATGGCTGGCAGGTACATGCCTGTGCGCGGGATCTGGTGCATGCCGAGGCACTGCAGGCGCTGGAGGCGCGTTTTCCCGAGCAAATCAGCCTGCATACGCTGGATGTTAACAAGGATGGTCAGATCAAGGCGCTGGATCGTGTGCTGGATAACATCACCATTGATTTGCTGATCAATAATGCGGGTTATTACGGTCCCAAGGGTGTGGCGTTTGGCACCCTGGAGCGTGAGCTTTGGCGACAGGTACTCGAAACCAATACGCTTAGCCCGTTGATGCTGACGCAGGCGCTTTATCCGCGCATCGCGGCCAGTGAGCTGAAGACGGTTGCATTTCTCAGCAGCAAGGTTGGCAGTATCACCGATAACAGCTCGGGTGGGGGGTACTATTACCGCAGTTCCAAGACGGCACTGAATCAGGTGGTGCGCAGCCTGTCCATCGACCTGTCGGGGGCAGGGGTAAAAGTGGTTGCATTGCATCCTGGTTGGGCTCAGACGGACATGGGCGGCAGCAATGCTCTGATTACGCCGGAAGAGAGCGTAACCGCTCTGCGTTCGCTTTTGAATGGGCTGACACAGGAGCAAAGTGGAGACTTTATCAATTACGATGGCAGCACTCTTCCCTGGTGAGCTTTAATACAGAGGTCTGATTGCTATGGGTTGGCCGGACAGGTAGATTTTATTCTCAATGCTTTTGGGCAGGGAAGGTGACAGGATGCTACTTTCACAAATGCGATCCCCGCAGATATTGACGCTGCTGTATGCCTTGCTGGGGGTTGCGTGGATTGTGTTCAGCGACCAGCTTGTCATTTACCTGGCCGGCGATCTTCACCGATTTGCTGAGGTCAGCCGCTACAAGGGTGTGGCCTTTGTGCTCATCAGTGCTGCCCTGATTTTCCTGGCCCTGACCCATTATCGCTTTGACGAGCGCTCCAGCCACGGAGCGCCTGGGCGTCAGCGTCACCTCGTGTTTGCCTTTGTTACGCTGCTGTTGGTGGTACCGTTGCTGGCTGTGTCGGTCACCCGGCTTTATGGCCCCGAACTCCAGCAGCGTGAGCTTGATCGGCTAGGCCAGGTTTCCGAGCTGAAAAGCTCGCAAATCAGTCAATGGCTGGAGCAGAGCAGTCGGGAGTTGGGTGCCATTGAGCAGCTGCTGGAAGCTGGCGGCAGTACAGTTATTCCCGATTCAGAGCGCTTTGCACACATGCAGCAGGCCGTTTCCAGCCTGTTGCAGGGGCTGGGCTATTCCGGGGCCGAGATCCACTTGCCGGGGAGGGAGCCGCTTCAGCTGGGAGTGGTCCCTCGTATAGAGGCTAATGGTAATACGCTCAAGCCCTTCAGAATTAGCCAGAGAGATTGGCTGCAGCTGCTGCAGGATGAAGAGGCGACAGCTTGGGTGCGCCTGTCTAGGCCCAGCCATGGTGATCGCATCGCGCTGGAGCTTTATCGACCGCTTGAAACTTCGTTGCAGCCGATACTGTCTGAATGGCTGCTAAGTGGAAACAGTGCGGAACTGTTGTTGCTGCAGGCGAAAGGGGACCGAGGAGTCTATATTTCACCGCTGAAGCACAGCGATGCTCGGCCTATGACGCAAACCATTTCTCTGGCCGAGCAAACAATTCCTGGAGCCATCGCACTGGTTTCAGGTGGCTCGGGTGAGGTTGCTGGAGAGGACTACCGGGGTGTTCCGGTGCTGGCGGCTTACAGAACCGTCGCCAATTCTCCTTGGGCGTTGGTAATAAAACGTGATCGTGATGAAGTGCTCGCCCCACTTGATACCCTGCTGCACTGGATGCTGCTGCTGGGCATGATATTTATGCTGGCGGTGGGGGTCATCCTGTTGCTGCTCTGGCGTCAGCAGCGTGCGCAACTCGCCTTCCAGGCCAGGGCTGACCTTAATGCACGTGACCGAATTTTGCAGCGCTTTTATGACATGCCATTGATCGGAATGGGTATTTATGACCCCGCTGCCCGGTGCTGGGTGCGCGTCAACGATGAGCTGCTGCGGATGCTGGGTTATGAGCGCGATCAGTTTATGGCAACGGATTGGCGCGAACTGACTCCGGGGCACTTGCTTGAAGAGGAAGAGTATCAGTTTCAGGCTTTATTGGACGGCCTGAGGGATGGCTATCAGATCGAAAAACAACTGCGCCACGCAGAAGGCCACTTGGTGGATATCCGGCTTGATGTTCAGATTGAGCGTGAAAATGGTGGCTGGATGCTGGCCATCATGCAGGATATATCTGAGCGTAAGCGCAACGAGGCCCTGATCCAGCGTCAGGCCAACCTGTACAATATGCTGTCGCAAACCAACCAGATGATTGTGCGACGCCACTCCCCGGATCGGATCTTCCAAAGTGCCTGTGATATTGCCGTTCGTTTTGGCAAGCTGAGATTTGCCTGGATGGCTCAGCTGGATAAAAGTGGCCAGCTGAAACCACTTGCCAGTGCCGGCTTCGGCGGAGAAAGCTTGCCAATGTTGTTGCAATTGTGCCGCAACTACCCAGAACAGGGGCTCACCATGGCCGCTATCCGGCATGGCGAGCGCATGCTGGCAAACAATATCTTTATCGATCCCGGCTTCCAGCCCTGGTATCAGCTGGCGCGGCGTCATGATATCCATGCCGCCATTGTCCTGCCCTTGAATGATGCCGGCGGCCGGCGGGTGGTGATGACGTTGTATGCCGGCGAGCCTGACTTTTTCACCGATGAAGTTGTGAATACATTGGATGAACTCAGCCATGATATCAGCTTTGCCCTGGCCAACCACTCGCGTGATCAGGCACTGGAAAAGGCCAATCAGGTCATCAACGCAAGCCCAGTGGTGCTGGTGCGCTGGGAGAATAGCCCTGGCTGGCCCGTGTCCTATGTGTCCGACAATGTGCGCCGTTGGGGGATCGAGCCTGCGAGCCTGCTTAAGGGGGAAATCAACTATGAGCAATTGATTCATCCGGATGATCGGGACACGGTTAATGCTGAGATTGAAGGATACCTTGAGCGCAGCGAAAATGAATATCACCAGTTGTACCGTCTGCAACTGGGCTCGGATGAGGTGATCTGGGTAGAAGATCATACTCATGTGCAGCGGGACCGTCAGAACAATGTTCAGCATATCGAAGGTGTATTGACCGATGTGACCGAGCGCCAGCAACAGGAAGCACGCCTGGAGCGTGCCTCGGCCGTACTGGACAGTACCCGTGAGGCGGTAGTCATCACGGATGCTCGCCAGCACATTATCCAGATCAACCCTGCGTTCAATGAAATGTTTGGCTGGACGGAGGAAGAACTGGTTGATAGCACACCGCACCAGTTTGCCTCCGGTCGTCATGACAGTGCCTTTTACGAACAGATGTGGCACGAGCTGGACCAGTGCGGCCACTGGCAGGGCGAGATCATGAGTCGACGCCGTGATGGTGAAGTATTCCCGGCTCTGCTCAGCATCAGCGTGGTACGTGGACCGCGTGGCAACATCAATCACTACGTGGGTGTGTATACGGACCTGAGTCGCTTGAAAGAAAGTGAGTCCAGACTTGAGTATCAGGCACTGCATGACCTGTTGACCGGCTTGCCCAACCGGCAGATGCTGTTCAGCCAGTTGGGGCACTGTATTCATTACAACCGCCGCCACAAGCGTATCTCGGCATTGCTAATGATCGATTTGGATAACTTCAAGGATGTAAACGACAGCTTTGGTCACCTGGTGGGTGATCAGTTGCTGGAGCAGGCAGCGCAGCGACTGAAACTGCGTCTGCGTGACGAAGATATGCTGTTCCGTTTGGGCGGCGATGAGTTTGCGGTATTGCTTGAGGATGTAACTTCAGGAGGCGATGCAGCCAATGTGGCCTTAAGCTTGATTCGACAGTTTGACGGCAGCTTTACGCTAAGCGGCGGTGTGGAGGTTCGGGTCGGTGCCAGCATCGGCATCAGTCTGATCACCAATCTCAAACAGAAACCGGAAGACCTCTTACAGCAGGCGGATGCGGCTCTGTTTCGAGCCAAGGAGCGGCGTGGCAGCTTGAGCTTCTATAGTGATGATCTTACTCAGGCTGCTCGCCAGCGTCTGGAGCTGGAGCAGAGACTGGGCCACGCCATAGAAGCCAATGAGCTTCGACTTCATTATCAGCCGCAATGGTCTTTGGAAACGGGTGAAATGACTGGGGTAGAAGCACTGGTCCGCTGGCAGGACCCTGAGCGCGGGCTGATATCGCCCGTCGATTTTATCCCGATCGCTGAGCAAACGGTCTTGATCGACCATATTGGCCGCTGGGTGCTGAACGAAGCCTGTGATCAGATTGTCCGCTGGCAGGCAGCGGGGCTCCACATTCCGCGTGTGGCAGTTAACGTGTCACCGCAGCAGCTGCGCTATCACAGCCTGCCGGATGAAGTGGCCAAGGCGCTGAAGCGGACCGGTATTGCACCGGAGCGGTTGGAACTTGAGCTGACCGAAAGCGCACTAATGGCGCCCAACCTTGAGCCGGTGGCCATGTTGAAGCAGCTGCGCGCACTGGGTGTGCGGCTGGCAATCGACGACTTCGGTACCGGCTACTCTTCTCTGGCTTACCTGAAACGTTTCCCGCTGGACCTGCTCAAGATCGACAAATCCTTCACGGATGACCTGCTCGAAAGTGATGAGGCCCGTGCCATCGTCGAAACCATTATCGTACTGGGGCGCAAGCTTGGCTTGAGGGTGCTGGCAGAAGGGGTTGAAACCGAAGCTCAGCGCAGCCTGCTCAACACGCTTGGCTGTCACCAGTATCAGGGCTACTTGGCCAGCAAGCCTCTGCCCGTGGCAGAGCTGGAGATGCTGCTGGCAGCACCGCAAGGTTGATCTGTAACAACGGGAGAAGATACCCAGTCTTGGCTTTTGATGTATGATCGAGCAAATGTTTAATACCCGGGTCTCAACCTTCTGACCTGCAGGGAGTGCAGTGGATACTGTGAATTCATCAGTCGTGTGTCACAGCTCCAACAGAATTGCTACCAATCTGTTACTGGCCGTCGCTTATGCGATGCTTGGACTCAGCTTGTCCAGCACAGGGCTGCATGACCAGATCGTACCCTTATGGTTGCCGTCAGGCCTCGCACTTGCGGTTGTACTGCGTTTTGGTACGAAGATGTTGCCGGGGGTGTGGCTCGGCAGTTTGCTGGTCAATTTGATTTTGCCCAACGGCTGGAACCTGCCAGAGACGGGACACCTGCTGACCGCATTGGTGATTGCCAGCGGGGCAGCCTTGCAAACCGGGCTGGCGGCATACCTGATCCGCCGTTTCGGTGTTGATCCACTGCTGCCTGTCAATGAGCGCTGGATGCTGCGCTTTCTGCTCTTTGCCGGGGTGCTGACCTGTACCCTGAACGCTACACTGGGAACACTAGCGGTCACGTATATCAACCAGTCCGGTGGTAGCCTGGGGCTGCTGCTGGATTGGGTCAGCTGGTGGCTGGGCGACAGCTTTGGTGCGGTTTTCGGTACCCCTCTGTTTCTCTCGCTGCTGCCGGCACCCCAGTCTGACGCTGCCTCTCGCCGTTGGGTATTGTCGGTACGACTGTTGGGAACCTTATTGGCGTTGGTCGTGATCAATCAGTACTACCTGTCTCACCTGTCCAGCTTGCTGGAGCGCAGTTTTCGTCAGGACGTTCAACTCATCGATGCACGCATACAGGCAACCATCCAGCAGAATCTGCGTGATCTGACCCGTCTGGAGCAGCAAATTGCGAGCCGACCCGATCTGAAGCCAGAGGAGTTTCGAGAGCTGGTATTTGCTCATATGCAGGACAACCCTGCGCTGCGCGCCTACTCCTGGGACCCGCTTGTACCGCGTTCGCAACGGACCGAATTCGAGCAGCGTACACGTGATCTGTTGGGTAACCCTGAGTACGCCATTTATGGTGAGTCCCCGCCGTCTGAAGAGGTCTTGATTCCGGTGCAATATGTCGAGCCGCTGGAGCAGAACCGGGCCGCACTGGGGTTCAACCTCTACTCGCTGGAAGATCGCCGTCGCTGGGTACTGCAGGCTGAGTCACGCGGTCAGGCGGTGGCAACCGGTATTCTGAATCTGACCCAGGCACCAAATGAGCCGGGTTTGCTGATTTTGCAACCGGTTTACCGTCAGACGGGGGCAGAGTTGCTGCAGAGTCGGCGTGAACTGCTTGGCTTCATTGTAGGCGTCTTTACGGTAGCACAGTTTTTTGATG
>AZIJ01023161.1_pt1 | contig 10801 bp, 11 predicted proteins | sample 359151 | NCBI WGS metagenome assembly AZIJ01 (sample SAMN02429718, study PRJNA222666) | marine sediment metagenome | biome: Sediment sample; isolation source: enrichment culture of sample MGS-ElMAX(UA) from oil contaminated site at the... | place: Egypt: El Max | collected 2013-01-23 | depth 9.22 m m | reverse complement strand
CGGATTAACAGTCCGCCGTTCTACCGACTGAACTAAGGGGGAAGAGGCATCGCTTGAATGCGTGGCGCATGGTAAAGGCTGGCCCTGGGGCTGTCAACACTGAAAATGACTTTCCCTGCGAAATCAGTCTGTTTGCTCTAATAGTATGCACACTTGGCCGAAAACCTGGCCAGACTGGGCAAAAGCTGAACACGGGGCACGGCCAGCCCCCTTGAGCCGGGTGGCTGTGGTTGCGAAGCCGGTGTGTCTGATGCCTTGGCGATGCCTTAGGTGTGATGTGATCACAGGGCCATCTTGCTGGTCAAACCACTGAGCCGGCATGGCCGAAGCAAAAAAACATTTTCGACAACAGGGTCAGGATTTATGGTCCACAAGACCTGATAAAAACATTAGTTGTAAATGGCTTGTTAATATTTCATTTTTCGGTTGAACGGTTAAAAAACTTTTTAATACGTTCAATGCATAAATAATCACTAAAAATCAGTCAGTATTGAAGTGTGGAATCCGCAGCTGTGTGGGTGTTGTTTACAACATTATGTTTTTAATGATTTTTTGTTTATTTTATTCGGTCTGAATGAGGGTTTGTTATTTTTCTACACCCGTTATTCTATTTAAATAATGATGAATGACTTTGTTTTTATTGAAAGAAATTATTTTAATGCATTTGTCATAAATATAAGGTTATAGTGTTCAAGCCTGAGCAGGGAGTACGTTCAGGTGCATTACACAGAAATTGAAGGTGTTGTTGTCTTTGTCAGCAATAGTGGTTGGCAATGTGCACAAAAATAAGTTTGGCTTTCTTTTTATTGTATATACATGGAGTGAAGTGTTCATGACCGACAAAAAAGTCGCTTTGGTAACCGGTGCTGCGGGCGGAATTGGTACAGAAGTATGTCGTTTGTTTGTAAACAATGGCTACAAGGTGCTGGCTACTCACCGTCCGGGCAAGGAACAGCAGGCTGCCAACTGGCTGCAGGAAGAAGGCCTGTCCGGTCAGGATGTACAGCTGCTGGCTCTGGATGTTACCGATCACACGGCGATTAGTGAAGTACTGGCGAATACCCTGCGGGAATTGGGACGCATCGATGTGCTGGTCAACAATGCCGGCATTACCCGCGACGCCACCTTCAAAAAAATGTCCTGGGAGCAGTGGAAAGAAGTCATGGACACCAACCTGAACAGCCTGTTCAGCGTAACCCAGCCGATTTTCAATCAGATGTGCGAGCAGGGCAGCGGTCGCATTATCAATATTTCCTCCGTAAATGGTCTCAAGGGTCAGTTTGGCCAGGCCAACTATTCTGCCGCCAAGGCCGGCATGATTGGTTTCACCAAGGCCCTGGCCGCCGAAGGGGCCCGTTTTGGTGTAACCGTCAATGCCGTGGCGCCGGGTTATACCGCCACCCCCATGGTCACCGCCATTCGTGAAGACGTGCTCGATTCCATCAAAGCCACCATTCCTCTCAAGCGCCTGGCCACCACCGAAGAAGTGGCCGGAGCGGTACTGTATCTGGCCGGTGAGCACGGCGGTTACGTGACCGGTGAAACCCTGTCAGTCAACGGCGGCCTGTACATGCAGTAAGCCTGCGGTTTTCATATTTACGGAGATAAAAACAATTATGTCTGAACCTGTATACATTGTTGCAGCTAAACGCACCCCCATTGGCGCCTTTCTGGGTTCGCTGAAAACCGTTGCTCCCGCCGATCTGGCAGCCGCCGCCATTAAAGGCGCTCTGGAGCAGGCCAAACTGTCCGGCAAGGATGTGAACGAAGTGATCGTCGGCAACGTGATCAGCGCCGGCCAGGGCATGGGCATTGGCCGCCAGGCCGCGCTGGCCGCGGGCATTCCCGCCGGCATTCCCGCCTATACCCTGAACATGGTGTGCGGCAGCGGCATGAAAACCCTGATGGACGCCTGCGCTCACATCAAGGCCGGTGACGCCGAGGTGGTGGTGGCCGCGGGCTGTGAAAACATGTCGCAAATTCCCCATGTGGTGAAAGGCGATTTGCGCAACGGCCAGAAGATGGGCGACATGACCCTGTCCGACCTGCTGCTGAGTGACGGCCTGACCGACGTGTTCAACCAGTACCACATGGGCGTGACCGCCGAAAACGTGGTGGCCCAGGAAAACATCAGCCGCGAAGAGCAGGATGCCCTGGCCGTGGCCAGCCAGAGCAAGGCAGTGGCCGCCATTGAGGCCGGCTTCTTCAAGGACGAAATCGTGCCGGTGGAAGTGAGCTCCCGCAAGGAAGTGCTGACCATCGACACCGACGAATATCCCAAGGCCGGCACCACCACCGAGGCCCTGGCCAAGCTGCGTCCGGCGTTCAAACGTGAGGGTGGCTCGGTGACTGCGGGTAACGCGTCCGGCATCAACGACGGCGGCAGCGCCATCATTGTGGCCAGCAAGTCCGCCGTGGAGCGGCTGGGCCTGACTCCCCTGGCCGAGGTGGTGAGCTATGGTCAGGGCGGCATCGATCCGGCAATCATGGGACTGGGCCCGGTGCCCGCCATTGCCCAGGCGCTGGACAAGGCCGGTCTGAAACTGGCCGATATCGAGCGTTTCGAGCTTAACGAAGCCTTTGCCGGCCAGGCGCTGGGTGTGGTACGCCAGCTGTCGAACCAGCATGGCATCGCCGAGCAGGCGCTGCTGGAAAAAACCAACAAGAACGGCGGTGCCATTGCCCTGGGTCATCCTCTGGGTGCGTCCGGCAACCGCATCATGGTGACTCTGCTGTATGAACTGCAGCGCAGCAACGCCAACCTTGGCCTGGCCTCCCTGTGTGTGGGCGGCGGTATGGGCACGGCGGTCATCCTCAAGCGGGTGTAAGGCATTCGGCGGTGCTCTCGCGCCGCCTTCGGTAGATTTCAATCAAAGGACATCACCATGTACACGGATATTTTCAAAACCTTCAACGACCAGACTGAAAAGACCTTTGGTCCTCTGTATCAGTACAACCAGCTGGTTGCCAAAAACTTTACCGCCCTGACCAACCTGCAGCTGGAAGCGGCTCGTCAGTACGCCGATATTGGCCTGGCCCAGTTGCAGGCCAACAGCCAGATCCGCGATGTGCAGGGCCTGGTGGCCAGCGGCGCCAAGCAGCTGGAAACCATGACCCGCATCAGTCAGCAAATGATTGAAGACGGCAAGAAGCTGGCCGAACTCTCCCAGGAGTTCAAGGCCGCGCTGGAAAGCCTGGCCGCGGACGCCAACAAGGGTTGAGTCTGGCACTCTTTCCAATGGTTGCTTAACAAGGGAAGGGGCCATATGGCCCCTTCCTGTTTGCCGGGCAACGCTTGCCGGGCAACGTTTGCCGGCTGACGGCGAATACCTTTTACGCAGGGAGGGAGACAATGCAGCAGAACAACATCTTTGAGGGCGGCGACCCCATTCGCCAGTTTTTTCAGTGGAATGAGACCGTCTGGTCCGATTTACAGAAAGCCAGCCTGGGCGACAATCCGGTAACTCAGGCCCTGTCCCGGGTCAATGCCGAGGATCTGAATACGTTTTACGAGGTGGTGTCCAGCAATCCGGTGCGCCTGCTCGACATGCAGATGCAGTGGTGGCAGGGCCAGCTGGCCATTTGCCAGAACAGCATGCTGCGGGCCGTGGATCGCAGCGCCGCGAGTGTGATTACGGATCCGCCCGGTGACCGCCGCTTTCAGCACCAGGGCTGGAAAGAGGATCCCAACTTTGATTTTCTGCGCCAGTCCTATCTGCACTTCGCCAATTCCCTGATGCAGACGCTGGATGCGGTGGAAGGCCTGCCGGATCCGGTGCGCCAGCGGCTGATTTTCTTTTTCCGCCAGACCATCAATGCCCTGTCGCCCAGCAATTTTATCTGGAGCAACCCCGAGCTGCTGCACCGCACTCTGGAAGAAAAGGGGGCCAACCTGGTCAAGGGCATCAGCCTGTTTCAGGAAGATCTGGCCAACAGCGCCAACCTGCTGAAAATTCGCATGACCCGCCAGTCCGCCTTTGAACTGGGCAAGGATCTGGCCACCACCCCGGGTGAGGTGGTATTCCGTAACGACATTTTTGAGCTGATCCAGTACGGCGCCACCACCGAGCAGGTGCACCAGACGCCCTTGCTGGTGATCCCACCCTTTATCAACAAGTTCTATATTCTGGATCTGCGCGAACAGAACTCTCTGGTGCGCTGGCTCAGGGATCAGGGCCATACCGTCTTCCTGATGTCCTGGCGCAATCCGGGCAAAGAGCAGGCCAGCATCGGCTTTCAGGATCTGATCCACTCGGGCACCATGGAAGCCATTCGCGTGATTGAGCGCATTACCGCGGAAAAGGAAGTCAACGCCATCGGTTACTGCATTGGCGGTACCCTGCTGGCCAGCACCATGGCCCTGTATGCCGCCCGGCGGATGAAGCCGAGAGTGAAAAGCGCCACCTTCCTCACCACTCTGCTCGACTTCACCCAGCCGGGAGAAGTGGGAGTCTTTATCAACGAGCCCGTGGTCGGTGCCATGGAGCAGATGAATGATACCCAGGGGTTCTTTGATGGTCGTCAGATGGCGGTGACCTTCAGCCTGCTCAGGGAAAACAGCCTGTACTGGAACTATTACATCGATAATTACCTCAAGGGCGAGGAGCCGGCGGATTTCGACATTCTGTACTGGAACAGCGACAGCACCAACCTGAGCGCCACCTGTGCCAGTTTCCTGCTGCGGGAGCTTTATCTCGACAACAAGCTGAGCCGGGGCGAGGTCAAGGTCGGCAACTTCGGGATTGATCTGTCCAAGGTACAGACACCGAGCTATTTCCTGTCCACCAAGGACGATCATATTGCCCTGTGGGACGCCACCTTCAAGGGGTCGACCCTGCTTGGCAGCGACACCACCCTGGTGCTGGGCGAGTCGGGCCACGTGGCCGGGGTGGTCAACCCGCCCGCCAAAAACAAGTACGGTTACTGGCTGAGTGACGAAGGCTTTGAGTCGCCGGAGCAGTGGCTGGCTTCGGCCAGGCGTGAAGCCGGCTCCTGGTGGCCGCACTGGCAGCAGTGGGTCACGCCTCACCTGGGCAAGTCCGTTGCCCCCCGCGCCATCGGCAATGAGGAATGCCCGGGCCTGATGCCGGCCCCGGGCCGTTACGTGCAGCAGACCCTGCCGATAGAAGAGTAATATTCAGCCGCCTGCGGGCGGCTTTTTTGCTTTTGCCGGCATTATCATGGCGGGCCTATTGAGCCCCGCACCGGAATCATGGATCATGGTCGTTTGATCCCATCATACCCTTTTCCAGTTTCGAGGTGCATTGAATGAGTCAGGCGGACCACAGTCCCAGCAATTTCATTCGTCAGATCATTGATGAAGATCTGGCCAGCGGCAAGCATCAGTCGGTGCAGACCCGCTTCCCTCCGGAGCCTAACGGCTACCTGCACATTGGCCACGCCAAATCCATCTGCCTGAATTTCGGCATAGCCGCAGACTACAACGGCAAATGCAACCTGCGTTTTGACGACACCAACCCCGAAAAGGAAAGCGTGGAGTACGTTGAGTCCATCAAGCGCGACGTGCAATGGCTGGGCTTTGAGTGGAGTGGCGACATTCATTATTCCTCCGACTATTTCGAAAAACTCTACGGTTATGCGGTGGAGCTCATCGAAAAGGGGCTGGCCTACGTGGATGAGCTGATGCCTGAGCAGATCCGTGAATATCGCGGCACCCTGACCAGTCCGGGCCGCAACAGCCCTTACCGGGATCGCCCGGTGGAAGAAAACCTGGCGCTGTTTACCCGCATGCGCAAGGGCGAGTTTGCCGAAGGCACCGCCTGTCTGCGCGCCAAGATCGACATGGCTTCCTCCTTTATGGTGATGCGTGATCCCGTCATTTACCGGGTGCGCTTTGCCCACCACCACCAGACCGGTGACCAGTGGTGCATCTACCCCATGTACGACTTCACCCACTGCATTTCCGATGCGCTGGAAGGCATTACCCACTCCCTGTGTACCCTGGAGTTTCAGGACAACCGCCGCCTGTATGACTGGGTGCTGGACAACATCAGCATCGACTGTCACCCGCGCCAGTACGAGTTTTCCCGGCTCAACCTGGAATACACCGTCATGTCCAAGCGCAAGCTCAACCAGCTGGTGGTGGACGGCCATGTGGAAGGCTGGAACGATCCGCGCATGCCCACCATTTCCGGACTGCGTCGTCGTGGTTATACCCCGGCGTCCATTCGCGAGTTCTGTCGCCGTATCGGCGTGACCAAGCAGGACAACACCGTGGAAATGGGCATGCTGGAAGCCTGTATTCGGGACGATCTGAACGAGCATGCTCCCCGGGCCATGGCGGTATTGCGCCCGGTACGGCTGGTGATCGAGAACCTGCCCGAAGGGCATCAGGAAATGCTCAAGGCGCCAAATCACCCCAACAAGCCTGAAATGGGTGAGCGGGAGCTGCCTTTTACTCGTGAGATTTTCATCGATCAGGACGATTTCCGCGAGGAGGCCAACAAGAAATACAAGCGGCTGGTGCTGGGCAAGGAAGTGCGTCTGCGCAATGCCTATGTGATCAAGGCCGAGCGGGTGGATAAAGACGACGCCGGTAACATCACCACCATCTATTGCAGCTACGACCCCGATACCCTGGGCAAGGATCCCGCCGATGGCCGCAAGGTCAAGGGAGTGATCCACTGGGTTTCTGCCAGTCATGGTCTGCCGGCACAAGTGCGGCTCTATGATCGCCTGTTCAGTGTGCCCAACCCCGGTGCGGCCGAGTCCTTTGAGGCGGCGCTGAACCCGGAATCGCTGCAGGTTCTGGACAACGCCGTAGTCGAACCGTCTCTGGCGGCGGCACCGGCGGAGCGGGCCTATCAGTTTGAACGGGAAGGTTATTTCTGCCGCGACAGCGAGTCCGACAGCCTGGTGTTCAACCTCACCGTGGCGCTGCGCGATTCCTGGGGTAAGGAAGGCGCCTGACGGTCATGATCCGGGCCCGACGCCCGGATTGCCAATACCAAAAAGCCGCGGATAACCGCGGCTTTTTTATGGTGTCTGCTGCACTGCAACCTTATTCGTCGTTATGGTTGCATTCATCGTTGTTGCAGTGGCCGTAAAGGTACAGGCTGTGGTTGGTCAGCTTGATGTTGAACTGGCTGGCGATGTCACGCTGGCGCTGTTCGATGACCTCATCATGAAACTCGATCACCTTGCCGCAGTCGAGGCACACCAGATGGTCGTGGTGCTCCTGGGTGGCCAGCTCAAACACCGACTTGCCGCCTTCAAAATGATGGCGGGTGACGATACCGGCATCATCGAACTGGTTCAGCACTCGGTATACGGTGGCCAGGCCGATTTCCTCGCCCTGATCGATCAGCAGCTTGTACAGCTCTTCGGCACTGACATGCTGGGTTTCGGGTTGCTGCAGCAGCTCCAGGATCTTGACCCGGGGGAGTGTGACCTTGAGTCCTGCTTTTTTCAGTGCTTGATTGTTATCGGCCATAAAATCAACGATTCGCATTTCATTTGGGTATTGATGTTAATTCTGCGTCTTCCCGCCGCTAAAGGCAACCCGAATTCGCTTAGATCCCGAAAGGGAGCCGGACAGGGCAGGGGATAAAATGGCTTCATTTGAGGGCGAACGCATCACAGGGCTGACGCTGCTCTCGCGCTGCGGCCTGGCGGTCGTGGCCGGGAGCAAAGAGTAGGGGGCAAAAAGCAGGGCGCTGTTCGAACCGTGACAGACTCGACGAAATCCGACGTGCAACTGAGTCCGGCGACAAGTATTTTTTCGAATTTGGTATTAGTATTGTGGATGAAGGCGGTGTTTTGTTGGCGGCAGTGGAGTTAATGCTCTAGTGAGCAGAAAAAACCGACAAACAAACGCTTAATCATGATGTTAAGCAAAAATTCCTAATGTCATGGTCTATAAAATAATTTGCGATGAGTAGGGAACTTCGTTCATACTTAGCTCGCCAATGTGGTCTTTTTGACTCCCATTAAAAACAAGGAGCAGGTAATGCGTAATAAAATGATGATGGTTGGTGGTGTTGTTGGTGCCCTGATGCTGGCCGGTTGTAGCTCCACTACCGCTCTGGAAGAGAAACTGGACAGCCTGTCTCAGGACGTTCAGGCCGTTCAGCAAGGTCAGCAGTCTAACGCTGCCAAGATCGACCGTCTGGCTGCCGACGTTGCCGAAGCTCGCGCTTCTGCCGATCGTGCCAACTCTCGTCTGGATCAGATGGGCCGTTACACCAAGTAACATTCCCTTCGAATATCAAAAAGGCCTGACTTCTGTCAGGCCTTTTTTTATTTCCGATAAACGCAGGACGGCGGATAGATTAATACAGGGTCTGTCCTACCAGCTGGGGAGTGGCCTGTTGCTGGCTGATAATGCGCTCCAGGGTGCTTCTGTCGAGCCCGTTTTGCAGCAGCGGCTCCAGTTCACTCATGTCTATCGGACGGGTATCGACCTGGCCTTCTGCGGTCAGTGGCTCGTGAGACTCCACAAAGGTCTGGCCATATTCGTCGGTGCTGACTTTCAGCGACTGGTTGACGATTTGTACCCGAGTGCCCTTGTCCACCTGGGCGAACAGCCATTCCACGTGCTCCGGATACATGCGAATGCAGCCGGCGCTGGAGCGCAGCCCCACGTCGAGGGGATCATTGGTGCCGTGGATCAGGTATTCACCGCTGCCATAGGCCAGGCGCATGGCGTATTCACCCAGGGGATTGTCGGGGCCGGCCGGTACCACGGCAGGCAGGGGAATGCCCTTGGCGGCGTATTCCCGTCGAGTGTTGGCGGTGGGCGTCCAGGTCGGGTTTTCCCGCATCTGAGAAATGGAGGTCACCATTTCGGGGGTGGCCCGGCCCACCCGGCCGATGCCAATGGGAAACACGTAGACCTGATCTTCATTTTCCGGATAGTAGTACAGCCGCAGTTCCGCCAGGTTGATGACAATCCCTTGCGTCTCGGCCCGGGGCAGCAGCATCTGGTTGGGGATCACCACCCGATCACCGGGACGCAGCAGCAGCAGATCCCGCTCCGGATTGGCAGCCATGATCAGAATGGGGCTGACACCGTAATACCGGGCAAGGGCGGCCAGGGTGTCACCTTCCTGGGCGGTGTGGATCAGAATTTGTCCGACCGGCTGGCCCCTGTCCTCGGGCAGAGGCAGGGGGCGCACCGAGGCCTCGGCCAGGGATAGTGGCAGCAGCAGGCTCAGCAGTATGGCGCTTAACAGTTTCATTACTTGGTTCTCTCACTCTGGTTAGAGCCGGGATCATACCCTTGTTGCACAAAAAAGGGATGCGCCGGGCGCATCCCTTAAAGACCCGAGTTGTCGCGTTAACCTTCCAGCTCTTTCAGGCACATTTCTTCGTAGATCTGCTTGCACCAGGCCTTGACCCTGTCCTGAGTCAGCTCGGGCTGGCGATCCTCGTCAATGCCGAGTCCCACGAAATGGGCATCGTCCACCAGGGCCCGGGAGGCTTCGAAGTCGTAACCTTCGGTGGGCCAGTGACCGATGATGATGGCGCCCCTGGATTCAACGATGTCCTTCAGGGTGCCCATGGCGTCGAGGAAGTACTCGGCATAGTCTTCCTGATCGCCGCAGCCAAAAATGGCGACCAGCTTGTCGTTGAAGTCGATCTGCTCCAGCTCGGGAAAGAAATCGTCCCAGTCGGCCTGGGATTCACCATAGTACCAGGTGGGAATGCCCAGCAGCAGCAGATCAAATCCGGCGATGTCTTCCTTGGTGCTCTTGGCAATATCGCGCACCTCGACCAGATGTTTGCCCAGCTCTTTCTGGATCATCTTGGCCACGGCTTCGGTATTGCCGGTATCACTTCCAAAAAACAGACCTACACTTGCCATAATTATGCCGTACCTGTTGAGAATGTAGTTGTCGAAACCTGGCCCTAGTCCTGATCCGCCAGCTGTTGCTGCAGCAGGGCCTGGATCAGCTCGGCTCGGCTGAGCCGGCGTTCATTGGCCAGAACATTGAGTTTGCTGAACAGTTGCTCATCTACCTTGAGCTCAATACGCCGAAGACCGCGTTCGCGATCCCGTTTGAGCTGATTGCGCTTGTTGAGCCTGAGCTGCACCTGCCGGGGCAGGGGATTGGTTTTGGGTCTGCCGGGCCGACGATCGTCGGCGAACAGGTCCAGCGTGGTTCTGTCTGCCTCTTGTTTGGCCATGATCAGCCCAGACCACCGCTTTCCCAGGCCGCCTCGATAATGCCTTTGGCGATAAAACCGGCACAGCCCAGAAACAGCACCAGCCACACCACAAAGCGACCAAATTTGGGCACGTTACCGCGCTTGAGCACATCCTGAATAGCCAGTCCGATCAGCAAAAATATGGCCACAAAAAACAGCTTCAGGCCCAGGCTTTCCAGCAGCTCGATTTGATCCAATGACATTGTGTTGACCGACCGTTAAGAATGGGCGCCACTATAGCATAAAGCGCCAAAGCCTGTTAACTGACTGAAAGCAGGAAATCCTGCACCAGACGGTTGAATGCCTGAGGCTTTTCCGCGTGCAGCCAGTGCCCGGCATCCTGTATCACCCGGGCCCGGGCATGGGGAAACTGGGCCTGTACCTCGGGCTGATGCTCGGGCAGCAGGTAATCGGATTCGCTGCCCTTGATAAACAGCACCGGCCCTTCAAAAGGCGCGGGCAGGCCGGGCCAGCCCATGATGTGCTGGTAGGCGTCATGCAGTGCCGCCACATTGAACCGCCAGTCTGCCTCTTCGGCCACAAAGGACTTAAGCAAAAACTGGCGTACACCGGCGATGGCCACATGCCGGGCGAGCACGGCGTCGGCGTCCCGGCGGCTTTGGCAGCCGGC
>AZIJ01019171.1_pt1 | contig 10868 bp, 11 predicted proteins | sample 359151 | NCBI WGS metagenome assembly AZIJ01 (sample SAMN02429718, study PRJNA222666) | marine sediment metagenome | biome: Sediment sample; isolation source: enrichment culture of sample MGS-ElMAX(UA) from oil contaminated site at the... | place: Egypt: El Max | collected 2013-01-23 | depth 9.22 m m | reverse complement strand
GGCCTGACCCTTGGCCTCGGCAGCTTTAGCGGCCGCTAACGCAGCCTCGCGGCGCTTGCGGTCTTCTTCCAGCTGCTTGGCCACGCGGTCTTGATAGGCGCCGAGATCCGGGCCGGTCGAAGCCTTCATTTCCAGCGCCTGGTCGGCGCGGATCTGTTCGGCCGCGTCCGTCTTGTTCTTGCTCATTACGCGATAGAAGGTCAGGCCCATGAAGCCGACCACAAGCACCGCGAAAACGATAAGCAGGATGACCGCGACGATTACGCCCTTCTTCTTGCGCTTGGGGGCCTTAGTAGTCGGCTCGCCCCTGTCGCCCTCAATGGGCGCTGGGGGCTCGGCGCGCAGCGGTTGCCCGGAATCGTCGTCTTCTTTGAAGTTGTCGTAGGGATTACTGGACATTGACATTCACCCGAGTTTCGCCAGTCGAAGTTTTGTTTGCGTTGTACGGGGCATCGCGCAGCGAGTCGGTCTTAATGCCCAGGACTTTATTGCCGATTCGCAGGCGGTACTCTTGCGAAAGTTCATGCACAACAACAACGTCATCTTTGATATTGAAATTGACAAGAGCCTCTTTCAGCTCGGTATCAGGGGAATAACGATAAATAGCTGGCAGCGCTTTGCTTGTCGGGAAGCGGAAGCATGTAAACCGGCCATCGTCCCAAACTTCGGTAGGCGCCAAGGATTGGTCGCCATACTTAAACCAGTTGAGATTGCGCGGGCCGTCAGAGCATGGGCCTTTATCAACGTGCGCCCTTTTTACGTCTTCAAGCGGCACCGGCTCTGCCGGGTACTTGAAACGGACTTGCCAGGCGGTTTGCGTAATATGCTCGGTTTCAACGAGCGAAAAGGCATACGTCCGCTTATTCGTCACCAGGTTGATATTGGTCTGCGGAAACTCGCCTGCAGGCTTGAGGAAAATGTTGTTTCCACGAACGCCGATAGTCCAGGCGCCTTTGTCACCAATCGAAAGCCCGCCAGACGGCAGATTGGTAACATATTCGTCGGCCTCTAGCTGAATAAGCGTCGAGTTACCCGCGCGGGTATGGATGACAACAACGTCATCCGGGTTATACATGATGTACTTTATTCGATTATCGAACTCAGTACCTTTAGGAACGGCTGCGCCATAGCTAGTTGCGCTAAACAGCAGCGCAATAGCTAGGCCGGAGGCCTTGAATAACAGTCGAAGATTCATCATTTGCCCCCGAATTGCTCTTGAACCAGTTGATAGGAGATAACCACCATGCCGAGCGGGTTAAGCCGGCGCTCAGACGGTTTAAGTTTCGGATTGGGATAGTGGTAGCTCATTGTCGCAACCCAATAGGTTTGCGGAATGGTGATACTCGGTTTCCCGTCCTGGCCAATAATGGTTTTCGAGAATCGAACAGTTGCCGTCGATGTTTTTTCATCGAGGGTAATCGAGTTGATTTCAACAACGACACGGGCTTTATCGGCCAGGATCGCCAACGGCGACTTGGGCGACTTAATGAAAGTGTCGTATTCGTTAAACGTCGAGCGATTCAGTTCGCTGAACGATTTAACGGTATCGTAGTTGCGTTGAGCCAGGCCCCAATCGTAAGACTCGCGGGCGGTAATGTATTCGCTGACAAAGAACTTATCCGTTTCCTCGCCATACGTTGTGCGCGCATCGGCCAGCGGCTGGCGAACCTCGGCCACGCCGGTAGATTTATCGACGTACAGCAGGTACGGCTCAACGGTCTTGAGCGGGGTCAGCATTGCAATGGCAGCGCCCTGCACGATGTTCAGAACGACCGAGATCCCGGCGACGACCAAAGAGGCCTTCATCAGGTTCTTGCGCCAGTCGGCTTTCGATTTCTCGAACTTCGCCGCTTCCAGCATCATGCGTTGCGCTTCTTTGCGCAGCATTGCGCGCTCGGCCGCTTCGCCGGTTTCGGATGGAACTTCCAGGGTCTTGCTTTTATTGAAGTGTTCTTGAAGTTCGCTCATTTCTTGTCACCCTGGTACGTCTCATGCGGCTGGTTGATGTTGACCTTAATCAAAGGGCCTTCGGGCTCGGGAGGCATCGGCGGATTTGATGAACAACCCGAAATCAAGGCAAAAAGAAAGACCGTAGCGAGAACTTTGTTCACGTCTTTTAACTCCGTTTTTTTCGCGCCCGCGAAAATATCTCTGTTAGCCGAGTCGGCGGTTACGCCCTGCGCCGGCAATTAGGTTTCCACCGCCGCCAAGCCCTTTAGCAGCCCCGCCAACCAATTTGCTTACGCCTTTAGTGGCGACGTTCATCAGGGGGCCGAATGCGCCGAGTCCGTTAATACCCACACCGCCAGTCAATTGAGACGAAAGCATTGGGATAGCAACCATGACGCCGGTAAATAGCAGGTAGCAGAAGATTAACTTCAATTGCGTTAGATCGGAGATAAGAATGTTATCAAAACTATTCCCCGACACATAGGTTTGCAGGAGATTGGTAAGCATCGTAAATGCAATACCAAACAACGCATAAAGCAGTGTGTAGTTCAGTAGCTGGCTTACCCACTTCATAAAATACTCTCGCGTCACCGGGAAAAACGCGAAAGAGATATAAAGCGGGCCTAGCAACAAGACCAGGGACACCATTATTTTGGCAATGAGCAGGTAGAGGAACGACACCGCCATAAAGATCGAACCCAATACCGCCACAATGATAATTGTGCCTACAACACGAAGCAGCGGAACGATGTTCATATCCATAATCGAGAAGTCAGGCGATTTTTCCCAAATCACCGTTATCGTCTCGAAAATCTGGTTTCCCATCTGGTCGATGATTTGCGGAGAGTCGGAACCAGTATTAGCGAATGCCTCTGCAATTTCGGCCCCGATACTGCCTACCGGCTCAACAACAGCCGTTTTGTAAAACGGGGCATTGAATGCAAAAGTGGTAAACAGCGCCATGTAAAACATTCGCTTCATCAGATCCCCGATAGGCAGATCCGAAGTGTTCCCGTTCCATATCCAATTGAGGGCGACGATTACGAAATACATCGACACGAACGCCCCAATGACAGGCGCGATCAGATCCGCGAAAGCACCCAGGCCAACCGTAAACAGGTTGTCCAGGGCGCTTTCGATAGAATCGAAAATCTGCGAGCCCAATGTAAATTCGTTAGCCACTGGATTTACTCCGTGCCGTTTTGCATGAAGTCGGAAAACTCGCGGTTTTGTTGTTGACGCTGCATAGCGTCATTGCGTGCCATCAGACTCTCAACGGCAGCAAGGCGATTGCTTTCGTTGTTGATGGCCGCTTGTTCCGCAATGAGGCGAGTTTGAATGTCTTCTTTTTCTTGCGGAGTGGTGGCCGAGTCTGCCAGCGCCTGCAGGTTCTTGATGTTTTCCAAGCGCAGGTTATTGGCCCGATGGGCGTTTTCCAGGGTGCGGAGATTGGTCAGCTGCGTGTCGTAAACTTCTTGCTGCAGCGGGTTCTCCGAAACCAGGCCGTATTTATTGCGGTACTGTTCCAAGGTGGATTGGTTCATATCCGCATAAATATCCTCCCAGCTCCCTTGAGTGGGGCTGGTCGGAATGTAGTCATACATTTCCTCGCTCCAATACTTAGTACCGTAGCGGGAATTGCCGGTAGTCATATCTTTCAGTTCTTCGAACTGTTGTTGCGATTGCTCATACTGGCGCTGCAGCTCGGAGATCTGCTCTTGCGCCGCCGCCAGCTGGTCGGCCGCTTCCATTGCCTGCTGCATGGCGTCCATGACTGCCTGCGCAATCGCTGCCATATCCACGGTCGGAATGCCGGAGGCATGGGCCGTCTGGCCTGCAGTACCTGCGGCTACTGCGATTGCGAGTGCGATGCTGCGAATTTTGTTTTTCATGCTGAATACCTTTTAAGTTCCTTTGTAGTGATCCCCATTACTACTAGAACAGGGGCGGTCTTATATGTGAGATTTAAGCCACCCCTCCTTTTCTGGTTTTATTAACTTCTTTCAAACGCTCGCGGAATACCGGCACCCAATCTTTCGGGTCATCACCAACTTCGGCGCGTACTTCATGCGACATTTGAATAGATTCCCAGGTGCCGGAAATAATCGGCAGGTAATCTTCAAAGTCGGAAAGATCGAGCTTGGCAAAAGTCGATTGATGGCTTTGCTTGACAAGGAAAGTGCGGGAGTCCTTTTCAAGTGCGTGCAAATCATCGAACTCTTTACGGTTGAGGCCGCACAACTGGTACTTCTCGAAAGTTGCCTCCGGGTTCGGCAGGAAAACTTTCGTCGGCGTCTGCTGCACAATTGCCGGGAAAATCTCGCAGTTAATTGCATCCTCGGGGGATTGCGACACCAAGAACATAAATTCGCCCTTGATACGGCCAGCCTTCAAGGTGCCCTTGATTTGCTCTTGCGTGGTCGGGTAGTTGCACGGCACCCAGAATTCTTCTACCAGCGTCAGGAACAAGCTGCCGTCGCGCTGCATCATGTCTTTCATGTGGAACAGAACAGACAGGATCGGCTCAGTAGCTGGATGGCCAGGCTTGAGAATGCTTGTGGTGTTGAAGCCGATACGATCCATTGTCGCCGGGTTAAAGCGGTTGGTCGGGCTATCCAGCGCCCAGGCCAGGGTGCCGTTGCAGCTGTATTGCCATTTAGCCAGGCGCGCACCGAGGCTATTGCCTTCCTCGACGGGGATCAGCTGGGAGATATAGCTAAAGCGCCTGTCTTCCCAATCCATGCCCATGATGATATCCACCGCGCCCTTGATCTTTTGTTCATCACTGGCGCTGAGCGTGCCGTCAGTGTTGCGGCCGCAGGCGCCGACCAGGGCATAGAGGAAGCTGCGCAGCGAAGGCGAGTCTTCCAGCTGGAAGGGGTTAATGCCGGTATCAACGCCATCTTCAATATCGAAGTAGACGGCGCCGTAGGTTTCGAGGAAAAGCTGCATCGAGCGGTTGAAGTCGATGGCAAACATTTTCGGCTTGAAGCGCGTCAGGAAGCCTACAACCACACCTTCAAACGTGGTCTTACCCGCACCAGTAGCACCCAGAATCATGCAGTGACCTGCATATTTCTGGCCGCGCACATCTTGGTCGATGTTGCTGAAATGGGTATTGAAGAAGTAGATGGAGTCAGACTTGGTTTTCAGCGGGATAACCGCCGTGCCGTCGCCAATCGGATTGCCGTATTGCTTGCCGGTCGGGTAGTTGTTCAGCGAGTAGCCGCAAGCCAGGTTGCGGGTAGTCTTGGGCTCAGCCATCGGCTTGAACTTAGAGCCCGGCATCATGGAGTAGTAAGTGAAGATCCCCGACGAAGTAGAGCGCAGGAAGCGCGCGCTACTGCTGGCCAGCACGTTGGTGGTCAGAGAGTCGCCGTTATCCACGGCTTCGGTCGGCGTGTCGCCATAAACGACCAGGGCGCCGTGGTACTCACCAAAGTTGATCTCACCAGATGACACATAGCCGCGCGCCTGGGTCAGATCCTCAACGTAATGCTCTGGGAAGTTGGTTCCCGAGCTGATCTCGTTGATTTTCTTGTTGACCATGCCCAGCGACTTGGTTTGCGTGAAGTGCAGGAAGCTTTGAGTCATTACGAACTCGTAAGGCTCAGAAAGAAGCGTGTTCCACATGGCCCGCTTGCTGTCTTCCGGGTAATCGCGCAGGTCGAAATAGGTCGCGTACTTCTTGCCGCCGCTGGCCGGGCGGATCTCGCACAGGTCAAAGCCGAAATTCAGCTCAGAGGTCTGCAGGCGCTCGCACAGGGCATCGCCCGAGAGCGGGTAAAGATCCTCGGTATGGTTCAGCAGACGCCCGAGGAAGCGGCCGATCTCGGAGTGTGCGACACCGTGCGCGTTGATCTCTACGCCCAGCGCTACAGGGTCATAACGGCGAAGCGCTTTCAGCGCGAAGTTGAGCAGGTTGTTGACGGCCTCGATGCCGCGCTCAATATCGTCGTCGTACTTGTAGACGAAGGTAATCGCGTAAGTTGTGCGGAAGAACCTGCCCGACTTGAATTGCTCCAAATACTTTTTGGAGAAGTCGGCAACAAAGGCATTCTCAAACTTATAGTCAAAGTCGAGCGACACCCGTTGTTTGATGATATGGCACCACTGCGCGAGGCGCGGCGCATTGATCTTGTTGATCTCGGAAAAAACCCGAGTCAGCGAATTGAATGCCTGTTCCAGCTGCTGAGTTGTCGTCGTTTCAAACGGAACCCCCTGCAGCACGATAACGCCCAGCAGGCGCTCATTATCCATAGAGATAATGCGTTCATCGACGTGCCGGTGATAAGCCGGCAGCAATTCGTCAGGCGCGATGAATTTTTTTAAGGCGGCTGAAAACACGCTCATATTTAGACCCTGTTTTGTTCGGGGATACAGTCAGAATTACGGAGGCTTTCGTGAAGCGAAGGCGAATCGCCCTAACTGACCACTCGAAACGCTCCATTGCCTTGTTGTCCGTCTCGCAAAGAATCTTGAGCGAGAAGACCAACAGGCCGCAGAACATCACCCAGATAAGAGCCGGCCAGCCGAAAAAGAACCCGATAACAAAGGCGCCGAACAACGCGGCGCCCGAGATAATCAGGAGGGGGGTAAGAGGAACCCCCATAAACATCGACACATAGCCGAGCCCTTTATAGGACGCGAAAACTGGTTCCTCTTTACCCTCGCTCATGATTAGCTGCCCCAGATCGACCAGGCCCACTCACCAACAACGATGATCGCGCCGGCAATAGCGACGTAACCAACGCCGACCAGCACGTCAGCCCACTGCTTACGATCCAGCAGGGCCATGACGACCAGATAAATCAGGTAGATGAAGACGCCGACACCCAGGAAGCCATAGGCCCAGGTCTTGATTTCGTTGGCTTGGTTGGTGGCTTCATCCAGGCCGCCAGCGGCCAGGGCGAACTGGTAGGTGAACATGGCCAGGAACGCGAGAATGTAGCGAGCTACGTTGTTCTGCTGTTTGGCTTGGAGTTGCTGTTTCATGCTGTTTCCTTTGTAGGTCTAAGTTAGTGAAAGTCGCCCAATACATCCCATGACATCGAATCGTCGGGCTTCGATTCTGATTCGGTTTTAACTTCCTTGAATTCTTCAAGCGCTTGTTGCGGCGCTTGTGGTGAGGTTGTTTCTTTTTGCTCTGGCTGCACCTCTTTAATGTCGGACGGTTTAAATTCGATCTCAGGAACGCCGCGCAGCTTTTCGCTGTTCTGCGCAATGTTCATTAGATAACTTGGGCGGTCGCCGGCTTCTTTAACGAACCCGCGCGAAAAGTTGTTGCTGTAGTAGCAAGAGAAAGCGGCCTGCAGGGCTTTCTGGCCCTCCCCCATTTCGCCAGTTGCTCGCTCATAGCAGCCGGTCAGAATCTCGCTGGTGGCTTTGAGATTCGGGCAGGGCTCGAAAACTGTCTCAACAGTCAGGCCCAGGCGTTCCCAATTCTTGACGTAGATCTGGCCGAGCCCGGCGCTGATAAGCGCGCCCTCTTTAAGCAAACCTTCGGCAGTAGCTATCGCTTCTTCCTTGGTTTTCGGCTGTTCCAGTAATTCCATGCCCACCACGCCAATTGCGTAGGGATTTCCGCTAGACTCCGACAGCACCAGGGTATCCAGCGTATGCGGCGCCACGTTCGGGGCGCATTGCTGAGCAAGAGAAAGTAGAGTTGCCTTCAAAAGCATTATCTGTGTCCCGGTTTGCGTTGTCTTTGCAGTATATATTAAAACCCAGAATTGGCGTTATAAATACACGCCACAAAACGTAAATGCAACAGGCCTAAAGATCAAAAACATGACCAAAGGCGCAAAAAAGATCGCCACCGCCGAGCAACTGATTGAGTTGCGGACTGAGATAGGCCACACGCAGGGCCAGGCAGCTGATTTTCTGTATGTCTCGCTGAGCACATATCAGAATTGGGAATACAAAGTCTCACGGTGCCCCTTCGCGTTTTTTGAACTGTACGAACTCAAAGCGATTTCGCTGGGCCTGCTGAAACGCAGGCCTGGCGCGGCGCCGAAGGCAGGGGGCTGAGCGGAGCTAGGGCAGAAATAAAAAAAGGCCAGATATGAGTATCTGGCCTTTTTTGTTTTCGCGGACGCGAAAAAAGATTTCGCTACCTGTCCTTATGAATTATTCGGCCATCCCTGCAGAACCAAACTTCATGTTTGGCCCATACGGCAAGTGGCTATCATACCAAACCCCTCACATAGATTGGCAACCCAACCCAATTTTTGTGTACTGGTTCGACATACGGCACTTGCAATAGCTGAAATACAAAACGCCGTGTAAGAGATAACCTACAAGGCCTCTTTCACTTCCCGTTCGCCATATCGGGCTTGTTGCCTTTCAGGTTCGGATACGAGGCCCGGCAACCTTCCTTGAAGCCGCTGCAGCCCCAGAAGTCATAGCCGCCCTTGCCCTTCTTTTGCTTGTGGACGAGCGGCTTGCCGCACTTGCCGCACGGGTAGTTCGACAGCGCGACCACCTTGGGCTTGCCTGGCTCGCCCTTTTCATCCGGCAGCGTGGTGTTGCAGTCTGGGTAGCCAGTGCAGCCCCAGAAGTGGCCATTGCTGCCCTTCCTGCGGTGCATGGGCTTGCCGCAATCCGGGCAAGGATGCTCTTTGCGCATGCTGGGCATGCTGGAGAGCTGGCCCAGCTCGCTCCCGAGGCTGGCATGCAGCCGCTCAACAACGCCCCGATACTGCGCCTTGCCCTCTGCGATCTTGTCCAGATCCGTTTCCAGCTCGCGGGTAAAGCCCAGATCGAGGAAGCTGAATTTGCCCTCAAGGCAGGCAATCAGCTTTTCGCCCAACGGCGTGGGGCGCAGCTGCCGCTTGCTATCGACCTCTACATAGCCGCGAATCTCGATGATGTTGTTCATAATCGAGGCGGACGTTGACGGCCGACCTATCCCCTTCACTTCCAGGGCTTTCACCAGACTGGCCTCGGTATAGCGCTTCGGCGGCCTGGTCTTCTTTTCCAGCACTTTGCCATCCAGGGCCTTGAGGGTCTGGCCGGGCGTCAGTAGCGGAATCGGGTTGTTCGGCTCGGCGTCTTCATCGTCGTCCTCTGCAGCATCCTTGCCCAGCAGCTTGAGCCAGCCTGGCGATACCAGCGTGCGGCCGACCGCGCCAAACGTCACCGGCTTGCCTTCGACCGGCTCAGTCGCACGCATGATGACGGTTCGGTCTTTGTACCGAGCAGCCAGGAGCTGAGAGGCAATAGCCCGCGTGCGGATCAGCTTATATAGGGTCTGCTGGTCGGGCGTTTCGCCCGCCACTTCGACCTCCCAATGGGTTGGCGTAATGCCGGGGTGCCCGGCCTGGGCGCCCTCGCCCGCCTTGAACTCCCGGCGCTTATCGACCACTTCCAGACCCAGCGCAGCCGCCACGGCCCGAATATCGGGCATGGATTCGTCGGCCACGTTGGGATTGTCAGTGCGGTGATAGGAGATATGGCCCTGCGCGAACAGCTCTTGCGCCAGATCCATTGTCTTTTTCGGGTTCCACTTGAGCGCGTTACTCGCGGCCTGCTGCAGCGTTGACGTGGTGAAGGGGCCAGGCGGATTGCGTGAAGCATCCTTTTCCTCGCACGACAGCACGGAAACATCACGGACACCGGCCACCAGGCCGGCATAGCGGCCGTCCATGAAGTAAGGGTTGTCGTCCGAAGTGAAGCCCTCGGCCGTCATCCACTCGACGGCCCACTGCCCGCCCGTTTTCGCGTCCGCGAAAATGAGCTGCGCCCCGTAGTGGACTGTCACCTTGAAGGCGGCAATCTCGCGCTCGCGCACCACTACCAGATACACGGCCGGCGATTGCACGCGGCCCGCCGATAGCCGGTCGCCCGTCAGCTTGTAGAGCGCCGGGCTCACCAGGTAGCCCACCAGGCGATCCAGCACCCGGCGCGCTTCCTGGGCGCCTACCAGCTTCATATCTATTCGGGTCGGGTTCTCGATTGCCGAGCGAATCCGCCCCTCGGTGATTTCGTTGAAGCTCACCCGTATCGGGTTTTTCAGCTTGAGCGCCTGCTGCAGGTGCCAGCTGATGCTTTCCCCTTCGCGGTCAGGGTCGGTCGCCAGATAGATTTCGTCGGCCTTCTCGGCCAGGGCCTTGAGCCTCGAAACAACGTCTTTGCCTTTGTCGGTCAGCTCATAGCGCGGCATGAGATCCGCGCGAACGCCGGTTGTAATCTCGCCTTCCGTTTCGCCCGTGGCGGGCAGATCACGGATATGGCCGACGCTGGCCGCGACCTTCCAGTTTTCGCCCGGCCGGATATGGGCCAGGATCTCAGTAATCTTTTTCGTTTTATTGGGTGATTCAACAATCATCAACTTCATTATCAAATTCCTTTTACGAGTTATAACGGCGCTCAGGCAATTGCATTGTAATAGTGGTTACGTCCCCCTGGCTGAGATCCAAGGCACTTGACCAAAAATAATAAGAATCCCCGTTCACATAATAAACGGGGAGTCCGTCCAGACTTCCAATATCCTCGCAGAGGCCTGCATTCAGGCTTTGCACGAACTCGGCAATAGCCCTGGAATGCCCGTCCCGCAAGGCGTCAGAGATTGCGCAGGGCTCACATGCCACGGCAGCGCCACGGCATTCATATACAGAAGGCTGCCCCGCAAATTGCGCGTGATTGGTATTGTTTGAAAAGTGAAAAGTTACCACTCCCTTGAAATGTTCAACGAGCGTGATAGTGGAACTGTTCATGCGCGCTTGTCCTCCCGTGACTGACAAAATAAATGCGCCGATTATATCTAAGTTGCGTTTCGCGCGATATGGCGAAAATCCTACAGCATGAAACCAAACACAGAAATGGCGTTACCGTCTGCCGCCGGTCGCGCTTTCGTGCGCTGCATCGAGCCCCGGCTGCGCCGTGTCTCGCCCCTGTCGGGCTTCAATCGCTAACGT